>OIWL01000051.1_pt1 | contig 156158 bp, 148 predicted proteins | sample 1587561 | NCBI WGS metagenome assembly OIWL01 (sample SAMEA3888903, study PRJEB22519) | human gut metagenome | biome: human gut; feature: human-associated habitat; material: faeces | place: Denmark | collected 2010 | reverse complement strand
ACATCCTTCACATGATTATTAAGACAGCCCCGGGCTTAGGCTTGGGGCTGTTTCACGTTCAAATGTTAAATAATAGACTTTGTAGCGAAAATGTTACTTACACCCTTGTTTTATTGTAGCATTTTTGCTACATTTGCATTATTAAATGACAAAAGCGATATGAAATTCAATGAATTGCACAGAAGACTTGAGCAAGCCGGATGGTACATTTTTAAGGAAACAGACCACCGATATTATGCTCATAAGGATTTTCCTTACTTGATTAAAGTCGGCAGGCATGGTAGCAAAGAAGTACCGCCAAATGAGTTTAACAAGGTATTGAAGAAAGCAGGGCTAAAGTAAGCCCTGCACTTCATGCCAATAATAATAAATCGCACGATTATGAAGAAAAAAGTAAAAGCTATTATCAGCAAATCAGAAACTGGTTTTGTGATAATGATGGATGGATTTGACTTAGCAATGTCATATGGTGACACATTGGAAGAAGCAAAGGCTGATTTTGAGAACTTCCCTAAAGAGTATATTGAAGTCTCAAAAGAAGCAGGAAAGGAAATACCGCCTGAACTGAATAATGGAGAGCTGGAGTTTGAATATGTTTATGACCTTTCTGGCTTTTTCAAACAATTCCCTTTTATCTCAGCAACCGCCTTAGCTAAAAAACTTGGCATTAATGATGGATTAATGAGAAGATATAAATCAGGTTGTGCGCCTGTTGGAGAACAACAGAAAAGAAAAATATTGGATGGCATCCATGCCATTGGTAAGGATCTGCTTTCAGTTCAATTTTAAATCGCTTTTGTTATTGATTGAAAGTATGAGGTTGTGTCAAAATGTTGGCACAACCTTTTTTATTGCCTTGTATAATGAGCAAAAAGGGGAGGTCGCAAATCACGACTCCCCTTCCACAAATTCCTTTAACCGATACAACCTATCAATAGCCGGATTGAAAAATGTGTCCGGATAATGCTCTTTAATATCATAGATATTGGTTTGTACATAAATCTTAGGATCGGTGATACGTTCAGCTTCACTTAGTATAATCTCTTTGGGTAATTGTGCGGTTTCAGCCCATTTTATAATGGCTTTCACGCTTTCTTCATCATAATTATAATTTGCCATAAAATAATGTTTTCCGACAAAGATAGAAAAAGCGTTTTAGATAAGCAACTGAAGGATAAATTACCCCCGCAACACAAATTGTTCTATTTTTCTTATTCAAAAATTATCTGCCCCGTGTTTTTTCTGACCAAGCCACAATTTATTGTTCTATTGTTCTATTTTTCTATACTATCTAAAAATACCATATATATTCAACAAAGACTCCGTTATATTTCTCTCCCCTTGGTACAAAGTTGAATACACCATCTTTCTCATATAGTATATAAATGCGTCCTTCCATTTTAGCAGCCACCTTAGCAAGTGAACGCATGCGGGAAATATCCTCCATCCTCTTACGATTCTCACAGCCACAACTCATAGACCAAACTTTCTAAAGTAATCCTCCAGTCCCTTTTTTATAAAATTCTCCATAAAATGTCTTCTGGCATAAGAACTAAACCTGTATATGGCTTGCCCGTACTTTTGCTCAATGTCATTGCTAAAGCTCACTCCCCTACTCTCTATCCTTAATCCCTTATCAATAGGTACTGCGGTAATAGAGTCGTGAAAATCTCCTCTGATTATTAAGTTAGGTGTTTCAGGAGATCTACGTATTCCAAACCATGTAACATCATATGGCGGTCTTATCTCCTCCTTCCATTTCATGTATCTTCGCGCATTTTTATAAAAACTGCCAGCTTCCTTTGTATTAAAGTAGGGATCATTAAGATAGGTTGGACGTAATGGCTTGTCATTGCCGTTAATACCGGCATTCAACTGTTCTCTTATATACGCTTCAAACATGTTCTTATTTTCATGCAAAAGCTTCTCCAACATAGGAACAAGTCCTTTGGAGAATTCCATATAATTGTCATATGCCTCAAGAAATGTTGCCATGGCATTTAAAAATAATCAGGGGAAACTTCACAGTTTCCCCCTCAAGTACCCAAAATCTAAAAATTACATTTCAAACTTGACACCTTTTATGTCATCGTATATCTCAGCAAGCATTTTCTCCCTATCCTCTAACGGCCTGTCAAGAAAAAACAGATTCTTGTGCATTTCGATGAATTCCCTCTTCTTCATTTTCTTCACAAGATCATCATTGAAAGTCACATTCTCTACTTTCATGACCAGGCTTCTATACCGGTAATACCGTTGGCTTGCAGAATTGAGGGTTTGGCAAGCTTAACCGTACCTGTAGCTGTAATTACTCCATCTTCATAGGAAACACCGGTTGCGCCCGGGAGAACAGTTTCCGCCTTATCAGCTATAAGACTGCCATAATATTCGGTTACGTCAAGATTGCCATAGTGTTCTCTCAGTTTATACTTATTCTCACCATCAGCCTTTACCATCTCAACATATACCAAGCCTTTCAAAGCCTCAACTACATCAAAGTCACAGGCTTTAATATTCGCATTCTTAATGTACTTTTCATAGTCCTTGAACATGGTTGCAACCGTCAGGTTAGCTTCCGTACCGGATGAATCCCAATCCTGCCCTCCCGGATACACACCGGAAAGAGGAATGCCGGCAAGTTCTCCCGTACCGTCGTTCATGCCATAAATGATATTATTCTCATCTACAAAGTAAGCGTCAAACGCCACATTCTTTGCGGCCATCAGATTTGCTTTTAAACTGAAATCGTAATCCGACAAAGTCCACACATCATTCTTTGCAGAATAGCTGGTTACTTTGGTAGGACCATAACCCAATGCGGAAGTCTGTGCCTCTCCACCGGAAGGAGCGTATTCCACGATTGTCTTTAGCGGGAATATTCGATCCGGTCTGTCTGCGTGACAGGCTTTTTCAAACTCCTCGGCAGAATATGTCTCCGGAAGCTTATGACCGTGAATGGTCAAAATGATAGCTTTTATTTTTCCAGGATCAAGTACGCAAACGGAATTACCCGTATTGAATATTGCCAGTCCCGGACATTTTCTAAAGTCTGTTGCCATAACATTTAATATCTTTAATTTTCAAATTCATTTGTTTTATCTCGATAGCATCGATAAAGTCGCTAAAGGGTTTCCCGTCCTCTCCTATCACTCCAACACGCCCATAACGGTAGTTTTCCGTATACAGATGAGGAACATTATCCTTATACTCAACATCTATGGATCTGTCCTTCTTTATCTCCTCAATGAAGAGATCATAGATAGGTCGAAGTATCTGTTCAAACGATGTTCTTTCACGGTCTTCATTGGTATATTCCTTCAGGGTATTCACCATTATGATAAACTCCAAAGAAACCGTTCTTTTAGGCGCATTCCTATCTTCTGTAAACGGGGAATACAAGCAGATAATAGGGAATTTAAACTTGCAGGTAGAGGAAGATTTGCCCCATTCTGTCAATTGAGAACTTATATAGGCCCAATCACCAAACAGAAAAGACACATTGCTCCCGTACTTCTCAGCCACACGCTTCACTACATCTTCAAATATCTTATTTATCGACCTCATATCCCCATACTATTAATCCGGCAAATCATGGAAGGATCAAACCTGACTCCTTCATACTCATCTGCCTGAAGCAATTGATACACTCTTTTATTCATATCTACCATATCATTCCAGGCTCTAATCTGGATAACCATCGGCGATACCACATCATCATCTGCGGAGGTTACAGTACCTACTCTTGTAACGCTGTAATTTCCTTCCTTTATATACTTGAAGAAAATATAGCAGGCTATAGGACTATACTTTTCAGAAAGCAGAGCAAGGAGCTTTTCCCATTTATCGACATTATCTTCTTCTGAGTTAAGATAGTCTATGAATTTACTACACATATTTTCACCGAGTATCTTGCGAAGGTATTCACGCTCATACACCATAATGTAATATTCTATTTTCTCACGTTCGGCATCTCTGGTCGTGGAAGGAGCACCAGTATCAGGACTTAGACCGATACTCAATAACCCGGTGAAATATGTATAGTCAATTATCATATTAATCTACCTTTTTGTCTTTCTTCATCAAATCTTCACAACCGGAAGTCTTAGCAGCAGCCATTACTTCTGCCGAATTCTCCACTACTCCCATCTTAGTCCATTTCATCGCAATGGGAAGAGAGACATAAGTCTCATCACCGGTTTTAAAAGCACCAAAGTTTTTGATGAACTTAACCGGATATAACTGAGAAAGGTCCATATAAATGACTCTCTCTTTGGATTGCTTACTGGCTATTTCATTTCTTTTCATTGTATACCTCCTTACGATGCTAATTTAGTGATTGCTGTGATTACATTCGCATAAGTATCCGTGACAAAGGCGGTCTTGTACTGTGCCTTAACATATGCGAGAAGTCTTTTTTCCATGACAACTGTCAGACGGTTATGAGTAAAATCGTCATTTTCCCAACCAAAGCTGATAGTAAGACCGACATAATCACGAATAAACAGATATCTGAAATCACCCATTGTAAATGAGCCGATTGCCACGTTAGGATCTTGTACAGCACGAAGACCGGAAATCAGCTCGTCACCGACTTTAAACGGACGGATGTAGTCGCCATTTTTGTTCTTCGTAAGCTGCATATTGGCATAATCTACCGGATTCATGCGCACCGCATTGGGAGAATACACCATATTACTTGTGCTGACAATCTGAGTATAAGCAGCCACAATAGCATCATACATATTAGGGGATTCTACTTCAAGACCGGTCAACGCAAATGCCGGGAAATCAGCAGCAACACCTTTAATTTTACCGTTTTGACCATCACCGTTCAAAATACCGTCTTCTTCCTTAGCATCCATTTTACTCAATCCTTCAGCTTGAAGTTCAGCAACTAGCTGAGGAATATCCTGCATTACCTCAGTGGTAATCTTGAAAGTAACAGCAACCTTTCCGGCTGTAATAGTCTTGTTATCAAGTTCCGCTTTGATGGCAGGTTTCAGTCCACCTTCCGGAACCCAACCGGCATCACCGGTAACATTCTTCAGCTCGGCATAGATAACCTGAGGAGTTGAAATTGAAGCCACATTAGACAACTCCCTCAACATGCTTCTACGTCTGGGAGCTACGGAGATATTAGGATCAATCGTAATTCCTCCGGCAACTACCCCACCACCGGAAGTAGTGGTGACTTGTGGATCAGCTTTCACAATCAGATCCACTTTCAAACCACCGGCTTTCTTGATAGCCTCAACATCAACCTTTTTTGTCCCGTCTTTCTGTACCAAGAAATCTTTCAAATGCATCTCAAGTTGCTCATGCACACTCTTTACACGAAGTTCGCCATTAACGGATACTTCTGTAGCTGCTTTCATCTTGAGGATACTTTCTTCAATATCAGAAATCTTTTCCTCAAAAGTTTTCTTATCTACAGCAGCGGCATTTTGCTTTTTGAACTCATTGACAGATTGCATGGCGGTTTTGATTGACTCACGCAAATCTTCAATTTTTATCTCATCTTTGATGTATGACTCGCAAGCTTTTCCTAATGCCTGGTCCACATCCTCCCATTTCTTCTTATCTTCATCTGCCATGCCAGAAGTGTCGATAAGGTCCAGTAAATTCAATTTCATAATCAATCTTGTTTTTTTAGTTTAAAGTTATTGAACATTGACTTGTCGGCTTTTTCTTGTTCAGGTGCAGCTTGACCAAGCTCCGGCCTGAAAGAAGCAAGTGACATTGCCTTTGCTACTATTTTTTGTATCTTTTGCTGTTTAGCGGAACCAATGTTGGAACACAGGGAAGATATCTCATCGTTAAGCTGCTTATATGCCTTATCGTAATCTTCCTGAGACTTCAAACCCAGATATTCCGTCTCTGCATTACAACCGAAAGAGACAACGGAGAATTCATGCAGTTTTACTTCCCTGACTATAAGAGCCTGCCGTTCTTCATCCCATTCGCAATTGTCCCATACATACTGATAACCTATTGAGAATTGGTTAAGTGTTCCGGATTCCAGCTGTTTTATTGCACGATCTCCCAGCTCTATTTCATCAACATAAGCCTCAAAATAAAGTCCCTTTTCATCCTCTCTAAGAAGAGTAGGGAAACCAATCGGCTCATCCATATTATGCATCCACAGAAGGAGAATCTTATCATTTGCATTACTTTCCGGTCCTCTATCCTGAATACTCTTGGAGAAGCATCCTTTAACCAGGATATCACCCGCCTTATCCTTATTTCCAAACACAGCTGCATAACCGGTTATGATACGTTTTTCAGAATCATACTGGGCTTCCTTGGAATTGATAGAAAAATACTTGTATTGCATTCCTATCTTACCGCTATATTTGCTTTTCATTTCTTTCATAATCGTTGCATTCTTAATTTATCACACAGATGTCGTACCTAATGAAGTAAAATTCCCTTTGGGCTTATCCGGATCAATGTCCATATATTGAGCAAGCCATATTCGACCTTCATCATGCGTTATATACTGACTCCTTTCAAGACGTTCAAGTGCATCAGCTACCTTGACAATCGCATCCGCCTCAGTCTTTTTATTCGCTTGCAGACATTCAACATCCGTAAAGTCTATCTTAACCAAAATATTCTCCGGACAGATAGAGCGAGTAATGCATTGAGCAATTTTGCGAGAATCCGGAATAACAACATCCTGGTAAGCGGAAGTCATGGCAGCCGCTTGATTGTCATATTTCGAATCATCAAAAAGAGAAGGATTAACACCGATTGCATTGGCTATTTTCTTTGTACACCTTTCATCCTCTTCAAACAGCTTTAACTGGGAAGAGTTATAATCAAGAGGAATCCATTTAAGTTTCTTCCGGGTAACAAGAATAGGATATTCTTTATTTACCAAACCGAATTTCTCTTTGAACTTATCCTTGATTTCCTTCTCTTCATCGGGTTCCATTGCCACATTGCCCATTTCGTCTTCATAGTCATTGCATAATATTCCTTTTGGACCACCATTTACTAACAATGTATGGCTGGCGCTCATGGAAGCAACCCAATTCGATACAGGTTGCGAAAGGCTATCAGTAGCAGTCTCAAATTCAATGTCTGCATTAAGGCTATTACTGTTAAAAGAGAGAAGCGCATCATATATGATAAAGTATTCATAATCCTGGAATTCGGACTGAATTCCTCCCCATTCAATATATGCCCTGGAAACCACCTCTTCTAATTTATGCTGACGGAAGAACTTACCTGTCCCTTCCAAATGAAATAATTCAGCCGGCAATACCCACATTGCCTTAGGTGTACTGCGGCGTGCCGCCCGGACGACTGATATCGGGCAGTAGCCAAAGGCCTTGAGTGATATTTCAACTTGCTTTATAAAAGATGAGAAGGTTTGTAACGGATTAGGCTGGTTTAACAAATCACGTATTTCGGAATATTCACTTTTCTCGTTACCCTGAGCATCCGTCACATAAGGAACTCCACGGGACATCATCGTACCTATCTTGTCAACAACCGTAAAAAAAGGAGTACATGCAAGTAAAGCCTCAGCCTTATCCGAGTCATTAGTCATGTCATAATCGGCCTTCCAGCGGAAACGTTTACCAAACAGATCAGAGAGATACCAATAATTTCCCGCTGCGTCCTTTTCCACCCGATTTACGTTTCCTAACGGAACCGGCACAGATTGTTTCTTACTTATTTTATTAATAATCCAGCTTTTTGCTCCCATAAAAAAAGAATGATTACCCGTATAGATAATCATTCTCTCCATGCTTAAGTCTTTACGTACATATAAATACCAAGGTATTATATAAGTTCCGTGCAGCTTCACACGGAGACAATGAATTATCAATGCAAACTTAACTTTTTTATATATCAAAAGCAATAGCTATTTTCTATATATTTACAAATATCCCGTTTATTTCTATTTATGTTCACTTTTGTGCGGAAAAATTTTCGATCTTACACAGTAAGATACCAAAGCACACAAAGCATTCATTGCAGATTTACGACTGGAAGGATAGTCCAGGAGATCATTTATGAAGTCATGATATCCAAGTCCAGAGTTATAATCAGGATTAAAACGACAGCACTTCTTGGAATAGTTTATATAAGCCGTTATTCTTTCATCCACATTCGCATTGTCTTTTATTCCCCAGACATTCATTTTATGACTTCTCAGGTCAGACAAAAAATGCTTGTATTGATTGCTGCATTCAACTATAACCTTTTCAGGAGAATGATCTTTTATACCTTTAATAAAAGCCTCATCATCAAACATAGTGGTATATAGAATGTCTTTAATATAAATATATTCACCAATAACGCACCGGATCAGAACCGCCCTTCCTTCACTTTGAGGAAGCAAGTAGCACAAACGTACACCTTGCAATTCGAAATCCGGCTTATAATGAATCAATTCATCCTCTCCTACACTACTACGTTTACGACTCAAAGAGAAGTCAATGTATTCGTTCTTGAATATCTGATATATGACATATCTTAAAGTATCACAGATATGACCATATTTCTCATATGATTGTCCTGTAGCCTTATTCTTTACCTTTGTCTTAAGCATACCGCCATTTACGTCTTTTTTGGCGTTATTATAGTCCGTGATTGAATTTCGGCAAGAATCATCCACCACAAAAGACATGCCTCCACCATTAGACAATATGTAGTTTACAAACGCTCCGGTCATCGCCACGCTAGGATTGCTATCCGGAATGCGCTCTTCAACCTGATAGTTCTTTTGCAAGGTTTCAATGAACTTATCCAGAAAAGACCTTTTCTCTTCATCAATCGTATTTCCCGCTTTTGTGCTTGCATCGCCATACAGATAGAGGACATTATCATACGATAAGGTTTTTAAGTATTCTACCGCCAATTCTGCCGCTTTTGTCACAGTATTAAAAGGATCTTCCGCACATATTTCATGAAATTGACGGATTTGCTTTCTATCTTCCTCATATTGATAGAAAGTCATAGATATATAAGGAAGAACATTGTTGTCTATGGAGATATGCACAGGATATTCATTATTGTACTTAACTTGCGTAATATGGCGATTTGAATCAAACGAATTCAGGAATTCACCTCCCGTCTTTATGCTTCCCCACTCTCCCAAGGCATATACCCTATAGAAGTTATAATCATGATCCTTATACCAAAGATAGTTTGCAATGGTCTGTTTGTCATAATAGCCATATTTCCCGTCCGGAGAGCCGACTACCCAAAAATTATTCCTATATGTAGAATGAAGTTCTAATGTATCAGGTTTGTATTCTTCATATTTACCCGTGCGTTCATTAAATATATTCTGTGATACATTGCTTCGCTTAGAGGTAATTGTACTATACTCTTTCCCCAACGGTTTGCCGGTTATTGAATTCCGAGCCTTGCCAAACATATCGCAAGGCATAGTATTCCATTTATAGGTATCCAGGATTTTTGTTTTGATCCATAAGTCTTCAGAAGTAGGATTAAAGTTACAGATGATTTGAAGGCCCGGTTTACCACGCAAGCGGAAACGGACTTGCGTGAAATCTTCATATTCAAAGTCGGTAGTCTCTTCCATAACTACCCACCTGTAATTGGTTATACTCTTTATCTTCTCCGGATCATCCAGACCGGTAAAATCTATTTTAAGCCCATTGTAGCATACAATTGTGTTTTCCTTAAAGGTAAAGTACCTCGCCAGGCAAAGTTTCCTGATTTGCACCTTGAATTCTTCATAGACAGTATTTTTCAAACTTGTAGATACTTTCCTGATAACAAGCGCAGACCCTTCACCTGAAAAAACCGACAAAGCAACTGCTTGTGCAGTAGAAACCGATTTCCCTGAAGAAGAACCGCCCCTATTGAATATATAGCGAATATCCGGATTACGCATGGCATCACGAATATGCCAGAATAGCGGATTAAAAAGCTTATATGAAAAGATCAGTTCACTCATCACCAACTATAACCCGAATATTTAGATTGTTATCACCTGTATTCGCTTCCCATCCAAGCATACGGCTAAGACGGCCCAGTGCTTCAATCTTACTATAAAACTTAATTTCAAGCCCTTGAGAAGTGCTTTTGATTGACTGGATACATGACAAAGCTTCATCGGGAATTTCATCAAGCGACTTAATTATAAATTCACCGCTAACAGAATCTCCAATTTGCCTTATATTAAGATTGGCAATATTGGAAAGTATTCGGATGGCATCTTCCTTTTTTATATCCGATTTCCTTTTAGCCTCAGTCTGGAGCTCTGTTACCCTACCCAAAACCTCCCCATTTTTTAAAAGTTCGGACGCACGTTTCCACACGGTTTCATCCTTCCATTTCAATGAGCTCGGATAGGCTCTCCTGTAAGCTTCTGATTGATTTCCACATTCTACGTAATAGTTGCAGAAGTTTTCTTGTTTTGGTCTTAACATAATCTATTATTTTTGCTTTATAAAGATAACTATTATTCCGCTATTTAAAAAGCACAGAACAAAGCATTATAGTTTTATGCGGGATTTTATCATTTTAGTCTTATACCTCTCGTTATTTATCCGTGTAACACACATACGGCATCTTGAAGACTTATATTTATACAACTTCCCTCCACGCTTTATTCGGAAGTCGTAAAATTTATCCAAATAGTAATATCTATGGCAGCGAATACATCGTTTCATTTCACGTCCATTTGAATCATACTTCCTATTCGCAACCCTCCTTACCAACAAGGCACATCCCTTACATTCCGGATCCTTATCCCTATATCTCCTACAATGTGCAAGAGACTTATTGCCACACTTTGCAAATGCGTGGCAATCAATCCTTGTCTCTTTATTCATAATCTCTCTATACTTAAAGCCTTGACATTGTTATACCATTTATTTTCCTTCTGGAAAGCCTCTACTACAAATCGAAGCCTGATAACATCACCTACAGAAAGAGGACTGTCTACAGGACCTTCAAAACTTGTCATTGAGAAACGCATCTTGCTATGGTAACGTTCTGAAGTTTCCATAACATAATCTCGCCTTTCCCAATCCTTGCCATCTTTAGTTATTCCACGTACAGGAGTAAATTCATATAATATCTTACCTTCAGCTTCACATTTCATTTCTTTCGTTGGCATAGCTTTTATTTTTTATTGATATTAATATTATTATTTTTATCTGCCCCTTAAGTCGGTTACCCGACTACCCTTCGGGCAGTATAGGACAAGTTGCCGAAAACTGTTAAAATTAGCACTTCTTTCATTATACACTATTGATTATCAGCATTTTAACAACGCACCATATGGTGCTTTTTAACATTTTCACAACTCATTGATTATCAACACATTACAAAGTTATATTAAAAGGCGTAGTATTCCCTATCTGGAAATAGGACAAAAGCTTATCCTTATATTCCGTCTCAAGAGGACTTATATCCTCAACATACTTGAACTTCTCGTCAGGCCAACTACGAGCAAAATTACGGATCGTCTCCCACTGTTTCTTAGTCAGCATACCATCAAGATACATCTTCTTGTACTTTTCTTTATATCGGGCTATACCTATCCAGTTTATTTCACGTGCCTTATCAAGCTGCGAGATCTTAACGCCCTTGACTGCGGATAATCCGCGAATAAATCTAATTTCCGACCAGTCCCTATAAAATATCCTTCCTGTCTTAGACAGAAACAGGCTACTTATAAACTCAGACATAGGCACAGATTGATGCCTGTATATTGTTTCAATCCGCAATATATTGTTACCAATATTATGTCCTTTCTCAGCAGCCTCAAAAGTCTTATCATAAGCCTTAAAGATTTTGCGGAAATATTTGCTTTTCTCGGTAGTTACCTGTCGGTACTCGGAATAATTAGCATCATTCCAAAGTAAACGGCCGGATGCATCCCTCATCATTCGTATATACTCATCAGCAGGACGGGAGAGCTTCATTGTAAGACCTACTTCGTAATAGACAACCACAGCATTCTCCGGCCTTACACAAAGCCTCAGCAATAGTTCTTTTATTGTTCTTACGGCTATTGCAAAAGTTAGTGGACGGCTATTGTCAAGCCTACCTGTTTTACTTTTGGTATATAACTTATGAATCGAACATTTACAACGTAAGGAACCACCATGAATCTCAATAAAACACCCATCAAAGTTGGCGTAGGCGGTAGATTTATAATAGATCTCATCTCCCTCAGTACATTGCTCCAGGTAGTTCCTTAACACAACGGTGTCTATATCCGCAGTGTCTATCGTTGCTTTTATGGTTACTTTATCAAACATTTTCTTTGGTAGTAGTTACATTTACGATTTGATTCCGCTACAAAAGCGTGCGATTTGAATATACTGCACCATACAATCTTCGGCCAGCCTATCGGATCGGAAGAATTAATGCAATTGATGCATTGTATCAAGTCTTCTTTCTGCAATTTAAGCACCTTTGCTGTCTTTGCCGACATATATGTTCAATTAATGTTTAGAGTCAGAATCTTCTCGGCTAACAACAGTTCCCTTACCAGTTTTATCAATGATAATGCTTTTGCCATCTATATTAAAAGACGTGCGACACCCATCAGGCAAGGAACAAAGGAAACTACGGATTACAGGAGAATCGGCATTTTTCCCCGTTTTATCTGTAGCTCCATCTTCATCCGGAACAATATATGGGAATACATCCATAAGGGGCGTTTCGGATACTAAAGCGATCTGGTAATCCGCCATCGTACCCTTCATACCTTCATCCAGTTTCTTAACAGCATCGCGCAGGTCGGCAGCTTGTACTAATACCTGAGTGGATGTTTTCTTTTCAGCTCCACTCTTTTCGTCCAGAGTAATAAAGATCAGTTTACATTTGAACCAACGGTCGGCAGCCTCTTCTTCGCTGGGGAATAATTCGCTATAGTTGGCACGTTTGATGTCTGATACTGTAAATTCGCCTGAAATAAAAGGAATCATCTCTTCTATTATCCGAGCCTCAGCCTCCGTGAAACTGAGTGCGTCCACCAAATAAGGCTCTGTAACTTTCTTGTTCATACCGTTTGCCATCACTTTTTCGTAACGGATCTTGCACTCAAACCATGTTTTCATATTTCCAATCATTTTATATTAAAAATTATTTATACTCTTATTTTCTAAAAAACATATCCCCCGAAATAGATCGGGCAGTATCTTCACTTGTCAACCGTATATATCGGAAGAAGTTCTGTTCGGACCTATGCCCGGTGAGCTTCATTATTTCAAATGTCTTCATCCGGCCGGTGAGGTACATATTAGTTGCAGCACTTCTTCTGGCTGTATGGCTTGATATCAACTCCCATTTCTCACGGGTTACGGTTTGTAATTTCCCTCCTTTGGTAAATGAGTAAGTAATTTTATCATTCAGCCCTATCTCCCGCATGATTACTTTCAGGTACTTATTGAAATACTGAATGCACAAGCCACAAGGAATGCTACCGTTGTATTTCGCAAAAATTTCTTTCACATAGTCATGAGCCGGCACTTTTACGTCTACATTGGTTTTCTTCGTCCGTTTGATAATATACCCATCCTGAAGATTATCTTTGGTAAGGGATGAATAATCAGAGTATCTTAAGGCCGTAAGACATCCAACTACAAATAAGTCTCTTATGCGTTCTTTTGCTTTTCTTTTGTCCTGCTTCTCAAACTTATAATAATAAATTCTTGTGATCTCATTCATCGAAAGAAACACCGCATTCGTCTCTTCTAGGTGCATATCAATCTCATCATAGGTTGAATCGACTGCATAATTGTATTGACTTGCTTTTCGTACCATAGACTGTATCTTTAAGATATACCCAACAATTGTATTATGTCTTAAATTCTGGTTCTCCAAGTAAATTATGAAATCATCCAGAAATTCCTCAGTAATCGAATTGGTGAAAATGTCGCAATCGTACAACTTGGAAAATTGGTCGATATGCTTCATAATGGCATCATAGACTACTGCATAGTTTGCAGACTTGCGTCTGGATCGCTTTTCAAGTACTTCGCGCATGAAACCGGTGAAGTAGATTCCTTCTATCGGCTTCGCCTGCCGGAAGTGGTTAATATAGTCCTTACGTACTTGGACGGTCGGGACCGAGGAAAAGACTTGCAATGCTGCGATTATATCGTTTTAAAGGTTACTATTGATATCCATATCAAGGGAAGAACTTCCCTCTATAATCTCTATTCCATCTTCACAGGCTACATTCTCACAGAAAGCCTCCTTTTGATGGAATTCGCACCATCCATTGCCGAATGAATCTTCATAGGCAAATAGCTTACATTCACTGCATACTTGTCGATTATTCATTTATTAGTATTTCTAAGAAAAATCAATAATTCTTTTGTTTCTCTGAGTGTCAACCCACGTCGATCATTAATCGATACAGTCAGTTTATTAAGGGCCTCATTTAGGTTCCCAATTATGAAACCACTACCACCACATCGCTTGCATTTAGTCGACGGTTGGATACCACGTTCATAGGCTTCTGCACTGCTATACTGATAATACCTTTTATTTTCGATCCAGCCATGCCCATTGCATACATCGCACTTCATGTTTTATCTTTATGACTAGATTTATGACGTCTCACATCTATCCAAGCCATTGATATTGCACATACAAGATTGATAATGCTTGTTACAGCAAGTATTTTGGCAAGCCATTCTATTTTTGCATCATAGGCCAACAAACATGCGATGAGTGAAAGCCAGAATGTTATTTCTTCAAATTGGTACTTCTTCATTGCGGTATTTAATTATTAAGTTTCACTCATTGATACTCATTTAACATCAACTACATTCCTATACGCTCCCCAAAAAGGAACATCCACACCACAAACAGAGATTTCATATACAGAATCTTTCTCCAACTTCCCGGCAAATTCAGGATATGCTAAAATGCCATCAATGTTGATGCGGAATGTTCCTTTATCAGTGTATAGCAAATAGTATATTTGAGTGCTAATACTCTCTTTGCTACCGGATACTTTTTCGATTTTATCGACTTTATTCACTCTCACTTTTAAAGTTTGTTGATTGGAAAAGGTTACAAACCAAATACATCCAATAAATGCAATAACAAATATTGCGATAGCTATTTTCTTCATCATTTCTCATTATTCGTTAAACTTCGGTATTGGCATCCAATGAGTAATACGAGCCAAAGGAGAGTCTGGCAAGAATATTCGATGATCCGATTCCCATTGACCATTTCCATAATACAATCCAGTAAAGTATCCTTTATGAGAATCTTTCCATTCTACAGTAAAAAAGACACCTGTATTTTCCTCTGGTAACTGCTCTTCTACGCTTATCCACGGGGATTGTTTCTTATGCCATTCAGCACCAGCTTCGAATGCCTCCCTAAGAATATACATTTCATGTGTTTTCCCATCGTAATCCATTCCATAGTGATTTTCTACAGCTTCTATAGCCGCTTGTTCTAATGTCTGTTTCATACTTTTTATGATTAAGCATTAATTAATTCATTGAATATCTTCAGATAGTGCTCCGATTCTGCCGCAATATCTTTTCTTCCTGATTCGCTACAATGATCTTCCACAAAAAGGCGGAACGCTTCAGTAGCTTTCTGTATCATTTCTTCCTCTTTGGCTTTTAAGGATTCTTCTACACCTACTCTGAAAACCAAATCATCGCATCCAACTCGCCAACCTTCGTACAACTCTCCATCACTTACATGACAAGCATTGCACTCTATTATAGTTTCTGCCTTAAAATTCATATTTGTATGGTTATACATTAATTACTTTCTTCTATTGTTTCCAAAGGGCAATCTTCTGGTATAGAAGATTCGGTATCATTCAATAAGTAATACACTTTATTTCTGCCAAAGCAAACAGCTTTTAAAGCTTCATTCTTAACAGCAATCCTTTTATAAAAAGGGCAATTGCAGCACTTTTCTATTACTAATTTCTTCTTCATTCCTTTATAGTTTTACGTCAATTTTCTTTAGGTTTTACAATTATCTCTAAATTGTTTGCTATCGCATCCTTTAGAACTTCTTTGTACATTCTCCTTACAAAATCGTAATCAACTCGTTTAATTTCATCTTCTACCATACGTCTAATCCAATCTTCTATGTCGTTATCACTTCCATAGGTATTATTCAGGAATCGTTCAACTACTTTCTTAACATAAGGCTTAATTTCTTTAACTATATCCTCTTTAGTAATGTTAAGTTCATTATGAATGAAGTTCTTAATTGCTTTATATTCTTTACTTTTAGTCATTTCTTTTCCGTTTTTATTCTTGTTGTTTAGATGTTACGCCCAGACATAGCACTTTGTCTGACACGCCTATACCATCAAATTCTAATGTCAAGTACTCTGTATCATAAGGATAGGGATATAGGCATCCTCTCAATTCCTCGTCAGATAGTGTTCGCCTAACACGCATTTCTATTGTGTAATCATCAGAAAGATTTTCAATAACTTTCCTAAGCTGTCCTACGTTCTTTATATCCATTTTAATTCATTTTTTATTAGTTATGAATATCTTAATAATAATTTTACTTTCAGTTCTTGCGCTTGCTTTGCAGAACCACGCCAAGGCAGGCACCCATCATACACGGTAGCCCATGGCAAATACCATGCTCGTTTTACTTCTACTTCGTAGTATCCGATAGTTGCTTGTACAATTCTTACTTTTATCATTTCTGTATTTTAGTTAATCTTCTTCATCATCTGAATCAATATTAAAAGCTATTGACTCATCATACACTGGCTCATCATTAATATCCCAACTAATCAATATTTCTTTAACTGTAAACTCGTTATTCCACTCTGTTTCTTCTAATTTCACTCTGACATAGAAATCCTTATTCTTACTAAAAAACAATCTTGCTGCCACTGCGTATTCATAGTTAAAATTGCCACGAAAACGAATGCTCAATTTGCCTCTTTTAGACTCTTTTTCTATCTCATGCTTCAATTCCTTATAAGCTGCTAAATACCGATTTCGCCTTTGCTTACGATGATAATTGAAATTCCTTTTTCTTAGTTTATTGATATTCATCTTTTGATTTTTATGAAGTTAAATCGTTCAATTCATATTCATACCTTCGGAAGAACCTTCCATCTTTCCTAGTCATAAAAACATAAACTATAAACGATACGTCCGACTTGTTTAAAGTCTCTACGGCAATTACTTCTGCCTCTAACAGGTCTCCATCCTTAGTAAACTTGAGCTTGTCACCAATATTAAATTTAGTCTCTATTTTCATATTGATTAGTTTTATTCGTTAAACTTCGGTATTGGCATCCACATATCATTATCAGAGATATTGCAACTGTAATCATCTGCGTCCGCTGTATCCCATACGTGATAATATTTATTATAAACCAATATTTCGGGTTCATAATACCCTTTAGCGGAAAGTATGACTAATACAGGTTCGCTCTGCTCTGATATATCGTTTTCATCTACGTCTGGTAGTTGGTCTTTAGCTTTTATCCACGGAGATTGTTCGGATTTCCATTTTACACCGGCTTCGAAGGCTGCTCCGAAGGAAGCATATTCATTACGAGAGACATGTTTCTCGATATATTCACGTTTTGCTTCTTCTAATGTCTGTTTCATATTTGATTATATTAAAATAAACTTGGTAGCTCATCTTTATTCTTTTTTCTCCTCTTTGCCGGTTCCGGTTTCACTCCTGTTTCTACAGCTTTAATGAAAGCCTCGAAGGGCATTGAGTTGTAGCATTTTACCCAATCATGGCGTATCAGTATGTCCCGGGATGGAATATGCCAGAATTGTATACCATTGATAGAGATGCCACCAAAATGTCGGCAAATACCGATATAAGGTTGCTGGGATGCGTGTGTTATTACAATGGCTTCCATTTCTATAATTTATTCTTTTATTTCACACTCTTCTTTTGACAAAACTCTTTTCCATCATTGGCGACAGCTATTTTCTTCATCATTTCTTTATTTTATTGTATTACTATGAAGGTTTATAATGAGGATCATTCTAATTATCTATTCTTATTATTAGAAGCTTTCCATTCTATTGCTATGACAGCATCCAAACAACCACTTCCTTTACATACTGGGCAATTAATCTTAAGACGATCTTTTCCATCCAATCCCCAAAACCACCCATTTCCACCACAACGGCTACAAGTATGATTTAAACTAGTCAATTGTTCCTTTCCCCCTGTTTCCTCAATAAACATTGGAGGAGAAATCGTAATAATTTGTTTTTTTACACTCATCGCTTATCTGTCATCAAATAATCATTAATCTCTTGAATAAAATTCTCTAAAGAGCGACATACAACATATTTATTACCATTATCTTCTACTGACATCTGCCATTTTTTTTGTGTATAAGATTGAACACCTTGACTCGTTTTCATTTCAATACACAATGTATTATAAGAATGATTATTTTTCAGCAGAATAAGATCGGCAACCCCAGGTAGCATTCCTTCTTCTTTCATATATACTCCCATCCTTTGAGATCTTCTTGCTGCATTGGGAACAGCAAACAAAACATTCTTTAAATTCGGATATTGCATACGAAACCAACGCACACATGAAACCTGTAAACGATGTTCTTCATTATCATGTCTTTGGCTAATCTTATTTTTATTATCAATCTCCAGCATCTCTGAAAGTGTCATAATATGTATTCTATTTTTTAATTCAACGGGTATTAGCTTGTCTTTCATTGTTGAGAATGCATTAATAATCTTTTTCTTTATCAATTTCAATGATCCACAAAGCGTTATACTTTCAATAATATCAACATCTATCTTTCGACCACTAATATGTAATAAGTGAAATAGAACGTATATATAAGGAATAGTTATTTTATCAATAGACTCTCCTTTATTCACGCAACTCACAATAGGTAACCTTAACCATGGTTATAGCCACCAGAACTATAATCGACAAAAAAAATACTCCATACCAATACATTGGGCTATCTTTTACTACTGCCGATCCAAGCATGCAGATTGAGCATAAAAGAAAAAAGCAAGAAAAAATAAATGTTAATGCTTTCATAACTTATATATCATTATAAAGCCTTAGAGCTTTGTTATTAATACTATTAAAAAGGAGCACTATTTTCACAAACCATACTCCTTGGTACGAACAATTATAAAAAAAGATTTATACTACCTTATTCTTCTCCAAAAAACGATCTATACTTTTGAGATTATACCATATTTTCCTCTTGTATTGGGAAAATGATATTTGAGCCTCATCTCTAAGAGATTTTAAAAGATCTAATCCACATCCCAAATACGCCATCGCTTCTTTGGAGGATAGCCAAACCTTAGGAGTCATTTCCACCTTACCTACGATTTTTTGTCTTCCCATAACGCAACTATTTTAATCGTTTGACAACCGTACCTTCAATATGAGCTTTTAGATCATATTTACAGCCCGTGCTATTTAGTTTACAGACGGTAGATCTAACTACTGCTGCATCAATATCACGTTGGCGGACCAACCTTTTATCGCCTACTTTGATTTTTCTTAAAGTCTCAATCGGAGATACCTTCTTCACAACCTCCGCCACTTTTACCGAATCTTTAATTAGAGCCATATACTTTTTGATTTTATGTTTTTATTTCTATCTTTGTATATTGTACTTTGTTATACCGCTGGTATTGCCACGGTCTAATTGTGGTGCAAATATATACTTTCATTTTTACGAAAGCAAATTTGCTTTCATAAAAATGAAAGCAAATAATATGTTTTAAAACATAACATCGCATAACATCCTTATATACAACTATATAGATTGTTTATATTCCTGCGACCAATATAAATCTCAAATGAAAAAATGATTTTAATTAATAAATGAACAATATCAAGTAGCGGACGCAGCTTTATAGAGAACAACATACTATCATTTTCATGACAGTATTATAATATATTTAAAAGATATGAAAGACTTAAACATTGATAAACGTTTTATCGAAACTGTTGAAATGATGAATCTCAATGGATATAGAATTGAGAAAGCTATTCCTTTCTTTAAACAGGTTACTTACAGCAGAATTAAAAATGGAGTTCAAAGCATATCCAAAAAGTACTTAGATGCTTTTTGTGATACATTCAATGCTGATAAAAATTACATTTTAACAGGAAACAATAGTATAGACTTGCCTAATGTCACAGAAAGCCAACAGTTAGAAAGTAGAAAAGGTATTAATAATAGGTTCTTAGAGATTATTAGTAAGATTTATTCTTGTGATAAAGATTTTTACGAAATTGCAAATATTAAAAAAAGTGCATTTTCTCATGTAAGGACAGGCAAACAAAATGCTTCGATTGAATATATATCATCTTTATGTGAATTAAATCCCAATGTTAATGCCAATTATATTCTTACTGGCAGAGGCAATATGTTTAATGATGAGAATACCACATTAAATTCCGAAAATAATCAGAATAACACAAGTGACATCCCCTCTCCTGAAAGCGCAGAATATTGGCAGCGCCTATACAAAGCAACTAAAGTTATATATGAAGAAATTCTTAAAAATGCACTTGATAAAGTGAAAGACATTGATAAAGATCTTCAAAATGGAATTAAGGCAATAAGTCAAGAAGCAGTTTAAAAGCTATGTTTACAAACATATTGTCACGATAAACATTTTAAGATCAAAAATGTTTAATATATCTATGCTATCTTATTTATAATGTTTAACCCAAACTTCATTGACTATGGAAAGAGATTATAATCTGATAATGGAGCAACTACTGCTCCTTTCTGAATCATGTGCTATTCAAAGAAAAGATTTAAAAAAAGCTGCTGTTATTTTAGAGGACACGCAAAAACAACTTGAGTATCTTAAAAAACTAGTCAATGATGAAATACCCCAAAAAACAAAACATACCAAATGAAGATATTAAAAAAGGTATAATATCTTTTATTAAATCAACAAAACGATGCAAATAAAATGCAAATAAAAACAAAGTAAGAAACAACTTGATAATAATCAATTAATTAACAAACGCACAAAACAGCCTTCCAAGCTGAGGGTCGCGGGTTTGAGCCCCGTCTTCCGCTCTTCTGAAAATCAGATAGTTATCGCAAGATTTCTATCTGATTTTTGTTTTTAGAGAATGCTAAATTTAGCGCGGTTTAACCGAGTGAGTTAAACCGAGAGTTAAACCAAAATCTTATGAACACAACAATCAACGTAGCGTGCTACAAATAGAAAACTTTAGCAAAAGAAAATGATTACCTACACCTGAAACTCATAATCATAAGGTTTATGGAATATATTAATGAATTTCACAAGTAATAGATAGAGTTCACTCATCAATCAATACCCTCATTGGGCAAGCAACCGCATCGTTAGAAGAGAAAAGGAAGCAACAGGAACGTTTGAACGAACAGAGACTTATAAGAGAAGACAAACAAAATGACTGATAAGATTTGCCAATTCCAATAACCTATGAATTTCTCTCCGAGCTAAATAGATTGAAATTATAATTCAAACTCTCTTTTACAACAATTCAAGTATCTGCTTCTTATAATTAAGTATAAAGGAATGGCCCTGTAAGAATTCGATGTTTAAGAGCCCAATATTGCCATCACCTATTATAAAATCTAACGTATACTCATCCTTTCCTATCTTGAATGTTACATTTCTACATAATTCAGCCATCTTAATTGATAATTTATTTACGATATTAGCTGTTTCCTTTTGGATTTGCTCAGGTTTTCCTACATATAAACCACGTTGAAGCTTATTGTTTCTACATCCTGTATCAAAGGCAAATCGTGTTTTTTTTCCATTGACTTTACTATCTAAAATGATATAATCTATTGCCACATCAGGATAGTCTTCATGGTTTTTCCATTTATAAATAGTCCCTTTCGCTTTATTATTAGAATCGTAGGGTTCAACAATATTCTTTTCCATATCAAATTTCCAAGCTCCTGAGCTAAGGATATTAGCCCCGACGATAAATTTTGGTGCATATTTTTGATAATGCCCAGTAAGATCTGCAACTAAGCAATACACTTTATGATATGTCTTTCCACAAAAAAAGATAGAATCTATAAAAGCACTTGAAATCTTATCTTTAGTTTGGTTAACATGAATTGTTTGTAATTCATCTTCTTTTATTCCGCATGAATCAATAGCAAAAATAGAATCAATTATACATAACGAACAACCCGTATCAATTAGAGAGGGTATTGAGTGCCTTTTTGTCTCATTGAACACCTGTACATCCGTATACATAAACTTATCTTTAAAAATAAGCTTTGATTGTGCTTTAGCAGCAAAACTGACAGCAAGCATTATACATAAGGATAAAAAATAGAACTTCATAATTATTTAAAAAATATATCTCTTAAAACATCTCCTATCCACGGTTCTCTCATTTTTTCTCGAAAATAATCATCCTTAAATTTAAAGGCATCTTTATTGTATATTCTTTTAAGATTGTGATTCACACTGTCTCGGTAATGTAAGATTAGCCGATAATACAATGCAGAGTCATTAATTTCATCTTGTTTTGCAGTTATTGAATCTTTAACAGCAGGTATAGCAGCAAGGGTATCTTGAATTGTACTCGTTACCAACGTGTCTTTTACAAATTTTATATCTAACGTATCTCTATTTAAATTGAGAGATCTATTCGTCTGTGCAAATAAAGCCCCGTTGCTAAGTGCAAGAATTAGTAAGATTGATATTTTAAGTACATCTTTCATACACCGTTTTTTGCAAAGATACAACATTCTAAAAATAGATGTTACTTTTACCAGAAAAATAGAGGTATATCTGTAAGTTCCAAGTTTTGAGATTTCAATAGAAGCATATCTAAGTCCAACTGTCCTAACAAAGAGTAAATGTTATATATAATGGTAGGAGAAGAATGCAAGAAGCTAAAAAACAAATATGCAAACCGGAAATAATTAGCGAAACACTTGACATCGCCTTCTCAATATCGTATCTTTGTATCATCCTTTTATAGATAATCTTTATTCAACTTTGCATTAAACTACATTTCACGGCATATAGGAACGGAGAAGCAACTGCTTCCCCGTTTTTTTATTCCCTCAACACAGCAGGCTCCGATAGCTCACGGTTATATAAGCGTGGGCTTACACTTATATAAGCGTGAGCCCACACTTGTACAACCGTAATGCCACACTCCGTCGTCTCCAATACCACACTTCAACAGTTTAAACATGTGGCATTCAGCGGACTAAGATGTGACATAGAGGAGAATAAAGTGTGGCATTTGCCTCGCTAACCACAGGCAAAAGATATCAGAAATTCACAATCACAAGACATTCGAGTCATGACACTCATCTTGGCAGTATTCCCGTTAATAATACATAAATCTGCTATTGACAGAAGGCAACGATTATCTGCCGGAATCAGTAAACATTATTTTTAATTTGAAGCAAATCACAATAAAGAATGTTTCATTGCGAGCAGAATAATTTCAAAAATATTCCCTCTTATTTCATAATATTACTCCTATACTGCGTCGGCGTCAGATTAACCAACTGCTTAAACGTGCGATTGAAATGAGTGATTGAATCGAAGCCGCATTCCACAGCTATCTGCGAAATATCCATTTCTCCCAATGCTAACAACTTACAAGCATATCCCACACGCATTTCCATCACATACTGCAAAAGCGTCTTCCCTGTATTCTCCTTGAAATAACGACAAAAGGCGCTGGAGTTCATGCTCGCCATTCCGGCTATTTCATTCAATTTGAGGTTACGGGTGTAGTTATTGTTTATGAAAGAAATGATTTTATCAATCCGCTTGTTCCCCAGCGTAGGAAACTTTTCGTAATAATGCAGACTTGCCAGCGTCCTTCTTTGCGGACTGACTGCCAGCTCCTGCAACAAATCCAGCAACCCGCTTATCTGGTGAAAACCACTTAATGAAAGAAAGCCGGAAAGTAACTCCCCTACCCGGGTTGCATCCTGTTTCGGAAAGATGATACCTCTCTTCGATTCCTCCAACAGCATTTTGATTTGCAGAAACTGAGGATAATAATCAAAGGAATATTGCATAAAATTCTGCTCAAACTGAATGATAGTCCCTTGCACGCGTGAAGTGGCGTTCTCCGAACCATAAATATCATTGCTCCGCATGTAATGGGGCAGATTAGTACCGAACAGAATCACATCACCCGCAGAGAACTTCTCAATGCAATCGCCTACAAAGCACAGACCATGACTCTCCTTTACGTAAATGATTTCATACTGACTGTGGAAATGCCACGGATAAGTGAAACGATCATAATCGTAATGCCGCGCCTTAATCGGATTCGACTCCGATATAGGCAACTTTTCATTTATAATCGGTCGGCGCATATATTCTGCAAAGTTTAATTCACACACAAAGATAAGGAAAGACAATAGAAATGCTACCGCATATATGCAAAAATCCGCATATATTCTGCAAAGATCCATTTATCGCAGCATTATTTTTGCACGTATATTTGCAGTCAATAATCAGTTAAACTATTAATATATAAATGTTATGGAAAAAACCTGGAGATGGTTTGGCAAGAAAGACAAGATCACGCTCGACATGCTGCGGCAAATCGGCGTGGAAGGAATTGTGACTGCCTTGCACGATGTGCCCAATGGTGAAATATGGACCGAAGAGGCTATCAACGATCTGAAAACCTATATCGAGTCGTACGGCTTACACTGGTCTGTAGTAGAAAGCCTACCTGTTTGCGAGGCGATCAAGTACGCCGGACCGGAACGAGAGCAGTTGATAGAAAACTATAAAGTCAGTCTGGCAAACTTGGGCAAGTGCGGTGTGAAAACCGTATGCTATAACTTTATGCCCGTTATCGACTGGATACGCACGGATTTGCAACATCCCTGGGCAGACGGCACTTCATCACTCTACTTCGACCGTGTTCGCTTCGCTTACTTCGACCTTCGAATCCTCGGACGCGAAGGAGCCGAAAAGGACTATTCCGCCGAAGAACTGGCAAAGGTTGCAGAACTGGACAAAACCATCACCGAAGCAGAAAAGGATGATCTCATCGACACAATCATTGTAAAGACGCAAGGTTTCGTCAACGGAAATATCAAAGAAGGAGATAAGAATCCGGTGAACATCTTCAAGAAGCTGTTGGCCCTCTATAAAGGTATCGACCGTGATATGCTACGCGAAAACATGCGTTATTTCCTCTCCGCCATCATGCCTGTCTGCGAAGAATATGGTGTGAATATGTGTGTGCATCCCGATGATCCTCCGTTCCAGGTATTAGGTTTGCCGCGTATTGTCACCAACGAAGCAGACATCGCCTGGTTCCTGAATGCAGTGGATAACCCGCATAACGGACTGACCTTCTGCGCCGGTTCCCTCAGTGCAGGCGAGCATAACGATACCCGTGAATTGGCAAAGAAATTCGCTAAACGTACTCACTTTGTCCACCTGCGCAGCACGGCTGCCATGCCCGGAGGCAACTTTATAGAGAGCTCGCACCTGACCGGACGCGGACATCTGATTGACCTCATCCGTATCTTTGAGAAAGAAAACCCGGGACTGCCTATGCGTGTAGACCACGGACGGATGATGCTGGGTGACGAAGACAAGGGATATAACCCCGGATATTCATTCCATGGCCGTATGCTGGCATTGGCACAGGTAGAAGGAATGATGGCAGTGATAAACAATGGATAATTAATAATTAAAAATTAAATAAGGAGATTATGAACGAACAATTCAGTATTGCAGGTAAAGTAGCCGTTATCACCGGTGCAGGTGGTGTATTGGGTGGCAGCATTGCCAAATGTTTCATGGAGCAAGGCGCCAAAGTAGTAGCCGTTGACATCCGTCAGGAACAACTGGACAAACGTGTAGAAGAACTGAAAGCTTACGGTGAAGATGTGATCGGCATCGTAGGTAATGTATTGGACATCGCCAGCCTTGAAAAATTAGCTGATGACATCGTTGCCAAATGGGGACGTATCGACATCCTGCTCAACATTGCCGGTGGCAATATGCCGGGTGCTACGCTGGCTCCCGACCAGAACTTCTTCGACATGGACGTTACCTGCTGGGAGAAAGTGACTAACCTGAATATGAACGGAACCGTTTATCCTTCTATGGTATTCAGCAAAGTGATGGCTAAGCAAGGCAAAGGTTGTATCGTAAACGTATCTTCCATGGCTGCTTACAGCGCCATCACCCGCGTTCCGGGTTACTCGGCAGCTAAGACAGCCGTTGCCAACTTCACTCAATGGCTGGCAAGCGAACTTGCACTGAAGTACGGAGACGGCATCCGTGTGAATGCTATCGCTCCGGGTTTCTTCATCGGCGACCAAAACCGTGCCGTGCTTATCAATCCTGACGGTTCGCTGACAGACCGCAGCAAGAAAGTTTTAGCCAAAACTCCGATGAAACGCTTTGGAGATATCAACGAACTGAACGGCGCCGTACAATTTCTGTGCAGCGATGCGGCAAGTTTCGTGACGGGTGCATTGCTGCCGATAGATGGCGGATTTAGTGCATTCAGCGGAGTATAATTATCCTTGCTATTCAAAAAGCATTTTCAATTTTATTCTAAAAAGCTGCTTCTAAGAGGCAGCTTTTTTTATTGAGAATAAATATCTTTGTAGCAATTTCAATTTAACCTATACACTATTTCAATGAAAAACGAACCTCCTACTCATGTCCTGGGCCTGGCTCATCCTCCTATTCCCGTTGTACGCATCGGACTCATAGGCTTAGGAAATCGTGGACTACTCACATTGGAGCGTTATATGCTCATAGAGCACGTAGAGATCAAAGCTTTGTGTGAGATACGCCCCGGAAACCTGGCAAAAGGACAAGCCCTACTGACAAAAGGCGGACATCCCGCCGCAACCGGTTATGCCGGAGAAAACGGCTGGCAACAGATGTGTTGCAACCCTGATATCGACCTCATCATCATATGTACGGACTGGCTGACGCATGCCCCTATGGCCACCTACGCCATGGAGCAAGGTAAGCATGTTGCCATCGAAGTGCCCGCCGCCATGACCGTAGCCGAGTGCTGGCAACTGGTAGACACCGCCGAACGCACCCGCCGCCACTGCATCATGCTGGAAAACTGCTGCTATGACGCCTTTGCCCTGACCACGCTGAACATGGCAAGACAAGGCCTGTTCGGTGAAATCATGCACGTGGAAGGTGCTTATATACACGACCTGCGCTCCATGTACTTCAGCGATGAAAACCAAGGCGGTTTCCATAACCACTGGAACAAGGCTTACTGTGTGGAACACACCGGAAACCCCTATCCCACTCACGGTTTAGGTCCCGTATGCCAGATCCTGAATATCCACCGGGGCGACCGTTTGAATTACCTTGTATCCATGTCCACCCACCAGGCGGGAATGACGGAATATGCCCACCGCACTTTCGGCAAAGAATCTCCCGAAGCACAACAGGCTTACCTGTTGGGAGACATGAACACCACCCTCATCCATACCGTCAAGGGAAAGACCATCCAACTGCAATACTGCACTGTTCATCCACGCCCTTACAGCCGTTCACACACCATCTGCGGCACGCGAGGGTTTGCACAGAAATATCCGGTAGCCACAATCAGTCTGGAAGATGTGTGTAGCGGAGAGGCAGACAGTGTAACTACCGAAGAGCTCTTGCAACGCTATCAACATCCTTTTACAGCTACCATCGGCAAAGAAGGAGCCCGCAAAGGTGTTCCGAACGAGATGAACTATATCATGGATTACCGTCTCATCTACTGTCTGCACCACGGGCTTCCCTTGGATATGGACGTCTACGATGCCGCCGAATGGTCGTGCATCACCGAGCTTAGTGAACAATCGGTATTGAATGGTAGTCGCCCGATAGAAATACCCGACTTCACGCGGGGTGCATGGGAGATTTTTCCCTGTGTTGCAAAAAACTAATCTTGTGATACAGGGATCAGTCTAATAATGATACAAAGAAATACCCGCTACTCCCATATCCGACGAATGCCGGGAATGGTGGGATAAAGACGATTGACCTGTTCAGTCCGGACGACCTCACATGGACTTCAAGAATTGATATTGTAAAAAGCCCTAAACTGTTTACATCTGCAAAAAAACGTTCTTTTTCCTTGCGTACTTTAAAAAGATACATTACTTTTGCCACCGTTAAACACAGTATTCACCCCTTTAAAACTGAAAGAAAGGGACTAATTTATGTTGGAACTATAATATCTCAGCCAGGACTAAGTTGACTCATCGGGATGATGGGGCTTTGCAATTTTCTTGATTAGTCCTACAATCACATTTATAATTTTATTATTATTCACTTCAATGCAGTGGACGGATAGCGTTGTATCTATCATCATCCCTCATGCATTGGATACAAAACGCATATTGCACTGACTCGTCGCGAAGCGGGCAGCCCATGCCGTATGCGTACACATGAAAAAAGAAAATATGGGAATACGATTAAAAGATTTAAGTAAGCTGGGATATAGAGACAATGTAGCACGCAGTCTGGCAGTAGCCATCGTCGGTAAACATTGCAAGCACCAAAGCAAAGAACAGATTATCAAGACACTGAGCGACGTGCTGGAAAATCCCGATACTTATAAAGAGAATGAGACATGGGGCAAACTGGCCGAACACCTGTCCCCCACCCTCATCGAAAAGAAGTTCACAGCATACGACTTGCTCGACGAGCCGTTGCCCTATAAAACCTATGGCGGCAAGTTCATAGAAACCCTCGCCAAACAGCAGATGAACCTGGCCATGAGGCTCCCCGTCAGCGTAGCCGGCGCACTGATGCCCGATGCACATGCCGGATACGGTCTGCCCATCGGCGGTGTACTCGCCACGGACAATGCCGTCATCCCCTATGCCGTAGGGGTGGATATCGGTTGCCGGATGAGCCTGACGGTGTTCGATGCCAAAGCGGATTATCTGAAAAGATACTCGCATCAGATAAAAGAGGCACTGAAAGACTATACCCACTTCGGCATGGAGGGCGGTCTGACCTTTGCACAGGAGCATGAAGTGACAGAACGGGAAGAATTTCAATTAACCCCTCTTCTAAGGGACTTACGCGGAAAGGCCATCCGTCAGTTGGGCAGTTCCGGTGGTGGAAATCATTTCGTGGAGTTCGGAGAGCTTCTTCTGCAAGGAGAAAATGTGCTGGGACTGCCCGAAGGCAATTATATGGCATTGCTGTCACATTCCGGTTCGCGCGGACTTGGAGCAGCTATTGCCATGCATTACAGCCGGATAGCCCGTGAAGTCTGCAAACTGCCACGTGAAGCGCAACATTTTGCCTGGCTCGACTTGAACTCGGAAGAAGGACAGGAATACTGGATGAGCATGAACCTGGCAGGCGACTATGCCCGTGCCTGTCACGAACAAATCCACCTGAACCTCTCGAAAGCTCTGGGACTAAAGCCAATGGCGAACGTGAACAATCATCACAACTTCGCCTGGAAAGAGGAGATTGCACCCGGACGCACCGCCATCGTGCATCGCAAAGGGGCTACTCCTGCACAGGCTGGACAACCGGGACTTATCCCCGGAAGTATGGCAACTCCCGGTTATCTGGTAACAGGTCGGGGTGTGGAAGAGTCATTATGTTCCGCTTCGCACGGTGCCGGACGGGCCATGTCGCGCCAGAAGGCAAAGGAGAGTTTCACCCAGTCGGCCATGAAGAAATTTCTCTCGCAGGCCGGGGTCACACTGATTGGGGGTAGCATCGAAGAGATGCCATTAGCCTACAAGAACATCGACCGGGTGATGCAACCCCAAGAGACATTGGTAGAAGTGCAAGGCAAATTCATGCCGCGCATTGTAAGGATGAATAAAGAGTAAGAGGCTATGGAGAAAGTATATATGCAAATAACCTCCGGACGCGGCCCTGCCGAATGTTGCCGCGTAGTGGCGCTGGTACTGGAAAGGATTCTGAAACAAGCCGCTGCCAAAGGAGTGAAAACAGAAGTCGTGGAACGCGAAACAGGACCTCTCAACCGTACCCTGCTCTCAGCCGTCATCTCTCTGCAAGGCGGAGATTATCATGCGCTGATTGAGGACTGGGAAGGTACTGTGCAGTGGATTGCCAAAAGTCCGTACCGCATTTATCATAAACGGAAGAACTGGTTTGTCGGTGTGCAGACCTTCACGCTCTCCGAAAGCCAGGAGGCTACGGAAGCGGAAATCCGTTATGAGACCTTGCGGGCATCCGGACCAGGCGGTCAGCACGTGAACAAGACGGAGTCTGCCGTCCGTGCCGTCCATATTCCTACCGGAATGAGCGTGGTAGCTTCCGACCAACGCTCGCAATGGCAAAACAAAAAACTGGCTACCGAACGCCTGCTGTTGAAACTGGCATCATGGAGCATAGAGCAAGCCATGATTCAGGCACAGGCCAACTGGAGTAATCACAACTGCCTGCAACGTGGCAATCCGGTGAAGGTGATCCAGGAGCCGCTGATTTAAAGTAGATGAATGATTTAAAAAGAAAGGAGTAACTTATGTTATCAGAAAAATATGGTCGCACGTATCATTATCCGTTTTCTCCCGGAACGACCAGTGACGACCGCATCAACCATACGTATTGGGAAGACATTCAACAGATAGAAACCCTGATACACACTGAAAAGCTGGACGGAGAAAATAATTGTCTGAGCCGCCACGGTGTATTTGCTCGCTCGCATGCAGCACCCACCACCTCACCATGGACCAGGGAACTGCGCGAGCGTTGGGAACTCATGAAAAATGATTTGAGGGACATCGAGATATTCGGTGAAAACCTGTATGCCATACATTCGATAGAGTATCGCAAACTGGAAACACACTTTTATGTGTTTGCCGTGCGCTGTCTGGATCAGTGGCTATCGTGGGAGGAAGTGAAATTCTATGCCGCTCTGTTCGACTTGCCTACAGTACCCGAATTACGAGTGGAAACGGTAGAAAGATTGACGCGGGAAGCATTGCAGCAACAGGTCGTTAGTCTGGCACAAGAGCCGGGTGTGTTCGGAACACGCGATCCGCAAACAGGCGCAGATTGTACCCGTGAAGGGGTAGTCACCCGTAATATAGGTGAATATCCTGTAAGTGAATTTGCCCGTAACGTATTCAAGTACGTACGCAAGGGGCATGTGAAGACCGATGAGCACTGGACACGCAACTGGAAGCGTGCCCGCCTCATCTGGGAAATAGGAAAGGAGGAATAAAATGAATTGGAAACTGACAGATAATAAGAATTGGGACTCACTGGAACAACAGTTCCGGTGGGTACAAGATATGAACTTCGTGATGCAGCACCATTTACATCACGAAGAAGGTAGTGTGGCCGTACATACCCACATGGTACTGGAGGCATTGCAGCAACAGCCGGAATATCGGACTTTGCCTGCACAGGAACAGGAAATATTGTGGGCAGCCGCTTTATTGCATGATGTGGAAAAGCGCTCTACTTCGGTAGATGAAGGAGGTGGCATTATCACTTCCAAGGGACATGCCAGACGTGGAGAATATACAGCACGCACAATCCTTTACAGAGATATTACTACTCCGTTTCATATCCGGGAAACCATTGTTGCGCTGGTGCGTTATCATGGTTTGCCGGTTTGGATTATGGAGCGGGAGAATCCTGTGAAGAAGCTGTGTGAAGCATCTCTCAGAGTGGATACACGTTTACTGAAAATGCTTGCAATGGCGGATATTCAGGGACGTATCTGCAAAGATAAGCCTGCACTGATGGAGTCTGCCGAGTTGTTCGAAATGCTTTGCCGTGAACAGGATTGCTGGGGAAAGGCACGAAGCTTTGCAACGGATCATGCCCGCTTTCAGTACTTTCATGCTGAGGATGGGTATATAGATTACATTCCACATGATAATTTCCGGTGTAAAGTTATCTTATTGTCCGGTTTACCAGGGATGGGGAAAGATCATTATATCCGTACATTGCCGCAGGATATTCCTGTGATAAGCCTCGATGCTATCCGGCGAAAGTACAAAGTTAGCCCTACGGATAAGGCTGCCAATGGCAGGGTGGTGCAGGAAGCCAAGGAAGAAGCTCGCAGCTATCTGCGTAAAGAGCAAGGTTTTGTGTGGAATGCAACCAATACTTCAAAACAGATGCGCTCGCAACTGATTGATTTATTCCTCACTTACGGGGCTAAAGTGAAGATTGTTTATATCGAAAAGCCGTATGAGATATGGAGGAAACAAAATCGTGAACGGGAATTTATGGTTCCGGAAGCGGTACTGGATACAATGCTCGGGAAGCTGGAAGTTCCGCAACTGGGGGAGGCACATGAGGTGGTGTATTCTGTCTGACAGTAGACAAGATACATCACTCTTTGTTTATCAATTGTTCCATTGCATTAATAAAGGCTTCAGCCCGTGGACGAAGTGTATTTACCAAAGCAAGATCACAATATGCCAAGTCACTATAATCACTTGCCTGACGTTTTTCAAATAGAAGGCTAAAGGTTGCGCCATGATCTAAGCTCAAATGCCCGGTGCGAACAAAATGCATAGAAAGTTGTGTCTTTACGCCATTATGTGTATTGGCTTCTATCTCACAATTTAACAACAGTGCAGAAGCAGCATAATAACAAGCATAATAAAGACGGTTAACGGCTGCATTATAATAACCGCCTGCTGTGTTATAATCAGCTTCTTTCAGGGTTTCATAAGCACGTTCCAAACGATAATTCACAATGGCGGCACGACTTTCAGAATCAAGTTTTTCTTTCATAACACGATCCCTTCCTTCATTACATTGATGCTGAATGGGGTCGTGATTCTTTCCCATACACGACGCAACACTACCATCGGACTGATAATCACCCCGGTCTCCACTTCCACTTCATACAAATGACGGGTAATCTCCAATTCACGTTCAGGTGCCAAATGATCACCATCCAGCAATATGAGTAAGTCTATATCCGAATCTACCTGTGCATCTCCCCGAGCTTCGGACCCATAGAGAATGGTCTTCGCATCAGGAGCAATGCGATGCACTACTTCTGCAATCCGGCGAACAATATCAGGTCGTTTCATAACTTAATCTCCTATTCTCTAAATTACACGACAAAGATAACAATGTTTTCGGAAATACAACTTACTGCAATACAATACTTACCGAGAAATACGGTGCTATCTGGAAACAAGGATCATATTCCCTCCCCATCGCCTTAAAGAACGCTGACAAGCTTCTGCCATCATAATAAGCATTGCGCACCGCATTTATCCCCACCGTAACAGGCAAAGAAATGTGCTTGGAAACCTTGAATTCAGGACGGAAACCTACCACAATGTACTGGTGCGTAAAAATCTTATCATCACCATTCAACTCTGTCAAAGCCATCTGCCCACCCATTTCCGTAATGAAACTGATGCTGAACGTTTTGTTCACATTATACCCAACCGCAAGGTTAGCTCCATCCAAAGCCGAAAAGCTGCAAGTCAGTTTATGCCCATAATTCCAGTTTACGTATAATGCGGGAAACGCCATAGGATAACCGAAAGCATTGTTCAATGCCAAACCCGCACCCAGTTCCAGATTAGGGAGTATACGCCTGACAAAGACCAATCCCGCACTTCCCAATACGTTCCGGAAACGTAAATGCGAAAACCGTGTATCACCCGTATACACGCCGACACCGACGCTTGCCATCATCGACCATTTCTCACTCAAAGGCCGCACATGGAAAAGCGACATCTGCAAATTCAAAATCTCGGACAACACAAGAGGCTCTGCAATATTCTTATTATTCAGAGACGCATAATCTCCCGAAAGCCCGATACCCCATATCGTAGGCTGATTGCTTTCGTTCTTTTTCATCAACAGGGGCAGATTGGCACTTCCATGATAGACCATGGCGGAACCTTTACTACTACCCACTTTTTGATTGTGTTCATCCCGATAAGCCGATGTACCGAAATACTCTGTTTTAATAGTGATTTGTGCTGTGCTTTCCACAGAAACCAGTACTAATAAGACCGTTGCAATAGATATCCACTTCATTTTTGTTTCTTCTTTTAATGATTTGTATGCCACAAAGATTGTTAATATCAATGCGAACGAGGAAATCTTTTTGACCAAACCCCGGCCTGCTTATGACGAAACAGATAAGCAGTAACCACTTTATCCCTTATCTTTGCAACATGAAGAAACATCTGACTTTCAAATCGCGGCAGCTTTCTACTATCTTCTGGCTACTCATCGCCGGTACCTTCTGGATACAATTCCTCAATATGTCGACCAGTATATGCGAAGCAACGCTTCTCACCATCTGCATAAGCGGCAGTTATATGCTGGTGAACCAATATCTATGCAACCATCTGCTGAAAAAAGCGATACGCACCAAGCAGATGAAGCCTTTCTGGATATTGTTTATAGTACTTTGCATCCCCACAAGTACACTGGTAGCCTCCTACTTCGTCCTCTTCCAGTATCTTGAACAAACAGGTATATTCCCTGTATCCAACATCTTCATAGAGGGAGAAGAGAACCTTCTTTTCAACTCTATTCTCTTGCTACCGGGTACATTGGTTATCAATCTCGCCTTCTGTGGTCTGTGCTTCTATTCAGAAAACCTGCAATTAGAAAAAGAGAAATCTCAATTCCTCTTCCAGACATTACGGCAGCAAATCACCCCTCACTTCATGTTCAATGTGCTCAATCACATCAATATCCTGATGCAGGATAATGTGCCTTTAGCTTCTTCCCTTTTAGAGAAATATTCCGATATCCTGCGCTACCAATTGTATAACGGTCAGAAAGAACTTATCAGCCTGGAACAGGAGATAGAATTCCTGCAAAACTACATAGCGATAGAAAACATTCGCTGGGAAGACAAACTGGCCGTAAGCACCGAATGGGAAGTAGAAGACGGCAGCATCGGATTCCCGCCTTTGTTATTACTGACATTCATAGAAAATGCCTTTAAACATGCATCGCACACACCCACGGAGAAAGGACAGGTACAGATACGGTTCAAACAGAATGCCCATCATATCCTTCTTGAAGTCGGCAATACCAGCTCCCCGCATCTGCAACGACCAGGCACCGGACTGGGACTGGCCAATGCAATCAAACGACTGGACATCCTGTTTCACAAGAAGTACCAGTTGTCCGTCAACCAAACAGATACCTATTATCAAACCTCACTTAGCATTGAAATATAAAAGATGAAAGACTCCCCTGAACAACAACCCCTGAAATGCCTCATCGTAGACGATGAACAAATCGCCATCAAAGGCATTGCCAACCACATCAGCAAACTGGATTTTCTCACAGTCAACGCCACCTGTTCTTCTGCACTCGAAGCAAGAGGAATATTAGAAAACCAGTCTATCGACCTCATGTTTCTGGATATCAATATGCCCTATCTTTCCGGCATCGATTTCCTGAAATCATTGGATGAAGCACCATTGACCATACTAACTACCGCCTACTCCGAATATGCCCTGGAAGGCTATCAACTTAATGTTGTTGACTACTTACTGAAACCAATCTCTTTTCAGCGTTTCTTTCAGGCAGTGACCAAGGCCGCCCATATCTTCAGAACCCAACTCTTACTGCAAAATAATGGAATAAAAGAAACCACCCGGGAAATGTATATCAGGCAGGGGGATGCATTTACCCAGATATCCTGGAAAGATATACTGTATGTAGAAGGTATGCAGAACTACCTGAAACTGCACTTCAAGTCCAAAACTCTCATCATCCATCAGACCATGACTTCACTGGAAGAAATTCTGCCTCAAAGCGCCTTCTTCAGAATACACAAGTCTTTCCTTGTAAACCTCTCGCACATCGATTCCATCGCCAAAGGAAGAGTCTTCATCAACGGGAAAGAACTTCCTGTTTCAGCCCTGCGACGGGAGGAACTACTGCAAACAGTAGTCTATAAGAATTTAATCAGCAAATAAAAATTGGGCACATCCCTTCATGAACCATGACAGATTAGACAAGATTTCCGAATATTACATCTATCTTTGCAGGCGTAAACAAACAACGCACATTTTATAAAAAAAGTTTCTAAAACTCATTACCAAACTTACGCATAAAACAGATGAAAACAATCGTAAACGTCCCTACTAAGCAAAGCCTGATTCGGGAAACAAGAGATTATTTAATGATCGCCCTCGGATTAATTCTTTATGGTATAGGCTGGACAGTATTTCTGTTGCCCAATGACATCACCACCGGAGGAGTGCCGGGTATCGCCTCCATAGTCTATTTCGCCACCGGCTTCCCTGTGCAGTACACTTATTTCAGTATCAACCTCATCTTGTTACTACTCTCCATCCGCATCCTGGGCTGGAAGTTCAGTATCAAAACAGTATTCGCCGTATTCACCCTGACATTCTTCCTTTCCATCATTCAGAGACTGGCAAGCGGTGTGGTCTTACTGCACGATCAGCCTTTCATGGCGTGCGTCATCGGTGCATCCCTCTGCGGAGGCGGCATAGGCATTGCTTTTTCTTCCAATGGTAGCACAGGCGGAACGGATATCATTGCCGCCATCATCAATAAATACCGGGATATCACGTTGGGGCGTGTAATGCTGATCTGTGACCTGATTATCATTTCTTCCAGTTATTTTGTGTTGAAAGATTGGGAGAAGGTGGTTTACGGTTATGTAACCCTGTACATTTGCAGTTTTGTTCTGGATCAGGTAGTGAACAGTGCCCGGCAATCCGTACAGTTCTTTATCATCAGTGAGAAATATGATGAAATAGCCCGGCACATCAATGTATATCCGCACCGAGGAGCCACCGTCATCAATGCTTCCGGATTTTATAGCGGCAAGGAACAGAAGATGTTGTTCGTACTTGCCAAGAAGCGCGAATCAACAATTATATTCCGATTGATAAAGGATATAGATCCAAACGCATTTGTATCACAAAGTGCGGTAATCGGAGTATATGGAGAAGGGTTCGACAGAATAAAGGTGAAATAGCTGCGAGTGATGAGCTACGGACTACAAGTACCTTTCGGAATAATGGCAGTGCGAGCTACTCGTTACTTGTAGCTTGTAGCTCGTAACCACCTTCTTTCCAAACATACACTACAGGGCGGCGGAGATACGGTTTCAGTTTCTCTGTCGCTTCTTTATCCATATAGTCGGTAGTTGTAAAAGTAAAGGTCAGTGCATTGTCCTTTGCAGAAAGATCAGCTTTCATCAGCAACATATCTGCCTGTTCGCCGGCATCTCTCACTTCATAATCCATCAACGTATCTGGTAATGACAGGAAATCTTTCATTACAGGAGGCGTGAGGAAAGAAGAAGCAGGCAATTCTTCCCAACCGGTGGTATAGAAATGGACATCACTATCACAAGCAGGGGCACAAGCTGTAGATACGGTACAGATTACTTTCGTACTGTCATTCGTAGCCAGCAACTTCATCTGCCAGGAGCTTTGCGGTGTCATCTGGATACGGATGTAGTCGGGAGCAAGCTCCGTCATTTCCGATTTGCCGCCGAAACGGTTGGTTACTTCCGCTTTCATCTTACTTTCAAGGAAGTCGATACAGTCGGCACGGTTCACGGCAGTAAGCAGTGGACTGAGGCTATCGGGCATATTTTTGAAAAAGGTTTTAGCTTCCTGAGCTTGCAGAGAACACATCCAGGCACAAGCCAAACACAAAAACATAGTCAATTTCTTCATCATATTATTTTTCTGTTATTCCTATTTTGTATTTTATTACTTCAACACAATCTTCAGAGCCAAGAGCATATCTCTCCAAGAAAATGTGCATCTATTTCATCAAAGGTATTCAAGCTTTCACTATCTATATCGAGCACGCCCCACACCTCGCCATTCTCACGAATCAACGGAACGACGATCTCCGAGCGCGACAACGAACTGCAAGCTATATGTCCGGGGAATGCATCTACATCGGGCACCACCAACGTCTCCGCCTTAGCCCATGCTGCACCACAAACACCCCGTCCTTTCCGGATACGTGTGCAGGCTATCGGCCCCTGAAAAGGTCCTAATACCAGTTCTTCCCCTTTCACCAGATAGAATCCTACCCAAAAGAAACCGAAAGTCTCTTTCAGTGCAGCCGAAATATTAGCCAGATTGGCTATAAGGTCATTTTCGCCTTCAATCAGGCTTTTTATCTGGGGAAGCAAAGTCTGATACTTTTCGGCCTTGCTGCCGTTGCTGATACATAAATCTTCTGCCATATATTCTGTCTTGAGATTTATTTACTTCCCAAATATAAGAAGAACATTCCAATCAATACCAAAATGAGATCGACAGCCTTACTTTTTAAATTCTTTTCACGGAAGAAGAGGGCTCCGAAAAGGAAGGAGACAACCACACTCCCACGACGTACCATAGAGACAATGGAAATCATGGAGTCTTCATAGCTCAGGGCATAGAAGTAGGCAAAGTCAGCTGCACTAAGGAAGACGGATATCAGGATGATAGTCCAGTCCCAACGGAAAGGGGTACTTTCTTTTCGCTTAGGATACCACAGCAAAAGGATAATGGGACACATGATAAATACCTGATAGACATTATACCACGACTGCACCGCCATAGGATTGAATTGCTTCATCAGATACTTATCATAAAGTCCGCTGATAGCTCCGGTGATGGCAGCCAGCACGATGAAGTAAATCCATTTGTTATGTTTAAAGTCAATGCCTTCCTTCTTACCGGAACGGCTCAGCATAAAGAAAGAAAGTATGGCAAGCATGACTCCGATCCATTGATACAGGTTCAGACGTTCACCGAATATCAGCATGGCACCCACCAGCACCATTACAGGGCGGGTAGCATTAATCGGACCGACAATCGTCAACGGCAAATGCTTCATGCCAAAGTAACCGAATATCCAGGAAGATAGAACGATAAATGACTTGACAATGATAAACTTATGTACTTCCCAGCCTACAACAGGTACTTCGAACATTGTTCCGTTCAAAGCAGGAGTAAAAGCGGAAATCAGTATGAAAGGAAGAAATATCAGGCTGGAGAATACCGTATTCAGAAACAGAACGGGAAGCACAGCATTATCGCGCAATGATTTCTTCTTAAATGCATCATAAAAACCCAGCAAGGCAGCTGAGAGAAAGGCGAGTAATAACCACATGTGAATTAAAAATTGAAAATTAAAAATTAAAAGGCAGTTCAGGGATAAAGTTATCCGACTTAAGAAACTGATCCGACAGCTTAACTGCTTATAAACAGTTCTTCCGGATACGTGACATCTACCAGAAACAGAGCATTGCCCGGAACGGAAGTACCAGCCTTGCAACGGTCTTTCTGCTCGATAACACGCCGGAAGCCATCAACGGTGAGCTTGCCACGGCCAACTTCGAGCAAAGTGCCGACAACTGCGCGAACCATATTGCGCAGGAAACGGTCCGCCTGAATGGTGAATACCCAGGTTACATCGTCTATCTGAGTCCAGACGGCATGCATGATGCGGCAGTTGTTTGTTTTTACGTCCGTATGCAGTTTGCTGAAACTGGTGAAGTCTGTATAATCAAACAAACTACGAGCCGCTTCGTTCATTCGTTCGAAATCGGGTGTCTGGAAAAGACGACAACGGTATTGACGATTGAAGGGAGACTTTGCCGTAGTCACGTAGTATTTATACATGCGTGCCGTTGCATCAAAGCGGGCATGCGCATCGGGCTTCACTGCACGGAGGCGGTAAACAGAAATATCGGGCGGTAAAAGGCGGTTTAGTTTGTCGGTAAAGAAAGCTGTATCAAGCGGTTCGTCACTATCAAAGTGGGCAACCATCAGAGAAGCATGCACCCCGGCATCGGTACGTCCGGCACCAATAACTTCTACTTCACGGCGCATCAGTGTGGCAAGTGCACGCATCAGACACTCTTGTACACTGTCTCCGTTGGGTTGTATCTGCCAGCCGTGGTAGGCGGTTCCGTCGTAAGCTAAATAAATAAAATACCGTTGCATACTCTTTTGCTTTCATTTTTCGGGCGCAAAGGTACAAAAATAAGGCTATAAGGAAGAACTCTCTTTTCTTTTTCCTACTTTTGTGCCCACATAAAAACATTTTCAAGCCATATGCAACAAAGATACAACAAACTTCCGCTTTTATTTTTAGCAATACTTATGGCCGGCACTTCCCTTGCCGGATGCAAAAAGAAAGATATGTCCCTCAAACTGAACGAGCCGCGAAACATTAAAGGAGTAATCAGCTACAGACGAACCTTCGGCGACTTGAATGAAGCGCATCTGAATGTCGCACAAGCCATAGGCATTACGCCAATTGCCTCCCGCAAAGAGGCCGAACACATGAAGGAAAAACTTCAGCACATCGAAACGAACGATTTATATGTAGTAGACTCGCTGACACACTCCATCCCATATCTCATTAAAGGTGCAGCACAACTACTGGATACCATCGGTAGCAATTTCCTTGACTCACTAACCGCCAAAGGACTAAACCCCAATAAAATAATCGTAACCTCCGTACTCCGCACCGAAGATGACGTAAAACGCCTGCGTCGCCGCAATGGCAATGCCTCGGCAAACTCTGCGCACTTCTACGGAACTACATTCGATGTCAGTTGGAAGCGCTTCAAGAAAGTAGAAGATGAAGATGGACGCCCGCTACAGGATGTCAGTTCAGATACATTGAAACTCGTTCTCTCCGAAGTATTGCGCGACTTGCGGAAAGCGGATAAATGCTATATAAAGTATGAGTTGAAGCAAGGATGCTTCCATATTACGACGAGAGGAAAATGATAAATTAGGTATTAAGTTTTAAGTATTGCAGTATTAAGACTGCGCCATAACACTGCATACTTAAAACTTGATATCTTGTCTTTTCATTCTTCCATCATCCTCCACGCCAACGGCAGACACGTCACGATATCCCCGGCTGTCATTCCTATCGCCCCATACTTCTTACAAGCAATATCTCCGGCAAGCCCGTGAACATACATCGCCAGACAGGCTGCATCTTCCGAAGCATAACCCTGTGCCAACAAAGCCAGCACTACACCCGTCAAAACATCTCCACTGCCACCTGTTGCCATACCCGGATTACCTGTAGTATTAAAATAACACTTCCCTTGCGGAGTAATAACCACAGAGTAAGCACCTTTCAAGATGATATATGTTCCTGATGTTCGCGCCAACTCACGTGCTTTCGTTAAGCGTTCATAAGAGTCCTGACACTTTCCTACCAACCGTTCCAGTTCTTTCGGATGCGGTGTCAGAATACTCCCTTTCGGTAAGCGTCCGATATAATTGCGATGCCCTGCCAGCACATTCAAAGCATCAGCATCCACTACCATAGGAAATAAACAGCTGTCTATCTGCTCCAATACCGCACCCTCTGTCTCTTCCGCCTTTCCCAGACCCGGACCGATGCCCACTGCCTGATAATCATCCGTATCCGTAGGACAGGCAAAACAGGTATCACTGGGGTCCAGTTCTGTCATAGCCTCCGGCACGGAAGTCTGCACAATCATATTGTTACAATAAGGCACATGCATCGTCAGCAACCCTACCCCAGAGCGCAGGCAAGCTTTTGCGGCAAGCACCGACGCTCCCGCCATTCCTTGCGAACCGGCAATAAGCAAGGCGCGTCCGAAGTCTCCCTTATGGGCAAACTTATTTCTCGGTTTCAACAGATCCTGCATATCCTCAGCCTCCAGCAGACTATAATCAGTCGCCATCTCCTCTATCGCATCTTCACTCAGACCGATATCCAGCAATTCCCATTCACCCACGAACTCCTGATTCTCTGCAAAGAGAAAAGCCAGCTTCGGCAATTGCAGACTCAGGGTCACATCCGCACGGACAATATTAGCTTTGATATTGAAGGTATTCTCCTCCCCCATCAATCCCGAAGGAACATCAATAGCCACGATCTGTGCCGACGAAGCATTGATATACTTCACCACGGCAGCAAAACCACCACTCAGCGGCTTGTTCAATCCACTACCGAACAGTCCGTCGATAACCACATGGTCAACCGTCAGCACGGGCGGGACGAATTGTGATGTCACTTCATGGAAATCCACATTCTTCACATCCGCCAGTCGTTCCTTGTTCGCCTCGCAATCGGGAGAAAGTTCTCCTTTGGTATTAAACAGATAAACCGATACCTGATAACCCTTTTCCGCCAGCAATCGGGAGACTGCCAATGCATCTCCACCATTATTGCCCGGTCCGGCAAATACCGTAATCGGTGTTTCAGCCTCCCAGCGTTTCATAATCGCTTTTGTCAATGCCTGCGAGGCACGCTCCATCAGGTCGATGGAAGCAATCGGTTCATTTTCTATTGTGTAAGCATCCAACTCTTTGATGCTTTGAGTAGGAAATATCTTCATATCTTTTTTCTCTATTATTGTTCAAACTCTATCAATACATTAATCCAAATATCCAAAGCGGTATCTGGTTTCCATATCCCACTTCAATATTATCAAGCGCCAAATACCCATTGGGGACTTCCCTCAATTGTTCCTTCGTTTTATTCTTTCCTCCAATCTCAAAACTATAAGTTCCATCAAGAATAAAATCGACCTTAGGAGAGTAAGTCACAGCATGGAGAACCCGGGTCTGGTTGAAGAAAAAAGTTTCCCTCACATTCCCAACATCAGTCTTATCACCTCCCAATGCATAGGCATAGTTCGTATTACCTAAGTAAATCTTTTCCGGCTTAGCTAATTGCTTTATACCGGATGCTTCTTTATCAAGTAATAATAAACCTTGAGCTTTCTGAAGATAAAACAGATAGTTCAGCAAAGAAATCCGCGTAACCTCCAGTTCTTTACTTAAAGCCGATACATTAGGAATGTAAGGTACAAGTTCAGCAAGTATGGCAAACAACTTTTTCATCTTTCCGATAGAGTAATAGTCTATCTTTTCAGTAGAAGGTAAATCCACATCCAGAATTATATTCAGTGTTGCCAATAATTTTTCATGATACAAAACCTTATCTTCTTTATAAAAAGGATAATATCCATAAGATAAATATTCTTTGAATGCAACAAGCGGCTTGATTACCTTTCCCACATTCATCGCTATTTCCACATGTCTCGTCAATATATCGGATAAAGTAACCGTTTCTACCTTATGCCCATACTCAAACATTAAAAACTCGCGAAATGACAATCCATGCAGATGATAAATGACAGCTCGCCTGGATAAATCAGCCTCTCCCTTATGAATTTCCAACAGAGAAGAACCGGTAAAAACAACTTTCATATCCGGATAGCTATCATAGATATTCTTTATTTCTACAGACCACGTCGGATACTTATGCACTTCATCCAGAAACAATGTCTTGCCACCCATTTTGTGGAATTCATCTGCCAACTCAAGCAACGAGTGCCTGAAAAACCAGATATTATCTAATGAAGCGTACAGAGCTTCATTACTGTATGCAGTGTAATGCTCTTTGATATACTGGAGCATAAGCGTTGTTTTGCCTGAACCACGGGCGCCTGTTATAGCAATCAGCCTATTTCCCCAACGTATTTCGTTATACAGATATCTTACAAATTCTGTCGAAGTGCGTTCTATGAGTTGATATGAAGTAGCAAATAATTGTTTCATCCGCATCAAGGTTATATTTATTTCTTACAAAGATAAATTGTATTTTATAAAATACAAAATATAATTCATTTTGTTTTTTATAAAATACAATTTACTCATTCCGCTCTTCAGCTGCATTCCGCTCCATCCATCTCATCCTCTTCCCGTTCCGCCTGTTTATCAGCCAGTTCCATCTTCTTCGTCAGCAGTTCCTTCGGGAAGTAATACTTAAACGGAATCCGATGGCATCCCGCACGTTTCACGGCCAGCGTCAGCATACGATCCGCCTTAAAGTACACGCGTGAGAGTCTGACGGAATGTGGCAACACATCTTCCGGATGTTCGAATCCCTTGCTCGTGACTGCCGTCTGAAACGACCCGATGCCGCGTAACGTCACAGAGCGTCCGTCGCTCAACTCCTCTTCAATGATTTCACCCGTTGCAGCCAGGACAGCTTCTACCACTCCCGGGTGAAAACCAGTCCGTTGAGCTACCCGATGTGCTACGTCCCGCTCCGTTCTGCCGCTTTTCTTCTGCATTTTCTTGCCGACGGCATACCACAATTGCGGTTTTTCTTTTTTCGTTGCATCCACCTTGCGGCAGACAATGTAAGGGATTGCCATATATCAAATGTATTAACAGTTAACGCTTTATTATTAAACAGTCCGTCTTTCTTTAAAGAATACAGATACCTACATGCACATGTTAGGACTACTGACATGCACATGTAAGTAGCATCAACATGCACATCTCAATATCACTAACATGCACATGTAAACACCACTGTTTATAAAACAAAGGTAGACTATTTAATAGAGATAAGCAAGGAATATTAGCATTAACGTCAATAGACAGACAATTACCTGAAAAAATAAATAAACCATAAAATTAAAGCCTTCTGCCTAAATAATCTTTTTTATTAATCTGATAAGATACTTTTTATTCTCCCTTTTGTATTTTTGCTATCAATAAGACAAAAACTAATCTACACACATGAAAGGCTTTAATAACTATACGGAGCGTGAAGAATTCTCCATATTCAAAAAATTCTTTTTGGATCATGGACGATGCAAGGAAATGAAGAAAAAAGAATATTTTGCGGAACAAGGCATTGTCACGACACATGCCGCCTATGTCGAGAAAGGTATGTTCCGCTATGTCTGTACGGATGAAAACGGATGTGAACACATTGTAGGCTATGCTTTCGCAGGAGAATATGTCGGTGATTACCCACAATGCATAAAAAAGGAGAAAGCAATAGTAAGCATTCAGGCAACCACCGATTCCCTGATATATTATGCATCTGCCCAAGAAATAACCAACTTCTTTTCCACCGACAAATCTACTCAGGAATTGGAAAAAATTTTAGCGGAAGAACTCTTTGTCCAGACTTATAAGCGCTTGCTGGATATTTACTGCAAAACACCTACTGAACTCTATGTGGATTTAGTAAGACGCTATCCGGATTTTCTAAATTATATCACACTCAGGGAGATAGCTTCTTTTCTCCGTGTCACCCCTGAAACAATCAGCCATATACGAAAGAATATCAAGGGAATAGGGTTTTGTTAAAAAATCATAGGATTATCACTTTATTTTGAAGGCCTTGAATTCGTTCAAGGCTTTTCTTTTTTTTATGCACTTTATTTGTAGCGAGTTAAACATTAAAGACTAATGATACCATACAAAAGTAGAATTAAACGTTCGATAAAGAAGAATCACTCTCAAAATACATAATTATGAAACGTATACATATTCTGTTAATGGCATTAGTGGCTCTGTCCATTCAAGGTTGCCAAGATGATTTTAACGTTCCGTCCGAACAAGCAAGCAGAAGCTATGAGCAGGACGCAGAGGTACTGAACAGATTCGTCGACATAAACAAGACGACGCATGAGTATTATATCAATCCCAATAAGCGGACTACTGCTTTGTCTTATATCACCAATGACGGTGCGGAAGAGTTGGCTGTCGTCAATTCGTTGAATCTTGATGTATTTCAGCAGAGTGTCGACCGGATAAGCAAACTGTCGGGACAATTTGCGTCCAATCACGGAGTGGATTATGTGGTGATGATGACCGGCAACGAAGTCTATGTGAGCCGTACCAAAAGCGATTCCCCCATAGTGCTGGAAAGGATGAATGAGAATGAAGCTACCCGCAGCTACTATCCCAGGACTGCTTCCTTAAAAGTAACCGATAGCGAAAAGGAATACACCGTTTATGGAAGCGGGGATATTGAAACATCCATTGAACTCTTTCCACAAGCCTACAAGAATGCAGGTTGGGCATTTCTCGTTTCTTGTGAAATGAAAGAAAACGGCAACAGACAAATGGTGAACGTGCTGTTTTGCGGTGTAGGATATCGGATGATTGCTCCCCGCTTTGCATGGCATGCGGCCCAGCCGGATACAGAATGGAACTTCGGAGTAGCAAGCAGTTGCAGCAGCAACGCCACCATCGCAAGACTTAATATCTCACATCCATGATAAAAAGGCCATATATCTATTTGTCGCTTATCATTCTCTCCTTGCTGACGGGCTGCGTCGAGAAATCGGGCTACTACGACGACGGGCAACAAGAGATTATCGACAACTTGACCAAGAACAAGGGATGGGAACGATCCTACCACATGACGTCGTATGATGGCAGAGAGTGCGATGTATACGAATTGTGGGTTTTCAAAAGTGATGCCACCGGTTCCCGTAAATTCGTATGGAACTATGATGATGGAGAAGTCTCCGAAAATATGGGTTATTTCCGCTGGTCGTTCACAATACCTAATTTTAAGATTATCTATATGGATAGCGGGTTATATTGGGAAATAAAACAGCTGACCACCGACAAATTGCACATATACGAAACTTATGACGATCCGATAACTGTTCCCGGACAAGATTACAGAGAATACAGGGAGTATGAATCACTACCGCTCTCTACAAAATAACGGAACAATCTAAACTAGACTTTTCAAGAGAAATCCTGCTTCACGATTCTGTGAGGCAGGATTTCATATTGTATGCACGCAAATACTGCATGGGAGTTTGTCCGGTATACTTCTTAAAGTCCTTAATGAAATGATTCGTGTCGCTATAACCACTATCCGCAGTAATGCAAACCAAATCTTTCTGTACTCGAAAAGCGGTATAAGCATAGATGAACCGCTGCAAAGAAGAGTAACACTTAGGCGTCATGCCGACTGCTTCGGAAAAGTTTCGTTCCAGCCATTTATAGTTAACGCCTAAATGAGACTTTAATTCATCGATGGATAATGTTCCTTTATGCAACTTGATATAGCGAATGGCCTCATCCAGCAGCTTATTAGATTTTTCATTTACGGATAGGACATCGCGGATACAGTTTTCTAAAAGTTCTATCTTCTCTTCCACTTCCCCACATTGCTGCATTTCTTTCAGCAAAGCATCCGAATCATGAAATACGGATTGCAGATTCCAGAAAGGACGGGTATTGAGTTTTTTAGCATCCAACCCAAACAAGCGGTAAAAAGATGCAGGTTTAAACCGTATTATCAGCAGATAAGTGCCCCTTCCAGAGAAACGAACAGCCATCTTTTCAAAAGACCTTGTACTGAACCAACCGGATTTGAATCTGGAAGTTGCCTCATTATACTCCAACTCTACTTCATCTTCCGCCTCGGACAGGAATGCTAACATAGGTGTTCCGTCATTATATGCCAGGCTATCGGATAAATCGCAGCAAGGAAAAATAAAGAAACTATCGACGTACTCTTGCAGATCTTTTGCAGGAGTCATTGTCCTTATCCCCTCAAGAGAAGCAAAAGGATGTGATATGATATGTTCTAATAAGCTTACCGGCATGTGTGCAAAAGTACATAAATATAGGATAGTACAGAACGATATGTCTAAAATTTACCATAAGGGTTGATGTCTATGGGTTACTTTTGCCTAAAAAAGTAATATGATTAAACCGATAACGATTTACGGGAATCCCGTACTGAGAGAAGAATGTGTGAGTATAGAGAAAACTTATCCGGGTATCCGGGAAGTCATAGAGACGATGTGGCAGACACTGAGAAATGCAGACGGTTGCGGTCTGGCTGCTCCACAAATCAATCTTCCTATCAAACTATTTGTAGTGAACAGCCGGGATAGCTATGCATATATGTCTGCCAGAGAAAGGGAACGTTTCTTTGCAAAAGATGATTGCGGGATAGAAGAAACATTCATAAATGCGAAAATAACGGCATACAGTGACGAGGTATGGACTACGGGAGAAGGCTGTCTGAGTATTCCCGATCTGTATGAGGAAGTGACACGACCCTGGTCCATAACAATAAAGTATCAGGATAAGGAATTTAATGAGCAAGTCAAGGTTTACCATGGATATACGGCACGAATCATTCAACATGAGTTTGAGCATACGGAAGGGAAACTGTATATAGATCATTTGTCGCCTTTCAGGAAACAATTATTGCGGAACAAACTGGCACGCATCCTGAAAAGAAAGATAAATGCGTCATATCCAATATTAAAATCGAATTAAATAGCATTTCTATTTTCTTATTATAAATATTAGATTTATCCCTCCTTTATCTATTTATATTTCTTTGTCCTTACAAAAAAACAAGGCACAACTATATGCAAGTGAAACAAGAACGCTCTCACTGTCATCACATAAGAAACAAGCATCTCACAGTTTTGTAAAATCATTTAACATACATAAATAACCCAATAAATATCACAACCCCAATTATTTCAAGTCTCAGCTACGTTTTTTTGTTGTTTTTGCATTTTAACCTCCTAGATAGCACATTAAACGATATAAATTAGTATATTTGTTTTCTTGATAGAAAAATAGCACATTAATGAACACCCGAGGAAATATATGTGTGATAGGGGGGTAGCCGTTTTATATGTTAAGTTCAAGCTATGTATACTATGAAAAATATTAGTAGAACCATTGTGTTACTATTGTTTATTTTGCTATCTTATCCATTTTATGGAATAGCACAGACCATAAAATCTTTTGATTTTAAAGGAAACTTTTTCTATAATACAATTACTTCTATTGAGCAAGATACGTTAGGGTTTATGTGGCTAGGTTTGGATAACGGTGTCTTTCTTTTCGATGGCTATTCTCTTCAGCCATTAATTCATTCAATGATAAACGACCGTTATGTTAATTTCTTAAGCCACAGAAAAACAACATTGTATATAGGGACCAATGAAGGACTTTATGCCTACGACTATATAAATAACCAATGTGATCTTTGTTCTCCGTTGTTGAAATCAAAAAATATTATAGCTTATCAGTGTAACAGCGATTATCAAATTGTAGCTACAGACAGAGAAGTTTTCCTCTTTGACTATAACTGGAATTTCATCCACAAAATAACCATATATAAGGAATCACTGAATAATCATATTACCTCTATGGCGATTTATGGAAATCAAGAAGTCTTATTGGGTACAGAATCCGGTTTGGTGATCATTCATATTGGAAATGACGATAAAACGAAAATCAACACTTTATATAGTGGAGACAAAATTGTTCAATTATTTATTGATAGCCGTAATAAACTATGGATATGCCGTGGCGAAGAAATATTATATAGTAACATAGATACTTTGGATTCTGTAGAAATATCAGAATTTAAGCATATTGCCTATAATCACGAAGTTATCTCCTTCTTTGAATACGCAAATCAAGTGTGGGTGGGAACCAGGGGATATGGTATTTCCATATACGAATATGACCATAGCGAGAAGGTAGTCTTGAAAAATAAATTATTAATAGATAAATCAGGAGATAGCGAACTGAAAAACACTATTAATAAAATTTATAAAGACAAGAAATCCAGAATTTGGATATGTACATTAGAGGGAGTATATTTATACAATGACGAGTCCTCCAATTTTCATGTCATCAAGCATAGTAAAAATGGAAAGAATGTTCCGTCCAGTAATATTATTTCTTCCATATACTGTGACGATGATTACTTATGGTTAGCCACATCCAATGGAATTAATAAGATAAAGTGGAACAATAAAAATGACTATACTATTACGCAATATGTTGACCGGAGAAATACAAACGACATAATGGCTGGTAACAAAATCCAGTGCATTACCAAATTTAAAGATCAAACCTTCTTGATCAGCACAAAAAACGCAATCAAATTTTTCGATTCGGGAAGATGCCTTTTTTATGACGATCAGTCACTAAATGTTGCTTTAGAACAATATGGAATGCGGTATGTACGTTCCATATTCAAGGACTATTACAATAATATCTGGCTTGCATTCTCTGAAGGTGGGGTTGGTAGCATCAATGCTTCAACCGGTAAATTCACCAGATTAGACTATCCAGAAAAGGTGAAAGGCAAGCACAGAGCCATTTGTAGGGACAGCAATGGGAACATTTGGCTTTCATCAGACAATGATGGGTTATATCGCCTGCAATTGGACGATGATTTGAAAGTTATAAGTACAAAATTATACCCTAGAAATATGTTTGGTGGATCGTGGATAACGGCAGTATATATAGACCATCAAAAAAGAATATGGGCCGGAACAGCAAACGGATTATATAGATACAACACTGAGCAAGATAAGTTTACCAGATTAGAGTTCCCATATTCAAGAAAGAGTTCCTATATTGGGGCTATTATACAGGATAATATGGAGAATGTATGGGCAGTTAGTTTACACGGTATTTATAAGATTAATATAGAAGATTTGATTGTCTATTATGAATTGAATGTAAATCAAGATATTGTAAAGACATGGTATATTTTGGGAACATGCGTCAACCGCAATGGAGAAGTATTTATAGGAGGAGTAAATGGACTCAACTTTTTTAATCCTACTCAATTGACACCAGACACTTATCCGCATAATGTCTATATATCCGGCATAAAACTTCTAAATAAAGAGAATTTTTCCGATGAGAAGAAAAATCACTTGCACAAGATTAATAATTCAGGCAAGTTAGTGCTATCGTATACAGACACTCAATTTTCCTTGTCTTTCAGTTCTCTCTATTATAAAGATCCGCTAAAAATAGAGTATGCTTATATGTTAGAGGACTTTGATAAAGATTGGATAATTACAGACGCATCAAGAAATAACGCTTCTTATTCCAATTTAACTCCCGGCACATATACTTTTAAAGTTAAATCAACTAATGCTTCGGGTATCTGGATGGACAATATACGGACTATCGAGATTGTGGTAGAAAAGGCACCATGGAGAACTTGGTGGGCCTACTCCTTATATGCGACCATAGTTGCAGGCATTTTACTATTAGTTGTCCGAAACTTTAATTTAGGTTCCAAATTGCGGCACAAGGATGCATTATCTAAGTGGAAATTAGACTATTACACTCGTTTGTCATATGGTTTTAAGGTACCGTTAACTCTAATTTATGCGCCTCTGCAATATCTGCTGAAAAATTATGATCAGTTGACAAATACAGATGTTAAGCGTATGCTACATACGATGTCAGGCAATGTATTCAAATTGTCGGAACAAGTATCGAAGTTGATGGAGTTCAAAAAAGTATCTTTGGGAGAATATGATGTACAGTTATCAAAGGTGGATGTTATTCCTGTTATCCAAGGAATTTGCAATTTATTTCTAGATGAGTTTGCCACCAAACATATAACTTATTCAATAGAAGGAAACGTGACTTCTGTTACAACTATCATAGACATAACTAAGATAGAAGTAGCTCTATATAATATTATGGAAGATGCTATTTCCTATATAATAGATAATGGTAGGGTTGAGGTGAAATATATGCTTGACTCCCATGATTACAGGCTGAACGTAAGTATTATTGCATCGCGAAGTGAAGAAAGCGAGTCTAATGTACAAGAGTTAAACACTCGCTTTTTAATTGCATACGATTATCTAAAAGTGCATCATAGCGAACTATCCATACGTAATATTGAAGGAAACCGGATGAGGGAATATACTTTCGACCTGTTATTAGGCGATTCTCATTATAGTGCAAGAGAAATGAAAACATTGGATAAAGCACAATCTGTATCGCTGTTATTACCTGTAACTGTTCAAAAAGATAGAACTGTGGATGAACTGAATATTGGTTCGGATAAAACTTTGCCAGTGATTTATCTGTATGAGGGAGACAAAGACATAGACCTCTTCATAAAGTCTGTTTTCCAAAATAAGTTTAACGTATCACTAAACACAGCTTCTACCGACATAAAATGCATGCTCGACAAAGTACCTTCTTTAGTTATTTTTGATGTGGTGAAAGAAGACGACTATAAATTTGAGTTATGTAGCAAAATGAAAGAATACCAGATATTATCAGCAATACCCGTCATTTTCATTTCCTCACTTTCCTTTGAAATAACGGAGCAGAAGGCTTATGAAGCAGGGGCTGATGTGTTTATTGCAAAACCGTTCAATGTAGCTAGCCTGGATGCAAGAATAAGACAGCTACTTGATGTACGTACGGCAATCAAAGAAAACATCCGAAAAGAATTGATTATAGACCCTAAAGAAACTCTTATCACATCTGATGACGACAAATTCGTTGCTAACATCATCAACGTTATAGAAGACAACATAGCAGATGTTGAGTTTAATATTGATAAATTGGCTAGTTTATTAAATATAAGCCGTTCTACCTTATATCGAAGAGCTATGGAAATCACAAATTTGTCACCAAGTGATTTAATCAGAAAAAGACGCATGCGACGGGCCGCAGAGCTGTTAAAACAAACTTCTCATCCTGTCTCGGAAATATGTTATATGGTTGGATATTCAGATCAACGCTATTTCGGACAAAGCTTTAAGAAAGAGTTTGGTATGACTCCGAAACAATATTCTATTCAGAAAAAGGTATAGGAACAAAATAACCTGTTTGACATCCGCAGATATTCTTCAGATATAGCAATTATTTACTATTATAATTCTGTGTCATCTGCGGATGAAATATTATATAGATGCTCTTTGGTTTTCTTTTTTACAAAAAACTCTTATTGTGGAAAGTCTTTTTCAAAATCAGAAATATTAATCCAGTCTGCCGATACTCGTTCTCCATTCCTTATCCTGTGCCAAAAATCATGGGCTTCGCTGGTGTCCGAATATTTGTCAAAGATATCCCCCTTATTATACATTCGCGGATCTTTTTGATCCAATAATCGTCTGGTCATTTCTTCTTCCATTCTATCTTTTATGCAAGCATATTCCTTTTTTTGAATCAAATTGACCATGCAATTAGGATCCTTTTTTATATTATATAATTCCTCCGCTTCCCGTTTCTCAAAAGACAGTTGCCATAAATATTTTGTTTGAGGATTATGACGGGCTTTCAGAATCTCAGTTTTAGTAGGGCTACCATCCACATTCATATAACCTGTTTCAGGATTACCTGCAGGCCAGCGTTCAGGTTTAAAGTTTTTAAGGTAAAGGAAGTCTCCTCTGATCAATCCACGGATAGGATATCCCTGATCGTGGGGGCGACCTACATCATGCCGTTCTTTACCAATCATTACGTAATTGCGGTCTATCCCTGTGTTTTCATCTTTCAGCAAGTCAACAAAGTCTCTTCCAGTGATAGCTTGCATTCCTGATTGCATTTCACTTATACCTGCTATCTTCAAAATAGTAGGCGCCAAATCTATGACACTGATGTATTCATTGACCTGTCTTCCCGGATGTCTTATCCCGTTCTTCCACATGACTGCCATTGGGATGTGATTGGAGTTATAATACTCCTGTCCTTTACAACGTGGAAAAGGCATATTATGATCAGAAGTAACAATTATAACAGTGTTGTCAAGTTCGCCTATTTCCTCTAAAGACTGAAGTATCAGACCTAAATGTTTATCAAAATGCTCTACTTCCACTGCATAATCCAGCATATCCCTTCTCACAACCTCATTGTCTGGCCAATAGGATGGAACGGAATCAATATCATTGATATTCTTCCCAAAACGCTTAGAAGATTCATATTCATAGCCACGGTGAGGTTCAAGTGCTCCATACCAAAAACAAAATGGCTTAGACTTGTCCCAACTCTTTAGAAAATCGTTAAAATTGGCTGCATAATCATAATCAGAAATCCCCGTAGTTGGAGGCGTAAGTTTACGTTTGTTCCATACCTGCCCCGTGAGATTTCGGTTCTCACCTCTTGAATTGACAGCATATCCAGGCCCCCAACCCTTTCCCGTACAGCCTACATAATATCCATTATCAGCTAAAGTTTCCGGATAGGATTTAAATTTCTCAGGAAAGTTTGGCCAATGATTACAGGCTTCTTCCAACTGCCATGAATTTCTACCTGTAATCATAGCAGCACGTGAGGGTGCAGATTTGGCATTACATGTATACATATTATTAAACAAAAGCCCATTGCGAGCTACAGTATCAAATGCAGGTGTATTTATCCATGGAACTCCATAAGCACTCATATGACCTGCATCATCGGCTACACAAAACAAAATATTGACCTTAGGCGCAGTCTGTGCCATCGCAGTTGATACTTGTGCAATAGTTGCAACACCCAGTAAAGAAAGTATATGGATATTCATTGTAAGATATTTAAAAGTTAATGTTTTTTATAGAATTCATTTATTACATACCATGCTTTTTTGCGATATCCTTGATCTGAAATTAACCCTTTTCGATTCCAACCATTTTGATTGAGTGGGTGAAAACGATAAGGAGAACGAAAATCAAACAAAATCCAAGGGGCTATACCTGTCAAATTAGGAATAGAGATAAACATTTCTAAATTGTCCTTATACAGCTGTTCCTGATATTCTTCACTCCAAGAACTCGCTACTGTAGCATCTCCAGACTGGCCGTATAATGCTTCTCCGCCAAATTCGGAAATAAAAAGCGGTTTATCTGGACAGATATTCCAGCTAATCTCAGACGGCTTAATTGGCCACGGATGATACCACCCCATGTATTTATTGATAGATATAACGTCCAGATATTCTGTAAGTGTATCCTCCAACTCAAATGTTTGGGTATCACCATTCCACTTCACCTTATCAAAAGCAGCAGTAAGTAAACGGGTGGTATCCGTCTTTTGATAATTATTTATAATTTCTTTTAGAAAACTGTTGCGCGACTTGGAGGGACTGGTTTCATTAGCAATTCCCCAAAATGTCAAAGCACATCTGTTTCTATCTCTCATTATCATTTCAGAATGCATAGTCAATGCTTTCTGCAGAGTTACTTTACTAGTGAAATCTATATTTTGCCAAAGTGGTATTTCTTCCCACAGCATGAAACCCATTTTTTCAGCCAATCTTACGATGTACTCATTTTGAGGATAATGTGCCAGTCGTATCAAATTAGCTCCCAATGCCTTTGCTTCGGATAACAGAGCCACTGCGTCTTGCTGAGAGAAAGCTCTACCTTGTCTCTGAGCTATTTCTTCATGAAAACTGATACCCTTCATAAAAACAGGACTACCATTCAGATAAATTTGTTTCCCTTTGACATAAAGATTTCTAAATCCGAGTTCCTCTTTAATAGTATCGCTGCGAGTAGCCAGTTGAACCAGATATAGCTGAGGCGTTTGCGGTGACCAGCGTTGTAACCGCTTAACTTTTATGGAAGCCTGCGCCATACCTGTACTATCTGTGCTCAACTGTCGAAGTACATTTAAAGCGGGAATAGTAATTCGGATATTTTCATTTATACGCTTTTCAGAAAGTTGTACTTTGACATGAACCAGATCCGGCTTATATTTGTCTAACTGTATAAAATAATGGTCAATATAGAGTTGGGGAGTTTTCACAATCATAACATCCCGAGTTATGCCACCATAGTTCCACCAGTCATAGAGTAAAGCAGGTATCGCATCTTTATTTCTATAGTTATTAACCTCCAATACAAGAAAATTGTCTCCAGAAACAATACGGTCTGTTATATTTATCTGAAATGGAGTAAATCCTCCTTCATGTCCCCCCACTTTGGTTCCATTCAGATATACAGTGCATTGGTAATTTACTGCCCCGAAATATAGAAATACATTTTCGTCAGAACTCCTTTTTATACTGAAATGCCTTGCGTACCATACTGTACCTTCATAATATTTTAATTCCGGATATTGAGAATTCCAGTCACCCGGTACATTAAGCCGTACTCCTCCTTCAAAAGCATATTCTTTGAAATCGGACTTACTTTTTAAAGGTTTATCCTTATAGATGGAGTCTTTATGCCCATGCAGATAAGGATCTATGATTACATCCCATTTCCCATTTAATAGTACATATTTCCGTCCATATACGTTTGTCATAGCAAATTGGGCGCGTGCAATCTGTACTTGATTGCAGCAGAGCCATAATAGTAAAAACAAATAAACCAATTTCTTTTTCATGGTAGTTGTTAAGTGTTGTTTATAAATAAAATGCAGGTTAGATTGTCTTAACCGCCCTAACCCGCATTCTTATATAATTGGCCGAAATACCTATTGCAACAGTTTCTTATATCTGAGTAACGCTTCTACATAATAATAATCGGCATACGTAAGTGGAGCATCAACTTCACTGTTTCGGGGTTTATTTCCCACTGAATGTTTAAGAATAAAGCCACCATTTGTTTGGGGAGCCGCCAGGTACTCGTCTGACGAGAGTGTTCTCAGTTGTTGACTGGCTACAGATTGATATTCTTTAGAAAGCTTATCATCATTAACATATTGACTCAACTCTAACAGAGCGGATGCTATGATAGCCCCAGCAGAAGCATCCCGCGGTTCGTCCGGAATATTAGGTGCATCAAAGTCCCAATAAGGTATCTTGTCTTCCGGAAGGTTTGGGTGGTGCAGGATAAACTTCGCAATGTTAATAGCTTGCTGAAGATATTTTTCGTTTTGGGTTTCTCTATACATCATTGTATAGCCGTACAATCCCCATGCTTGTCCACGTGCCCATGCTGAAGTAGTTGAATATCCTTGATGGGTATCCATTTTGAGCGCTTTATTAGTTATGGTATCATAATCTACAACATGGCATGAACTATAATCCGGGCGAAAATGATTTGTTATAGTTATCGTAGCATGGCTGTTTGCAATTTTATCAAACAATGAGTCCTGTGATAATTTATATGCATTTTCTAATAGTTCCAAATTCATTAAATTGTCAATAATTACAGGATACATCCATTTAGGCTTATTATCCCACGAACGAATAACTCCTATATTTTCGTTATAGCGTGTTGCTAATGACCGGGCACTTTGTAACAGGATTTTTTTATAGTTTTCATTTCCTGTTATTCTGTAACCATTTCCAAAACTACAGTTCATCATAAAGCCTAAATCATGCGTATCTAAAGCATATTGTTCCTTTTCAATACGTATCGTATAGTTTTCTGCATATTTTTTCAGCGTTTCATTCCCAGTAGCTTCATAAAGCATCCATAAAGTTCCTGAAAAAAAGCCACTACACCACCAATGCGTATCTGACGTAACAAGAGTTCCATCTTTCTCTGTCGTTTTTGGAAGCCTGTCAGGCTGATCCATCAGACTGGCAGCCATAAATTCAGACTGTTCAATGCTACGTTTTAATCCTTTTTCTATCACAGAACTCATCATATCATTACTATTATTACTGCATGATGGTAAGAGTAGTCCTATTACTAGTCCTGCCAAAATCAATGTCTTTTTCTTCATATAATTTTATTATTAGTTATTTTTCCAATCAGTTAACGGCATTATTTCTTTGCTGGAATCGAAATTATCTTCCGGTATGAGTTTAACTTGCAATACTTCTGTTGTATTGGGCCGCAGTTCAGCTTCAAACCCAACGAACGTCACACCCGGATTTTTGGCATCCCAACTGTTGGGTGATGTCGCACTCCAAGTTTTCATTCTGACCTTTGCCGGAGATTCCACCTCCAATAACAGTTTTTCTCCATTCTGGGATAGCTGTATTGTATGTTCTCCTATAATAGCAGGTTGAGCTTCCGTCACCATATTCCAGCGAATAACAGTGGGCTGTCCCAATGTCTTTACTTCATCCCTAACAACGGCGTAGTGAGAATCAACGATAGCTACTCCTCTTTTTACTTCCTTTGCTTGACCTTCGTATATCTTTGTAAGGTCTGCAATAGCATACATGTAGTTTTCATTATCCGAAAAGTCTGTAATCGTTGCATAACCATTCACATTTTGATATTTATTGTCAAAAGAAAGTGTATTATGAGCTAGGTTATTGTATCTAAACACTTTCCAACGATCAGATTCCTGACTCTTATTCCACAAATCAATGCCTTTGGATTCTAATGAGTTGTAATCCTGAGGACCTAAATCCGTACTCCAGCGAGTGTCCTTACTGATAAAGATAAAAGAACCGGCATCCAAATGTGTGTGTCCTGATTGTGCTGTCCCTCCTTTGAGCGCAATGGATAATCCCTGTTGATAATCCCAGGTAGTCCGCATAAGGGCAACAGGAGTGGTTGTTTTACTCGATACCCACATTCTTTGAGTAGGTTTAGGCAGATTATCCATAGAAGTAGAAGCGCCCCATATCAGAGCCAGTACAGCATATCGATAGGACCTAATACTCTTTTTAGAAGACAAGCTAAACTGGTATTTCTCACTCCAAAGAATATCTTTATCGGCAGTCCTATTAGCAAACCAAAACATAGCAGGACTTACGCGACCAGATGATGAACAATCTCCATAGTTGAAAGATTTGCCATCAGAAAGTAACATGTTCTGGATAAACTTTCCAGTATTCAAGAAACCTGGTTCCTGAGAAAGATTATAATCAGTTCCCATAACATTTTCCAAAGCATCAATTAAGAGGAGGTTGTAAGTCGTCCCATATCCCCAATAGGAATAGCCTTCGGCATACGCACCATCAGGTGCATACACGGACATAGGTAGTTTAACAGACTGAACAGCTCGGTTAATCAACTCATCAGCAAGGGTTGGAATTTTATCATAAATAGCCAAGACACCAAGTGTTATTCCCCCATTACATACCTGATTCCAATTATTATTTCGATAGAGCCAGCTATTATATTGGCTGTCTAATGATGGATTCAAACCTTTGGTTTCTATAGCTTTCTCTATTTTAAGCTTAGTCTGATCACTGATAAAATTGTAAAGCCAGTCATATCCGATAGCCATAGCTGTAGTCATTTCAGCTACATCCAAAAAGTGAGATGGATTCCAATCAACAAAGTCTGCGGCATTATCTAATTCACTTTCTGCCCGTTTGGCATATTTCACTTCACCAGTCATTCTGTAGGCATATCCTAAAAGTAACGTCCTGCGCAAACATTCACGCGACACTTCAAGCAATCTTCTGCCAAGAATAACTCTTTGGCAATTAGGCTTGCCAAGAATATTATCAGCCTCTTCTATCATGATGGCATGATATTCCTTCCACACTCCATCTGTTTGTATAGCAGAACGGATGACAGATTCATCTTCTGTTGTCATTATCAGATAAGGATGGGCCCTGTCTTTCACCTTCTTACTATCTCCTTCTTGAGCCGATATGCAAGCAGAGTATAACACTGCTAAAAATATAAATAGTATATTCTTCATTTTCTTTTAGTTTTAAAACGATGCTCCAATAGGTCCTTGGGTTGTGGAAGCTGTTGCTGATTTGGAAGAGGTTGAATAATGAAATGTAAATGTCTTTCCTACTTCAATACCTTCTATTCCGTCTTCGTCAACATAAAATGGAAGATCTGCCCATTTGGACATATTACTTCCCATATTCTCAAAAAACTTGTCAATATATTCCATTGGCAAAACAGGCGGATAATCAAAAGTCAGTACTTCCGAGAAATTATCTTTAAAAGTCAGTTTACCTTCCTCTATCAGTTGATAGCCATCGTCAGAGAGTGTAGTACGCTTCAAATTCTGTGGGTATTTGGCAAATAGTCTTTCAAATTCCTCAGAGAAAAATAGGTTGTTGTTACAAACACTCATCCTAATATCCTGAGCACGTTCATCTTTCTTTGGTATTGAAATTTGCCAAAACACATTACTCTCGGCACTCGATTTCCACCCTACATTAGCGAAAATATTGTTCTCAATTTCAACTTTGATAGCATAGTTTATTTGTATATGATGCCCAACATTATAGAATGTACTGTGCTTAATTCCAAAATAGTTCGTGACTACATTGTCAAATCGTACAATATGGGCAGTATTATTATAAACATAACAATTATTAATAACAATACTATCTTGCTCGTTTCCACGTGAATCTATCAATCTGCCATTGGCCGGATCACTTGTGAGAGCTAAATTACGAATGGTAGAGTTATTCAGATAAATTTTATTATTGACATTGTCAGTACGAATACAGAAATTCCTGCAATGGTCAATAAAACAATGGTCAAATTTCAATCTCACGTTTGATTCGTCAATACGAAATAAACGTTGCATAAGATTACCAGTTGCCGCATCTTTACCTATAATATAAATATTCTCAAAAGTGGCACTACCTTCCAAACGGATCATATCAGCATTTAAGGCTCCTTGTGCATCACAAATAGGTTGTATGATAGGCATTTTGCCTGAACCGTTTTCTGCCTTAATTACAACATTATGTTTGAATACATTCTTGCCTTCCATATAGTAAACTCCATCACGACGCAATATATATGTCGCATCTCCATTTTCATTAATTGCTCTTGTTAAAGCGTTGACCGACGTAATACCATCATCTGGTTCTACAATAATCACACTCTCAGGATTACTTGGAGAGATTTCCAAATCATTAATATCGAGTATATCTTCATTCTCGCAGCCAACACACAAGAGTGACAATGCGAAAAGTAATCCTATAGCTCTAGAATATATTTTATATAGTTTCATAACTTTAGTGTTTTAATGGAACAATGTTTATTTAAAGATATCATATTTAAAGCCGATGTACGCGGCCGAGCCGTAGTATTCAACTCTGGACGGATAGTTCGTTATATCACGACGTTTACGATCGGAAGATTGTGTAAAGTTGGACAAAGTAGCATACAGAGAGAATTGTCTGGTCAAACTATATTTCAACTGCATATCCCATTTCACGAATGGACGCGTAGATTCCACATCAGCTGCATCTTGACGGTGCTGTTCTGCAATCAACACTCCGTCTTGATAGTTGCAAGATATTCTGCCTGAGAATTTCTTATAATCATATCCCAAAGAAACGTTGAATAGCAGGGAAGGCTGCTTTAACAACCGGTCTGTATATATAATGTCAGAGTTGGTTGGAAGGAATGGCTTCTCAGTACCTCCGGGAGTAAAATCCGGATTTTTAATTCTTGACTTCAACGTTTCAAAGTAGTTCATTTTAGAGTCCATAAGAGTAAGATTAGCACTGAACACCACACCTTTCATGAAGTTCTTCATTTTGCGGAATTGCAGTTGCAAATCAAATTCCAACCCCTTCAACGTTGCATTATATGGACTATTTAAAGGATAGGTAATGCTACCACCTGACAAACTCATGGGTAAGTCAAAATTAGCAGGATCTGTCACCGTACCATTCAACATATAGGCAGAGCGAGTATAAGTAAAATTTTTAATATCTTTGTAAAATCCGCTAATAGTAAACAATCCATAATCCGGTTGATAGAAGGTCAATATAACATCATAATTTCGAGATAAAGCAGGTTTCAAATTAGTACGGCTCCATGTTACTTCATTCACGTTGGGTTTTATGATTGTTCGTGGAGCAAGCAGGTTATAATCAGGCCTTGACAGGGTTTCGGTATATGCCAGCCTGATGTCCATCCAATTTGTTGGCTTTACACGCAAATGGATTTGTGGCAGCCAATATCCATATTTATCGGAGTCATTACTCTTCTCATATTCAAACTCATGTTCCTTCTCTTCATTGTCAGGAACATTAGAACCACTGTATGCATTGTACTTCAGTTGAGAAAAATCGTAGCGTACACCAGGTATAAATGTAACATACTTGCCAAAATTTATTTCACCCATAATATATCCTGCCCAAAGATTCTCATTCCCATCATAGTCTTTCAGAATTTTTGTAGTAAGGATCTTGCCATATATATCTTGGTTTATATTATAAAAGTTTCTCATGGCATTATGATCTAGTGCAAAATTAATGCATAAGTCCTTATACTTATTGTTTAAAAAGTCATGAGGCTTATAACCAGAGTCTAAAAAATCAGTGATACCTATATAAGAATTTTTAAAAGATGATGGAGTTAAATCAGGCATATTCTCGAATACCGGATCAGCTCCTTCAGACAAATCCATACGTCTATACCTACGAGCAGTTTCAAGACTTCTCTCTTTTTGACGAAACTTTCCGCCGATTTTAATGTATCCATTGACCTTTTCGCCGAAACTAAAAGGCTTCTTTAAATCTAGCCATGCACTGTATTCTGTTTCTTTGGCAAACTCTGTATTAAAAATAGCTTCATACAGGTAGTATTGCGTAAGATCATCTTCTTTAACGAATTTAGAATTAGCAATCAAGTAGGGAGGTTGATAAGATAATGCATCAATATCAGCTGTAAAAGGGGCATTCAGCCGAAATTGCATTTGGTGATCGTATGGGGTTCTTGTGCGTGAACTACTACGTCCTACTCCGAGATTCAAGGTTGCTCCCAAAACATTGAACTCACCTTGCAACATATTGGTTATATTGGTATTATGTGAAATTCGGTCAGTTTGTTGAAATCTCAACCGGGTTCCTTCTAAATCATAACGTTTTTGACGGATATCACGATCTCTATTCATTCTACTAAAGAGATTAGACATTTTGAGTTTAGACCCTTTTCCCAAGTCGAAATCCATATTCAAATTTACGTTAAAGCGTTGACGCTTTTCTAAATTTGATTCCAAGCTAACCCCTGTAATCCATGGCTTCGTATAATCAAACCCAGGAGTAGGCGTATTACCATTTACCTTATAAGCTGCATTAAATGTATCATTGCTCCGGTCCGTCTGGTCAGCGCTTGCGGTAAATATGACACCTAATCTTTCGCTAAAAAATCGATTGCTCGCCATGATACCACCTTTATACCGCCCCATTCCATTAATTTGTGAATGGTAGCCAGTTTCTCCAGTTACATTAAGTTTGAAGTCTCTCGGGGCATCTTTCATAATTAGGTTTACTGTTCCTCCCAATCCATCGGCATCCTTGTCGGCCGTACTGGCTTTCAACACTTCAGCCCCAGCAATCATGTCTGGTGAAATCATATTCAAGTCAGTACTCCGATCAGTGCTACTTGTCGATGGCGCATTCATACCGTTAATAGCTACCGAGTTATACTTAGGGTCCAAACCACGTATGATGATTTTTTGCCCTTCTCCTCCATCACGTTGGATCATTAAACCGGGAAGACGACCAATAGCATCAGCGACATTTACATCCGGAAGTTCATGCAACTTTTCTTCAGATACAGCATTCATAATACCAGTCGCATTTAACTGACTTTTAATTGCCGCTGTTTGCCCTTTAGCTTGAGCACTAATCACTACTTCTTTCAACATATGATTATCCGGATGCATGACTAGGTTCAGCGTCTTCACTTCATTAGATTTAAGATCTATATCAAAATCTTGCGTTTGATATCCAATGAAAGAAAATTGGACTGTTTGCTTGCCTTTAGGTATAAATAAGGTATATTGCCCATTGGCATCTGTTATTGTTCCCTTATTCGAGCCTTTTAGCGTAACGGTTGCACCTATTAAAAAGTCTTTAGTCTCACTATCTGTGACAACACCCGTAATTGTAGCATTTTGAGCTACTAGATTTCCTCCTACATATAGGAATAATAATAAGATAAGCAATCTTGTCTTCATAAGCGTATAAAATTTAATGGTTATATTGCAAATTTAAAGGTTAATTAATTGAGAGATGTTGAAAATAAAAGCAATATATGTCTATTGCCGTCCTTTTATTGGCAAAAACAACTAAAAAAAGGTCAGAAAATGTAGAGTATCTGGTCAAGAGTGCATATTAAGGCTTTCAAAATTCCCTTTTATATATACACTACTCTGCCCTATAATTTATAGTATACATAGTAGAAAACAGCTTGAGTATTCTCAATATTCATAAAAGAGAAGAAAACTTTAACAATTAAAAACTAATCTATTAGAGATCATAAAAAGAAAACACCACTTTTAATTCTACTTACTTTCCACTCTACTGATTAGTTCCTATCTTTGTATGTAAAAAATGGAACCATAAAGTATTCCCCAAAACAATAGAGTAAAAAAATGAAAACTAAAAAAAAGAAGTAAGCGAAATTCTAAACTGATGATAGAAAAATAAACTATGAAGCTAACCGTATTAATAGATAACAACACCTACATCGATGAATATTATATAGGTGAACCTGCCCTGAGCTATTACATAGAAGATGAAAATGAACGCCTTCTATTTGATACCGGATACTCTGACGCATTCATCAAGAATGCGCAGGCGATTAATATAGATTTATCTGCAATATCCACCCTCGTGCTTTCGCACGGTCATAATGACCATACAGGTGGGGTAAAATACCTGATGAACCAATATCCAGATTGCAAATGCAAGATTGTGGCTCATCCGGACGTATTTAAAAAGAGAATCTACAATGAACTTCACATTGGTTCTCCGCTGGCAGAAAAGGATGTGAAAAAGATGATGAACTTACATTTGACCAAGCAGCCCGTCAAAGTAAGTAAGAACATAACTTTTCTTGGGGAAATACCGATGATGAATGACTTTGAGCGTCGGCATGCCATAGGGGTTATCGAAGAAGGTGAACGGTCTGAAGATTATGTAATGGATGATTCCGCCATTGTGTACCAGGGAAAAGACGGTTTATTCATTATCACAGGCTGTTCCCATAGCGGAATATGCAATATCATTGAATATGCCAAAGAGGTATGCAATGAACAGAAGATTGTTGGAGTTATAGGTGGTTTTCATCTGTTCAAGCTGTCGGAAAGGCTTACGAGAACGATAGATTATTTTCAAAAGAATGGTATCGAAGAACTGTATCCATGTCATTGCGTCTCTTTCAAAGCGAAAGCGGAAATACATAAGTCAATACCCGTACACGAAGTGGGTGTCGGACTAAAAATAGAGATCGAATAGTAACCTAAATAATGAAGTTATGAAAGCATTCAGTTTATTAGTAGCACTTATGGCTTTAAGCTCATTGGGAGGAAACGGTAACGGTTCTATGAACCTTCGTGAAAAATCCATTGATACGAATCGCCCCAATGGATGGTATTACATCACGAGTGGTAAACAAGACAGCCTTTCGGCAGAGCCAATCGTAACTACCAAAGATTTTGCCTCCATAAGCCTCGACTCTTCCTTGAATGAACGGACAGGCGAAATGATATACCAAATTGTAGGAAGAGTAAACGAACAGTCGATTGAAGTATGGGCAGATGCAACCGAACGGTCTATAGGTAAACATATCGGCTTTGTATGTAACAATAAGGTAGTATGCAATCCTCGGGTTAATGCTCGGATTCCAAATGGCTATTTTGCTATTTCAGGCAAAGAAGCTGAGTTTAAAATATTGTACAGGCAAGTTCAAGAGGACATTAGAAACGAAGAAATTTCTTCAGAACACAAGAAAGCATGGGAAGAAGCCCGCAAGGTACGCGAATCCATTACCGACTCTACCTTCCTTAAGACTAAACGTCCGATGTCAGATGATGCAATCGGTCCTTACAATTACCACACAGGATTGATGGAAGACCGGGCATACAATCAAACGGTTTATGTGATAGCAATAGATAGAGCTAAAAAATTCCTTTCAGTCGAGAATAACCAATTAGTTTTGAATCTGAAATCGGGTGCGGAAATCAATATAGCAGAAGATTTGTTCCAATATATCGTCGGACTATTCAACGATTGGAACAAATGGGTAAAAGAAGGACGATGCAAGATTGTAAAGAATGAGGAAGGATATTATGACATAGAAACAATCCGGCAGAAACGTAACAATTAATATCCTTTCTCCAAACCTTTCAAAGCAGCAATAGAATCGGATAAATAAGCATTATCCGGTTCTATGGACCGCCAGTAGCAAAGAGTTCCGATCAGACGCTTCAGGTAAGCAGGATCATGAGAGCCTATCCGGCGTTGATGCTCTGCAAGCCCTTTCGTCAGAATGAAATGGACATTCTTGCGTATCTCCCTTTTCTTTGCTTTAGGAATGGTCAGTTTCACACCGGAGCTGATGGAAACACCTGTGATAATCTTTCTCTTATGCCCACTCAAGAAACGGGTTTTCTTATGATTGATTTCAAACTTTTCCTCCCGAATGATCTGTTTAATCAGAGGCAATATCTGTTGCGCCGGAAAGACATCTCCCGAAAAGGTGAGATCATCCGCGTAGCGAGTATAAACCAGATTATATTCAGTAGCCAGTGCCGCCAGCTTTTTATCCATCTCATAAGAGATGATATTACTCAGTGCCGGACTGGTAGATGCTCCCTGAGGTAGACATCTGCGTACACAGCATAAAGCCGCAAGCACTCTTGCAATCTTCGACGGATATCCCATATTCTCGAACATTTTCCGTACCCGCAGACTGCGTATAGAGCCAAAGAAATCATGGATATCAGTTTTCAGCACATAGGGCTTGCCCAGATGCGGCCGGACATTATCGGAAATGGACATCTTGCACCGGAAACCGGTAGCGGCGGGATGTAGATTCACAAATGATAAAACACGATGATTGATAGTATCCTGAATGGCCTTCAGATCTTTGTCCGGTGCTGAAATCATACGGTAGCCTCCCTTTCTTTTACCAATCCGGAATTCCCGGTAATGTCCGGGAATATCTTTCAGTATCTCTTTCAGGGCCGCCTCTTCCACTCCCAACAGATTGGCACACTTCACCACTGCCTCCTCGTCGAACCATGGAATGGTGATCGGAGCAGATCCGGCTTTCCACCTTTTGTATCCTTCCTGTTTCCGGCTCGAAGAGATAATCTTGTAAATCAACAAGCCGGTGACAATCAGTACCGCTATTAGAATTCCATTCATCTTATATAACTAAAAAAGGAAGAGGATGAGTATTTACTAATGTAAATCGTGGTATTTATACCAGAGTATTTACATTTCTAAGAAAGCTCCTGAGCTTACGAGGCGACTGCACCTCTTTCCTGCTAAATCTTTTTCTCATCCTCTTCGTACGCAAAAATATATCTTTTTTCACTTATAGCGCTAAAGAGAGACAATTTATTTTAATGTAGTAATGTCTTTTTTAATCAGATTCTATAACTTTGCCTCCCATAAAGAAAATATCTATACTATAATGAGTACATCCAAACACCCGAAAGGTCTTTACCTTGTCTTTGCTACCAGCACGGCAGAACGTTTCAGCTACTACGGTATGCGTGCTATCTTCATCCTGTTTCTAACCCAGGCTCTCTTGTTCGATAAGGAACATGCCGCCTCTATTTATGGCAGCTATACCGGACTGGTTTATCTTACTCCGCTCATCGGCGGATATATTGCTGATAAATACTGGGGCATCCGGCGTTCCGTTTTCTGGGGAGCCATGATGATGGCGGTAGGGCAGTTCCTGATGTTCTTCAGTGCGTCGATGCTGGATACTAAAGAGCTTTCCCACTGGTTGATGTATGGGGGACTCACCTTCTTGATTTTAGGAAACGGATGCTTTAAGCCTACAGTTTCGTCATTGGTCGGACAACTTTATGAACCGGGAGACAGACGGTTGGACTCTGCTTATACTATATTCTATATGGGTGTAAATGTGGGTTCTTTCTTTGCCCCGCTGGTTTGCGGTTACTTCGGTGAGACGGGTGATCCTAATGATTTCAAATGGGGATTCCTGATTGCAGCAATTTTTACTCTATTTACCATAGTTATATTCGAAACGCAAAAAAATAAATACCTTATTGGTCCCGACGGCCAACAACTGGGAATCATTCCTGATGCTAAGAAAGATCAACCGAAAGTGGAAAAAACGATTCAACAAACAGCAGTGAATAATAATAAAAAGAAACGTAACTATTTACTTTTAGGTCTACTGGCCATCATACTCGCTATTTTCTTTTACTGGTGCTTCGGTGACGATTGGATCAGTATTGGTATCTTTACCGCCTGCATTGTATTTCCTGTCAGCATTTTATTGGAAGGTTCCCTGACAAAAATAGAACGTAGCCGAATTTTCGTCATCTATATCATCGCCTTCTTTGTCATCTTCTTCTGGGCAGCCTATGAACAAGCAGGTGCTTCACTAACCCTCTTCGCAGCTGAACAGACCGATCGTTTTGTCTTGGGTTGGGAAGTTCCAGCTTCATGGATACAGTCTCTCAATCCATTCTTTGTAGTAATCTTGGCTGCTATCATGCCAGGAGTCTGGAATTTACTCTATAAACGAGGCATAGAGCCAGCCTCTCCTACCAAGCAAGCCATTGGTTTATTGTTACTCTCTTTAGGATATTTAGTCATTTGTTTCGGTGTAAAAGAAACCCAACCTGGCGTAAAAGTCAGCCTCATTTGGCTAACCGGACTTTATTTTATACACACTATAGGTGAATTATGCCTCTCTCCTATCGGCTTATCCATGGTAAACAAACTCACCCCTGTCCGTTTTGCCTCTCTTATGATGGGAATCTGGTATCTTTCCACCTCTACAGCCAATAAATTTGCAGGTACTTTAGGCGGCCTTTATCCCGAAGACGGAAAAGTGAAAACCCTGCTCGGATTCCGTATTGAAACCATGTTCGACTTCTTTATGGTATTCGTTATCATGTCCGGCGTAGCCTCTCTTATCCTCTTCCTGCTCTCAAAGAAATTACAGAAGATGATGCATGGAGTAGAATAAAAATCGTATTTTTGTGCCAATTTTAAAAATCTATCCCTTATGGACACCATACAAATAAAAGACAAAAAGTTCACTGTTTCCATCAAGGAACAGGACATTCTGAAAGAAGTAACCCGCGTTGCAAATGAAATCAATCGCGATCTGGCTGGTAAAAATCCTCTGTTTCTCAGCGTCCTGAACGGCTCGTTTATGTTTACTGCTGATCTGATGAAAAACATTACTATTCCCTGCGAGATTTCTTTCGTGAAGCTGGCTTCTTATCAGGGGGTGTCCTCTACCGGGGTTATCAAAGAAGTGATCGGTATTACCGAAGATCTGACAGACCGTACGGTAGTGATTGTGGAAGATATTGTAGATACTGGCCTGACTATGCAACGTCTGCTGGACACGCTGGGCACACGTAACCCGAAAGAAATCCACATCGCTTCGTTACTGGTGAAACCTGATAAGTTGAAAGTAGATTTGAATATAGAATACGTAGCCATGGAAATTCCTAATGACTTCATTGTAGGTTATGGATTGGATTATGACGGCTTCGGGCGCAATTATGCGGACATTTATACAGTGGTTGATTAAAAAAGAATTTGAATTAGGTATAATATAAGTAACAGTTAAATTGTAAATCACAAATGTTGAACATTGTAATTTTCGGTGCTCCCGGTTCAGGAAAGGGAACACAAAGTGAGAAAATCGTAGAAAAGTACGGTATTAACCACATCTCAACCGGTGACGTGTTGCGTGCTGAAATCAAGAACGGCACAGAACTGGGCAAAACAGCTAAAAGTTATATCGATCAAGGCCAGTTGATCCCTGACGAACTGATGATTGATATTCTTGCAAGTGTATTCGACAGCTTCGAAGACAGCAAAGGTGTAATCTTCGACGGTTTCCCCCGTACGATTGCACAGGCAGAAGCTCTGAAAAAAATGCTTGCTGAAAGAAATCAGGGAGTAAGCGTTATGCTTGACCTGGATGTACCTGAAGACGAACTGATGGTCCGCCTCATCAAACGTGGTAAGGACTCCGGTCGTGCCGATGACAATGAAGAGACTATCAAGAAACGTCTTCATGTTTATCATTCACAGACTTCTCCGCTGATTGACTGGTACAAGCAGGAAGGACAATACCAGCACATCAAAGGACAAGGTGCATTGGAAGAAATCTTTGCTGATGTTTGCGCTGCAATCGACGCTGCAAAGTAAAGTAACACAATCATAATTTAGAAGCGCGGTAATACCCATGAAAATGATATTACCGCGCTTTGTTATTCTCCCGTCTGCCCTAAAATAACAAGTAACTATTTCACGATCTTCTTTTTATATTCACGCGGGGTACATTGGATTTTCTTAAAGAATGTAGCATTAAACCGAGCTATAGAATTGAATCCACATTCGTATGCAATGTCGGTAATGCTCATGTCTGTAGTCAGTAATTTACGTTGTGCATGAGCTATTCTTAACTCAGCAATATAGTCACTTATTGTAGTACCAAATGCCTTCTTAAATATATGATTGGCATAATCAGGGTGCAGACCTACTGCATCACCGATATCATTGGCTTTAATATCATTACAATAATTCTTAGTAAGATATATGGTTATTTTTTCGATAAGTGTCGTTTGGTATGAAGCCAATGCTATACCATCATCTGAAGACTGTAAGTGATGAGCCATACGAGTGATTCTGGTCTGCATTTCTAATAAAATAAGATCCGATTGCATATTAACACCGCTATCTTTCAACCAATTATTTAGTAAGAACTCATCATATTGAGAATATTCATCTGTTTGTTCATATAGAATATCTCCTCTGAGCAAGCTGTCTACAAACTGTGCCGGAAGCTTCCAGGATAAAAAATGAGCAAAAGGAATGGTACATACATAATACTTTTCTACATTCTCATAATGAATTATTTGGTGAGGAATAAGTCCCCAGAATATCGTAAACCGCTTATTGGGTATCGTTATTTTTTCGTTGTGTCGCAAGTAAGTGATATTCCCTTGGGGCAGGTAATTTATCTCTATTTCATTATGCCTATCGTATCTGGGCATAACACGGGGTATCCATGTCTCACATGTAAGTCCATAAGGTTTAAACTCCTCACGGAACTTATCAAAACTGTAACATTTCTCGGAATTCATTATATTCGTATATAAAAATAGAGAGTGTTATTCACATTTTGGTGGTAAATTTGCAAAAATAATCTTTAAATGCCATGAAAAAAGTACTTTTCTTCTTTTTCTTTCTTACAGCATGGAGCCTTTATTCAGAGGCGCAAGTGGCTAATGAGGACAAACATCGGCTGATTGTAACCACTGATTTAGGAGGAACTGATCCGGATGATATCCAGTCAATGATACACTTGTTATTATGCTCAAATGTAATCGACATTGAAGGGTTAATCAGTTCACAAGTCTGGATGGATGACCCAGATAAAACAGCTAAAATTTCAGAGGTAGTAGAACAATTTGGAGAAGTTCTGCCTCGCTTGAATAAACATGCAGAAGGGTATCCCAGTTTGAATCAACTGCGGGCAATTATTAAACGAGGGCAACCTTCCTCTAACATGACCGGAGTAGGTCAAGGTAAAGATTCTCCGGGATCAGAACTGATAATCTCGGTAGTTGATAAGAAAAAGGATCAACGCCACGTATGGCTTGCAGCTTGGGGTGGAATGAATACGATAGCGCAAGCTTTATGGAAAGTGAAGCATACACGCAGCGAGAAAGACCTTAAGAAGTTTACTGCAAAAATCCGCATATATGATGTTCTAGGGCAAGATGATGCCGGAGCCTGGATAGCCAAGAACTTCCCGGAAATAGTATATATCAGAAACAAAGAAGTATATGGTTGGGGACCCTCCGATCAATGGCTTAAACAGAATATTCAAAGTCATCAGCCATTAGGCAAGCATTATCCTGACCGGAAGTGGGCAACGGAAGGTGACTCTCCTGCTTTCTTTTATGTATATGCCAATGGCCTGAACGTACCCGATTCACTTGAATATGGAGGATGGGGCGGTCGTTTCTCCAATCAAAAGACGAGTGGTATACGAGGTATGGATTTTATAGTGCGCAGCGGGAAAGATGAAACGCAATATGACCCTTATTATATGCATGGAAGCTGCAAAGAGGGCTGTGCCGCCATCAACAAATGGCAGCAGCACATTTGGAATAATTTTGCAGCACGTATGTTGTGGACTACAACCGATGATTATAAAGCGGTGAATCATCATCCGCATGCAGTGCTTGATGGAGACCGTTCGCTAAAATGTATCTTTAAGAAGGTAAAAGCCGGAAATTCCATGGTTTTAGATGCCAGCGGTTCAACTGATCCTGATGGTAACAAGCTGATATACAAGTGGAGTGTTTATACTGAACCAAGCAGTTACAAAGGTGAAGTAAAAATAGAAGGGGATAATGCGGAAAAATGCAAAGTACATATCCCTGCTGATGCTGCGGGCCAAAACATACATATCATTTTAGAATTGACGGATGAAGCAACTCCGGCACTTACCGTTTATAGACGAGTAGTGCTAAAAATAAGTTAGAAATGCCCTCCGCTACGGATTAATAAATAAAAAGGAATAAAAAAGTTTGAGGTAGTCTTGGAGAATCGTTACTTTTGCATCGAAAAAGAAAATAAGTATTTTAAAATCAATCGTAAGGAAAGAAATGGCTGAATCGAACTTTGTTGACTACGTAAAGATATATTGCCGCTCCGGAAAGGGCGGACGAGGCTCTACGCACATGAGGCGTGAGAAATACATACCCAATGGCGGCCCCGACGGAGGTGACGGAGGACGAGGAGGTCACATTATCCTACGCGGTAACCGTAACTACTGGACACTGTTGCATTTGCGCTACGACCGCCATGCACTGGCCGGACATGGAGAATCCGGTTCCAAGAACCGCAGTTTTGGTAAGGACGGAGAAGATAAGATTATTGAAGTTCCCTGTGGCACAGTGGTATACAATGCCGAAACAGGTGAATATATATGTGACGTCACCGAGCATGGACAAGAAGTTGTTCTGCTGAAAGGCGGACGTGGCGGACTGGGTAACTGGCACTTCAAGACAGCCACCCGTCAGGCACCCCGCTTTGCACAACCGGGCGAACCGATGCAGGAAATGACAGTAATCATGGAGCTGAAACTCTTGGCAGACGTAGGTCTGGTAGGCTTCCCGAATGCCGGAAAATCAACCTTGCTTGCTTCCGTATCTGCCGCCAAGCCCAAGATAGCTAACTATCCCTTCACCACATTGGAACCCAACCTGGGTATTGTTTCTTACCGTGACAGCAAGTCGTTTGTCATGGCGGACATTCCCGGTATCATTGAAGGAGCCAGTGCCGGAAAAGGTTTGGGATTGCGCTTTCTGCGCCATATCGAGCGTAATTCTCTGTTGCTCTTCATGGTGCCTGCCGACAGCGATGATATCCGGAAAGAATATGAAATCCTGTTGAATGAACTGAGCACTTTCAATCCTGAAATGCTGGACAAGCAACGGGTACTTGCCATCACCAAGAGCGATATGCTCGATCAGGAATTGATGGACGAAATAGAACCTACACTCCCTGCAAACGTTCCGCATGTATTCATTTCTTCCATTACCGGTATGGGACTTTCCGTGCTGAAAGATATTCTTTGGGAAGAGTTGAATAAGGATAGCAACAAAATAGAAGCTATCGTTCACCGTCCGAAGGATGTAAGCAAACTCCAGCAAGAGTTGAAAGACATGGGTGAGGATGAAGACCTCAGCTATGAATATGTGGAAGATGACGAGGACGTGGAAGATCTGGAAGACTTTGAGTATGAGGAAGAGGACTGGGAGGATGACAAGCAATGATTGCTCTGACAGAAGATAAACGAATGTTGGGATACGGGGTTATGACACCGTACTCCAACATTTTTTGTTTCGCAACTACCCGTCGGGGAGGTTTCAGCAAGGGAGATTATGCCTCTTTCAACTGTACGCCTTACACGGGGGATGATGCAGAATCTGTCCGTCGCAATCAGGAATTGCTCTGCAACTCCATGCCTCAACAGCCTAAAGAATTAGTCATTCCGTTCCAGACACATGGTACAAAGGTGGAGGTGATTGATGAAAAGTATCTCAATGCCACATCTGACGAGCGAACGGTCATGCTGCAAGGGGTGGATGCACTAATCACAAAGGAACCGGGTTGCTGCATTTGCATTTCTACGGCAGACTGTATTCCTATCCTGTTGTATGATCGCAAAAACCAAGTGGTAGCCGCCGCCCATGCAGGTTGGCGAGGAACGGTGAATTACATAGCCGGACACACTCTCGACAGGATGCGGGCACTCTACGGAACCGATGGAAAAGACGTAATCGCTTGTATCGGCCCCGGCATATCCTTGCCTTCTTTTGAAGTGGGCGAAGAAGTGTACGAAGCTTTCCGCATGAACGGTTTTGCAATGGATTATATATCAGAATGGAAACCGGAAACACATAAGCATCATATCGACCTGTGGGCTGCAAACCGGATGCAGTTGCTCGACTTCGGTGTACCCGGCGAGCAAATAGAAACATCTGGCATTTGTACCTATATGAGGCACGAAGAATTTTTCTCGGCAAGACGGCTGGGGATTAAATCAGGACGTATACTATCGGGAATTATGATAGTAGACACAAAACCATAACTTTTTAATATGAAGAACATTTTGTCCAAAGGGCAACTATCAATTCTCATTGTACTGGGAATTTTGATTCTTGACCAAGTCATAAAGATTGAAGTTAAAACGAATATGTTTTATAATGAAAGCATTCATATCACAGATTGGTTTTATCTTCGCTTTATAGAAAATCCCGGTATGGCTTTCGGTATGCAGATAGTGCCTAAAGCCATTCAGACTATTGCCCGCACAATATTTGCCATCGCAATTGGATGGTATATCGTCATACTTATTAAAGCTAAATATAAGCGTGGCTATATTGCATGTATTTCATTGATACTGGCAGGAGCTATCGGGAATATCATCGACAGCATATTCTATGGCGTTATTTTCAGTAAGAGTACACCCACCGAGATTTCTACTTTCGTACCTATAGGGGAAGGATATACCGGTTGGCTGCATGGAAAAGTGGTCGACATGTTCTACTTTCCTCTTTTTGAGTTTAACTGGCCAAGCTGGATGCCATTTATAGGAGGAGACAATTTCGTATTCTTCAGTCCGGTATTCAATTTAGCGGATGCTGCCATCAGTTGCGGAGTGATTATCTTATTTTTGTTTTACATGAAAAGTTTAAATAGTAGTTTTAGTTTATGTACCAAATTACTGTATCAGAAGAAATAAAGAATGCCTGCCCCATCTTCAAAGGTGCAGCCGTCTATGCAGAAGTTACCAATACAGCCTTTTGCGAAGGGCTTTGGGAAGAGATCAATACTTTTACCCGGGAACTGACTTCCACTACCCAGCCGGAGGACATCAAACTGCAACCCGCCATTGCAGCTACCCGCGAAGCTTATAAACGCTGCGGCAAAGACCCAAGCCGTTACCGTCCTTCTGCCGAAGCCTTGCGCCGCCGTCTGATGCGCGGAATTGCCCTTTACCAAATAGATACATTGGTTGACCTGATTAATCTGGTATCCCTGCGCACTGGTTATTCCATCGGTGGTTTCGATGCGGACAAGATACAGGGCACTGACCTCAAACTGGGAGTTGGACGCGCTGAAGAACCATTCGAAGGTATCGGACGGGGTGTGCTGAACATCGAAGGACTTCCGGTCTATCGCGATGCCGTAGGCGGTATCGGTACTCCTACCAGCGACAACGAACGTACTAAAATGGATTTAGGCACCCAGCATATCCTTGCCATCGTCAATGGTTACAGCGGACAGGAAGGTCTGCGGGAAGCTGCTGAGATGATACAGGAATTACTGAAAAAATATACTTCTTCAAATGGAGGAGAAATTATCTATTTTGAATAACGAGAAGGACCTTTAATCATGAACATATTCTTTCTGCTACTATCATTCGCACTGGCTTATACTCCGCCTGAGGAGAAACCGAGCTTCTCGCAAATGGAAATCAATCATATCCGGGTTACTACACCGGGACTTTTCGATAACGATAAATTGTTAGAATTGCATCTGGAGCAAATACCTGATACTGCCTATTGCTTTCCACTTCCCGGAGGAAAAGTGATTTCTCCTTACGGACGTGGTGGTGGCCGTCACTCGGGCATTGATATCAAAACTTGTGCCAAAGACACGATACGCAGTGCTTTCGATGGCATTGTACGTATGTCGAAGCCCTACAGTGCTTACGGCAACGTAATCGTTGTGCGTCATTCTTCGGGATTGGAAACGATATACAGTCATAATTTTAAGAATCTTGTTCAGAGTGGCGACGTCGTAAAGGCCGGACAACCCATTGCACTGACCGGACGTACCGGACGGGCCAGCACCGAACACCTTCATTTTGAAACCCGCATCAACGGGCAGCATTTCAACCCCAATCTCATTTTCGATTTCAAAGAAAGGACACTCCGCAAAGAGTGTATTCACTGCACCAAGAATGGAAAAGGCGTCATCGTGAAGCCTGCAACAAAAAAAACAGCCGGAACCAGCTAAGTATCCAAACGTTTCACTAAATTTGCAACTGTTTTACCTATAAAACGACATGAACTTATAAACAATTCAATGATAGAAAAACTGATTGTTCTTGAGGATATCGACCCGGTTATCTTTTACGGTGTGAATAACGCCAATATGCAGTTGATAAAAGCTTTGTACCCCAAACTGCGCATTGTTGCACGCGGCAATGTCATCAAAGTGTTGGGAGATGAAGAAGAGATGTGCGCATTCGAAGAAAACATTACCAAGCTGGAAAAATACTGCGCCGAATACAACTCATTGAAAGAAGAGGTGATCATCGACATCATCAAAGGAAATGCACCGCAAGCAGAAAAGTCGGGTAACGTCATCGTATTCAGCGTGACAGGCAAACCGATCATCCCCCGCAGTGAAAATCAGCTTAAACTGGTAGAAGGTTTCGCCAAGAACGACATGGTATTTGCCATAGGTCCTGCCGGTTCGGGAAAGACGTATACTGCCATTGCCCTTGCCGTACGTGCCCTCAAAAATAAAGAGATCAAGAAAATCATCCTCAGTCGCCCCGCCGTGGAAGCCGGTGAGAAGCTTGGATTCCTGCCCGGTGACATGAAGGATAAGATAGACCCGTATCTGCAACCGTTGTATGATGCCTTACAGGATATGATTCCGGCTGCCAAGCTGAAAGAATACATGGAACTGAACGTCATTCAGATCGCTCCCCTCGCCTTTATGCGCGGAAGGACGTTGAATGATGCAGTCGTAATTCTGGATGAAGCGCAGAACACCACTACCCAGCAGATCAAGATGTTCCTCACCCGCATGGGTATGAACACCAAGATGATCGTAACGGGAGATATGACACAGATCGACCTGCCCTCTTCCCAAACTTCGGGACTGGTACAGGCTCTCCGCATCCTGAAAGGTGTGAAAGGCATCAGCTTTGTGGAACTGAACAAGAAAGATATTGTGCGTCACCAATTGGTAACCCGCATTGTAGATGCTTACGAGAAATTTGATAAGGAAACCAAAGCCGAACGGGAAAAAAGAAAACTCACCACAGGGTAACACCGAGTCTCACAGAGCAGAAAAGAACTCTGTGAGACTCGGTGTCACTCTGTGGTGAAAACCATAGAAAATATCCAAATCATAAATATAACAATGATGAAAGCATTAACAAAAACTGATTTCAATTTTCCGGGACAGAAAAGTGTGTACCACGGAAAAGTACGCGATGTTTATAACATCAATGGTGAAAAGCTAGTTATGGTAGCAACCGACCGTATCTCTGCATTCGACGTTGTTTTGCCGAAAGGCATTCCTTTCAAAGGACAAATGCTGAATCAGATTGCAGCCAAATTCCTGGATGCTACTACTGACATTTGCCCTAACTGGAAGACAGCTACACCCGACCCGATGGTAACGGTGGGTGTGATGTGCGAAGGTTTCCCCATCGAAATGATTGTACGCGGTTATCTTTGCGGTAGCGCATGGCGTACTTACAAAAGCGGTGTACGCGAAATCTGTGGTGTGAAGTTGCCCGAAGGAATGAAAGAAAACCAGAAGTTCCCCGAACCTATCATCACCCCGACTACAAAAGCTGAAATCGGTGAACACGACGCAGACATTTCAAAAGAAGAAATCCTTGCTAAAGGCCTGGCTACTCCCGAAGAATATGCCATATTGGAAAAATACACCATGGCACTCTTCAACAGAGGAACCGAAATCGCAGCAGAACGTGGTCTGATTCTGGTAGATACGAAGTATGAATTCGGTAAGCACAACGGTACTATTTACCTGATGGATGAAATCCATACACCGGACTCCAGCCGCTACTTCTACTCTGAAGGTTATCAGGAACGCTTTGAAAAAGGCGAAGCACAGAAACAGCTTTCTAAAGAATTCGTTCGCGAATGGTTGATGGACAATGGTTTCCAGGGCAAGGAAGGACAACAAGTTCCGGAAATGACAGACGAAATCGTAGCATCCATCAGTGAGCGTTACATTGAACTGTACGAGCATATCACCGGAGAGCAATTCGTGAAAGAAGATACCAGCAACATTGCTTCACGTATCGAGAAAAACGTAACGGAATACTTAAATAAGTGATAAACGGTTTAGTGATAAGTGATTAGTAGATTTATTAATCACTTATCACTTATCACTAACCACTAAACACTATCAACATGGATTATCCCCAGGAACATATCAAACCTTACGGTGAGGACGGAAAGAAGAGTGAACAGGTAGAAGAAATGTTCGACAACATTGCTCCTGCTTATGATAAGCTGAACCATACACTTTCATTAGGCATCGACCGCAGTTGGCGCCGGAAAGCGATCCATTGGTTAAAGCCTTTCCAACCAAAGCGCATCATGGACGTAGCCACCGGTACGGGTGACTTTGCCATTCTTGCCTGCCGCGAGTTGCAGCCTGACGAACTGATAGGCACCGACATCTCAGAGGGAATGATGGACGTGGGACGTAATAAAGTAAAACAGGCGCACCTCTCGGACAAAATATCCTTTGCCCGGGAGGACTGCACCTCTCTCTCATTTGCCGATGACACGTTCGATGCTGTAACCGTAGCGTTCGGTATCCGCAACTTCGAAGGGTTGGACAAAGGGTTGGCGGAAATGTGCCGCGTGCTGAAAACCGGAGGACATCTCGTCATTCTGGAACTCTCCACACCGGACCGTTTTCCGATGAAACAACTTTTCACCATCTACTCCAAAGTAGTCATCCCCCTGCTCGGCAAATGCCTGTCAAAAGACAATAGTGCTTACACCTATCTGCCCCAAAGCATCCGTGCTTTCCCGCAAGGCGAAGTGATGCAGGAAGTTATTCGCAAAGCAGGTTTCAGTCAGGTTAATTTCCGCAGACTGACATTCGGTATATGCACTCTTTATACTGCGACTAAATAGAGTGATAGAGTGATAAGTGATATCACCTATCACATTACCGCTCTACCACCTTATATATAGTATTATTAACGTTAGCACACTAAGAGAATTATGCAGAAATACGGTTTAATAGGCTATCCGCTGAGACATTCGTTTTCCATCGGATATTTCAATGAAAAGTTCAAATCGGAGAATATCGACGCCGAATATGTAAACTTTGAGATACCCAACATCAATGACTTTATGGAAGTCATAGAGGAAAATCCCAACCTCTGCGGACTTAATGTGACCATCCCGTACAAGGAGCAGGTCATCCCCTTTCTTGACGAACTGGACAAAGATACCGCAAAGATCGGCGCAGTGAACGTCATCAAAATCATCCGCCAGCCGAAGGGAAAAGTAAAGCTTGTCGGCTACAACTCGGATATCATAGGATTTACACAGTCCATTGAGCCTTTACTGCAACCCCATCACAAGAAGGCGCTGATTCTGGGCACAGGCGGTGCATCCAAAGCCGTCTATCGCGGACTGGCTAATCTGGGTATCGAAAGCGTATTCGTATCGCGTACGAAAAAGGAATCGTCTTACCTCACTTACGACGAACTGACACCGGAGATCATGCAGGAATATACTATTATCGTAAACTGTACACCCGTAGGCATGTATCCTAAGGTGGATTTCTGTCCGGATATTCCTTATGATCAATTAACTCCCAACCATTTACTCTACGATTTGTTATATAATCCCAATGAAACCCTTTTCATGAAAAAGGGTGAGGCTCACGGCGCCGTTACTAAAAACGGACTGGAAATGCTGTTATTGCAAGCATTTGCCGCATGGGAAATATGGAACAAATAGAGTGAAAGGAAGGAAAGATGAAGAAAGGTATCAAGTACAGTCTGCTCGGACTGTTAGCAGTTATCATTATTGCCCTCACAGGTGCGAGTTTCTACATGCTCGGCTACTCGCTGAGACCGGAGCACAACAAAGGGAAAGATATTCCCGGCTCCTACGAGTATATGCTCAGCGAGTACCCGCAAATCAAGCCTTGGATAGATAGTTTGCAAACTGTCGGTGCTTTACGGGATACCTTTATTATCAACCCTGACGGGGTGCAACTGCATGCCATTTACGCCGCCGCTCCCGAACCTACCCACAAAACAGCCGTCATCGTGCATGGTTATACGGACGATTGCATCCGTATGCTGATGATAGGTTACCTTTACAACAAAGATTTAAAGTATAACATTCTGCTGCCCGACCTGCAGAATCAGGGATTAAGCGGAGGCCCTGCCATTCAAATGGGTTGGAAAGACCGGTTGGACGTTTTGCGCTGGATGGACATTGCCAACGATATTTACGGCGGAAATACCCAGATGGTAGTACATGGCATCTCTATGGGTGCCGCCACCACTATGATGGTATCCGGTGAACCTCAACAACCTTTTGTGAAATGTTTTGTGGAAGATTGCGGTTATACCAGCGTATGGGACGAATTCTCCTACGAGTTGAAAGGGCAGTTCGGGCTGCCTCCTTTCCCGTTGATGTACACTACCAGTTGGCTGTGCAACGCGAAATACGGCTGGAACTTCAAGGAAGCTTCTTCGCTGAATCAGGTCAGGAAATGCAAACTGCCGATGTTCTTCATTCATGGCGATGCAGATACATACGTGCCCACCTGGATGGTATATCCCCTCTACGAGGCAAAATCAGAACCCAAAGAATTGTGGCTTGCCCCCGGTGCCACACACGCCATGTCCTACAAGGATCACCCGGAGGAATACACCGAACGTGTGAAGAATTTCGTAGGAAAATACATCTATTGATGTGATTTTTCCTATATTCGCCGCACAAATACATTAGTATGAAAAGATTAATCTCCATAAGTTTATTCCTATGCCTGCTGCTATCCATGCAGGCACAGAAGGTCTATACTACAGACAATATCCCCAAAGTACATCTTCAGAACAAAATGCGCTATGTCTGCAATCCGGACGGCATCCTCTCTCAGGCTGCCTGCGACAGCATCGACCGTATGCTGTATGCATTGGAGCAACAGACCGGCATTGAGACAGTAGTTGCCGTAGTTCCGTCTATCGGCAATGATGATTGCTTTGACTTTGCACACCGCCTGCTCAATGAATGGGGTGTAGGAAAGAAAGGAAAGAATAATGGTCTGGTCATTCTTCTGGTGACCGACCAGCGCTGCATCCAGTTCTACACAGGTTATGGACTGGAAGGAGATCTGCCCGATGCCATCTGTAAACGTATCCAGACGCGCGACATGATTCCTTATCTGAAAGATGGTAACTGGGATGCAGGTATGGTTGCCGGTGTGCGTGCCGTATGCGGCAGACTGGACGGCAGCATGGTGAATGATACAGATGATGAAGAAGACATTTCCTTCTTCGGCATTCTGGCAGCAGTTATCGGATTCTTTGTTGTTGCCGGAGGAATCGGCTGGATGGCGGCACGTGCCGCAAGTAAATGTCCCAACTGCGGACAGCATAAATTACAACGTACCAGCAGCAAAGTGGTTTCACGGATCAACGGAGTAAAAACGGAAGATGTTACCTACACTTGCCGCAACTGCGGACACAAGGTAGTACGCCGCAAACAGTCGTATGATGAAAACTATCGCGGAGGTGGCGGAGGAGGTCCGGTCATCTTTGGCGGTGGCGGAGGCTTCGGCGGAGGAGGAGGCGGCTTCAGCGGAGGCAGCTTCGGTGGAGGTATGGGAGGTGGCGGAGGCGCCGGTTCCCGATTCTGATGCACCGCAAAAATATATCAATTGTATAATCATTTAATAAAAGAAAAGTATGAAGAAATCAACTATTATCATTCTTGTTGTTTTAGCTCTCCTCGTCATTTGGGGTGTCACTGGTTATAACGGACTGGTAACTATGGATGAAAACGTAAGCGGACAATGGTCAAACGTTGAAACACAATATCAACGCCGTGCCGACTTGATTCCGAATCTGGTTAGTACGGTAAAAGGATACGCTTCTCATGAAAAAGAAACTCTGGAAGGTGTGGTAGAGGCTCGCAGCCAGGCTACTCAAATTAAAGTAGATGCTAATGATCTGACTCCGGAAAAGTTGGCTGAATACCAGAAAGCTCAAGGTGCGGTAACTTCTGCATTGGGTAAGTTGCTTGCCATTACTGAGAATTACCCCGACTTGAAAGCAAACCAGAATTTCCTGGAACTGCAAGCTCAATTGGAAGGTACTGAAAACCGTATCAACGTGGCACGTACCAACTTCAACAATGCAGCAAAGAACTTCAATACTGCCATCCGCCGCTTCCCGAAGAACATTCTTGCAAGTCTGTTCGGTTTCGAAAAGCGTGCTTACTTTGAAGCTTCCGAAGGAGCTGAAACAGCACCGCAGGTACAGTTCTAAATAAGTTTATTCCTACCGTAACAAACGGTTCTATAAAAAACAAGTACCCCTTCCACTCATCGGAAACTCCGATCTATTCGAGTTTCCAGAGTGGAAGGGGTACTTTCATTTTTTTAAGATGACTATTGCAAATCCGTTATTGCCTCTTTCAATTCTTTTATCCCGCTCCATGCTTTGAGGAACAAACGAATTCCGATCAGCAACCCTACGACAAGCCCAGTCCAGGCACCTATCAATATATAGCGATCACCCATCTGGGACATATCCCATATCATACTAGCCAGTAAAGGTACGGCACACAACACACTCACAGCTATCCCCACTTTGAAAGACATCCGAAAACGGCTCTCCGCCAGACACACTTCACGCACAGTCATCTTCAGGCAATCAATCTTCCTTAACAGCAACATCCATGTGAATTGCCGGGCTATTATCACAGCTACAAACAGAAACAACAGCACCCACGTTGACATGCTAAAATCACACATCTGATTATGAACAATATACCAGCAAAAGAAAGGTAAACAGATCACTACAATCGTAAATCGACGCAACACACGATCCTGGACCTTCTTTACTTTACTGACTACCTTATTATTTAGTTGCTGGCGCTGGTCCATTTCCAGACGCCCGAGCCTTTCTTCCATTATATTCCAATTTTGTTTTAATTCTTCCAGTTCCATAATCTGTTTTATTTTAGCTATTCGCTTGTTTTGTAAGTTTATCCTTAATTCGTTTCAATCTTGAAGCTACGGTATTGCGCGGCACGCCGACAATTTCCGCAATCTCTTCGTAAGAATTTTCATCCAGCCACAGCAAGATGACGGCACGTTCAAACTTGTCCAGTCCCGCAATGAGGCGATACATCTCTTTCAAGCGTTTGGTCGTTTCACTATCTTCTGCTTCCAAACCGTAGAGGGAATCCAAGGAAGTATGCTCGCCCCGGCGTTGCTGCTGGCGATAGAAGGAGATACAGGTATTCAATCCCACGCGGTAAATCCACGAAGAAGGTTTACCCTTTCCTTCATAACCCTCGAAGCCTTTCCAAAGGTTTATTACTACATCCTGGTAGAGATCTTTAAAATTATCTCCATCCGTGGCATACATGTAGCAGATTTTATAGATCACTCGCTTATATTCCTCAATGAGGGAAGTGAACTGTTTTTCCTTATCATTTTGTTCCATCTTAAGATAGTCTTTTATACATAAGACGCCCGGTTGGGGAATTAGTTGCAGAGGAAAGAAAAAAAAGAAAATTGAGGAGATATATTACAGGGTAAGGTATGAGCCAAATGATAATTCCAATATTAAATAGATAGAGTATCTCAATTATTATGTAAATAGAGTATCTCAATTATTATGTAAATAGAGTATCTCAATTCCCCTCCTCCGATGGAGGAGGGGTGCCCAAAGGGCGGGGTGGTAGGTAAAGCAAGAAATACCTATGAATCATATAAATAAGGAATTATTTTCTCACCTACTACCTCCCCCTTCGGGTACTCCTCCTCCCAAGAGGAGGAGAATTAAGATAGTATCACTTGATCATTTGATTCATTACCATCCCGTAATTAATACATTTTCGTCCTCATTATATACATCCATATTAAAAATTCCTGTATCTTTGTTGCATATTTCTTCAATAAGTGGAGAAATATACTTTGTGATTTGGAGATCATTTTATTATTCGTTTTCCAAAAAATCTGGTAAATTTTTACAAGAACGAATAGTAGGTGAAAGACTCCACGTCTGGATTGCATATAACTTTGTTATATACGTTCCGGCGTGGGGCTATTGCTTATTATTTTCTTGGTGGGTTTACCAGAGCCTTTGGGAAGAATAATATAACAATAGTACCCACGCCCTTTTTTCATTATAAAGAAACTTAGGACAAACTACAACTTTTAAATTTATAACACGATGAATGTAGACTTTACCTGCTCTTGCCAAATGAAAACCGACTTAGAAAACTCAGCCGATGTATTTTCTTTTTTTGAAGAAAACTATTCTCTGCCTGCTATCGCAGATAATCTGGATACGCTTTCCCCTAAAGAATTGCGCTGTGCCTGTTGCCTGATGGGCGTTGCCTTAGTAGCATTATCCCAGAAGAAAACCATTTGGGAACGACTGAAGAATATGGGATTGGGAAGCAAAGAATAAAGCCTTAGCCCTACTTCATTACTACCGCCCTCACACAACTCCCTGAGCCATCATGCAAAAGATGGCATCTTTTGTTGTAAAAGGTGGCATCTTTAACATCAAAAGATGGCATCTTTCGTAGCAAAAGATGCCACCTTTTGCATCACTTGTATAAGAGAAAGAGATGAAAGGTAAGTGTTATCAGTATGAAAGGATTAAGTGAAGACGCCCCAAACTCCAATTTCTTATGCAAAGGCAAGGCTATAAGCAAAATTATCGCTACTTTTGCTACGTGAAGATAGGCTGCACCTCAGCAAAATGCAAATGCCGGGGCACTCAGTTTAAATAAATCTCTCACATTCGAAAAAGAGAATGAATTCTCTTTTTACTCATAAAATCGAGATTTTGCACTATCTTTGCACATTCAATTGAAAAAACATATCAACTCATGAGTAACCAAAGATACATGATGCGCGGTGTCAGCGCTTCTAAAGAAGATGTGCACAATGCCATCAAGAACATCGACAAAGGTATTTTCCCGCAGGCTTTCTGCAAAATTATCCCTGACATTTTGGGCGGTGACCCGGAGTATTGCAACATCATGCACGCCGACGGTGCAGGCACGAAGTCCTCATTGGCTTATATGTACTGGAAAGAAACAGGTGATCTTTCTGTTTGGAAAGGCATTGCACAGGATGCACTGATTATGAATATCGACGACCTGCTCTGCGTAGGTGCAGTAGATAATATCCTGGTTTCTTCTACCATCGGACGCAACAAACTCCTCATTCCGGGAGAAGTAATCTCCGCCATCATCAATGGTACGGACGAATTGCTCGCCGAGCTCCGCGAAATGGGTGTAGGCGTATATGCTACAGGCGGTGAAACTGCCGATGTAGGTGACTTGGTGCGTACCATCATCGTAGACAGCACCGTAACTTGCCGCATGAAGCGCAGCGATGTGATTGATAATGCCAATATCCGTCCGGGCGATGTAATTGTAGGCTTGGCTTCTTACGGACAGGCTACTTACGAAAAGGAATATAACGGTGGTATGGGTAGCAACGGACTGACCAGCGCCCGTCATGATGTATTCTCCAAATATCTGGCAGAGAAATATCCCGAAAGTTATGACAAGGCAGTGCCCGAAGAACTGGTTTACTCCGGTGGTCTGAAACTGACGGATGCCGTAGAAGACAGCCCGCTGGATGCAGGCAAATTGGTACTCTCCCCTACCCGCACGTATGCGCCGGTCGTGAAGAAGTTGCTGGATGCACTTCGCCCTGAGATCCACGGTATGGTACACTGCTCGGGTGGTGCACAGACGAAAGTGCTGCACTTTATAGGTGACAATTGCCGCGTGATTAAGGATAATCTGTTCCCTGTTCCTCCTTTGTTCAAAACGATTAAAGAGCAGAGCAATACAGACTGGGCAGAGATGTACAAGGTATTCAATATGGGACACCGTCTTGAAGTATATCTGTCGCCCGAACATGCCGAGGAAGTTATTGCCATCAGCAAGAGCTTCGGCATCGATGCACAGATTGTTGGACGTATTGAAGAAAGCAACCAGAAAGAACTGATTATCAATAGTGAGTTCGGAGAATTCAAATACTAATTCAATGGCAGACAACAATACCATATTAGAGAAACTCGAAGGGCTTGTTGCCCGCTTCGAAGAAGTATCGACGCTGATTACAGACCCGGCAGTGATTGCCGACCAGAAGCGTTACGTTAAACTCACCAAAGAGTACAAAGAACTGGGCGACCTGATGGAGGCCCGTAAAGAATATATCCAGGTGCTGAATGGCATCGAGGAAGCCAAAGAGATCATCTCCAATGAAGCAGACCCGGAGATGCGGGAAATGGCACGCGAAGAATTGGATGCCTGTCAGGCACGCCAGCCGGAACTGGAAGAGCATATCAAACTCCTCCTCGTACCTGCCGACCCACAGGACAGCAAGAACGCCATCCTCGAAATTCGTGGAGGTACAGGCGGTGACGAAGCCGCTATCTTTGCCGGAGACCTTTTCCGCATGTACACCAAATATTGCGAAACAAAAGGTTGGAGGATGGAAATATCCAGCGTCAACGAAGGCGCAGCAGGCGGATTCAAGGAAGTTATTTGCAGCGTTACGGGCGACAATGTGTACGGAACATTGAAATATGAATCGGGGGTACACCGCGTACAGCGCGTTCCGGCTACTGAAACCCAGGGGCGTGTGCATACTTCCGCCGCATCCGTAGCCGTGCTGCCCGAAGCAGAAGAGTTCGATGTAGTAATTAATGAAGGCGAAATCAAATGGGATACTTTCCGAAGTGGCGGTGCCGGCGGACAGAATGTAAATAAAGTTGAGTCCGGTGTACGTCTGCGCTATGTATGGAGAAATCCAAACACCGGTGCTTCCGAAGAAATCCTGATTGAGTGTACCGAAACACGCGACCAACCGAAGAATAAAGAGCGTGCCCTCTCACGTCTGCGTACCTTTATTTACGACAAGGAACATCAGAAATATCTGGACGATATTGCCTCCAAGCGAAAGACAATGGTATCTACCGGAGACCGCTCCGCTAAAATCCGTACCTACAACTATCCGCAAGGACGCATCACCGACCATCGTATCAACTATACCATCTATAACCTCTCCGCCTTTATGGACGGTGACATTCAGGACTGTATCGACCACCTGATTGTAGCGGAAAATGCAGAACGTCTGAAAGAAAGCGAACTGTAAACCAATAGGTTAAGAAGCAGAGCGAATGAAAGGACAGCTACTACATAAAGTATTTCATACCCTGACGGAAGCGTTTCAAAATTGCCTGAGGCGCTTTCCTTCTACAGTATGTTTTGTCCTTGCACTTACCGTCTATTTAGTCTATTTGGTAGCTACCGACATGGACGATGACAGGAAACTGGTGATGGTTCTGGGTTATTATTTTTCTATCGGTACGTTGCTCTCACTCACTCTCCACCTGTGGAGCGAAGAGATAAAGAGCAAGATAAAAGGAGTGATCGTACATATAGTAATGCACGTATTGCTGATTGCCGATGCGGTGTACCTCTACAGCCTTTCACCGGAACAGTCGCTTACCGAAATAGGCATAGCCCACGGAGCCGCCATTCTGGCACTGTGGCTTTCGGCTTTCTTCCTTTCATTCATCAAAGAAAAGAATGACATTCCAAGCTGGAACTTCGCTTCATACACGGTTGGCGCTTTTGTCACGGCCAATGTGGTGGGGCTTATCATGAGCGGTGGAATCAGCCTGCTGGTGTTCTCGCTTCGCCAACTCTTCAACGTGGATGTAAGTTGGAATTGCTATCTATATATTCTTATTATATGTAGCGTATTGCTTCCGATGTTACTCTTCCTTGGCATGCTGCCCAAAGATGAACAAAAACATAATCGGGAGCCGCAACCCTCGGAGTTCCTGAACGGCACGATACATTTTCTCTTTCTCCCGCTCATGGCAGGATACCTCCTCGTGCTTTATGTCTATGCAGCCCGCATTTTTATCAGTTGGGAACTGCCCACAGGCTGGGTATCCTGGCTCGTGGTAGCACTGATGGCAGGATGTATCGCCATTGAATTCGGACTGTATCCCGTACGTATTCAGGAGAAGAAACCTATAAACGAATGGATTGCGCGTTGGTTGCCCGCTTTGGTATTGCCGATGCTGGTACTGATGACAATCGGCATTATACGCCGCTTCAACGATTACGGCGTCACCATCAATCGCCTTTACCTTATAACTCTCAACATCTGGTGCTACATTGTTTGTATCGGACTCGTCTTAACTAAAGCCCGGCGCATCAGTTGGATACCGATTTCGTTCTCCATCCTCTTTCTGCTAACTTCGGCACTGCCAGTCAATTATGCAAGTATCACCCGGAATATCATGCGCAGCAGCGTAGAGAAAGAGCTGAAACGCACTAATTTAAAACTACCACTCACCCGTGAACAGTACGATGACTGGATGGAATCGCTCCCGGCAGAAACGGCAGTGCAAGTAAACGACAAGTTCAGATATCTGCGCAACTGGTTCGGACGGAAAAGTATAGCCGACCTTGTGGACAAGGATGCCTCATTCTATTCTTCTAAAAATTACGGTACTACCGATACAACAGACGATTCCGATTCCTTTGTATCATACAGCGGCAAGAGTTCACATCAAGTCAGCATCCAGATACCGGACGGGTACCATCAGTTCATAGTCGTACCGGATGAAAATATAAAGGACAGATACTTCCACATACCATACGACTATCTGGAAACAGGAATACTGCCTGTTCCCCTTACCACTCAGACTAATAATAAGAACGATACGATCTTCATTGACCTGAAAACAATGGAGGCACTTGATAATCACAAATATAATCAAATGCCCCCTACCCGATTTAAATGTAATTCCGACAGATGCCTTTTCATGCTAACAAGTTTCTCTCTGGATTACAATAAGAAAAGGAAAGATGCTCTCAGGTTACGCATAGAAGGCTACTTATTCAAGAAATAACCAAACGAATTATAAACAGATTAAATAGATTCAGTAATGGATAAACAACAACTTTTTGAAAATATCAAGCGTAAGAAATCATTCCTCTGCGTAGGTCTGGATACAGACATCAAGAAAATCCCGGAACACTTGTTGAAAGAAGAAGATCCGATCTTCGCCTTCAATAAAGCCATCATCGACGCAACGGCTGACCTTTGCATTGCCTACAAACCGAACCTCGCTTTCTATGAAAGTATGGGCGTAAAAGGCTGGATTGCTTTTGAAAAGACTGTGAAATATATCAAGGAAAACTATCCCGACCAATTCATCATTGCCGATGCAAAGCGTGGTGACATTGGAAATACCTCTGCCATGTATGCCCGCACATTCTTCGACGAACTGGACATCGACTCTGTAACCGTAGCCCCTTACATGGGTGAGGACAGTGTTACTCCGTTCCTGACTTATGAAGGCAAGTGGGTAATCCTCCTGGCACTGACAAGCAACAAAGGCTCCCACGACTTCCAGTTGACGGAAGATCCCAACGGCGAACGCCTTTTCGAAAAAGTACTGCGCAAGTCTCAGGAATGGGGTAACGATGGACAGATGATGTATGTGGTAGGTGCCACACAAGGCCGTGCTTTCGAAGATATCCGCAAGATTGTTCCCAACCACTTCCTGCTTGTGCCGGGTGTAGGTGCACAGGGTGGCTCACTGGAAGAAGTTTGTAAGTATGGCATGAACTCCACTTGCGGACTGATTGTAAACTCCAGCCGTGGCATCATCTATGTGGATAAGACTGAAAAATTTGCAGAAGCTGCACGCAATGCCGCAAAGGAAGTGCAACAGCAGATGGCGGAACAGTTGAAGGGAGTGATTAACGCCTAATCACTTATCACTTACCCTTAATCACTAACAACGTGTTCGAACGAAAGATCATTAACGACCCGGTGTTCGGGTTCATCAATATCCCGAAGGGGTTGCTGTACGACATCGTGCGGCATCCCCTTTTGCAGCGTTTAAACCGCATCAAGCAACTGGGTTTGTCGTCTGTGGTTTATCCCGGTGCACAGCACACGCGCTTTCAACATTCGTTGGGGGCTTTCCATTTGACGAGCAAAGCTGTCCAGCAGCTCGCCAGCAAGGGAAACTTCATTTTCGACAGTGAAGCCGAAGCAGTACAGGCAGCCATTCTGATGCATGACATCGGACACGGTCCCTTCTCTCATGTACTGGAAGACACCATCGTACAGGGCGTATCTCACGAGGATATCTCCCTCATGCTGATGGAGCGTATCAACAAAGAAATGAACGGACAACTCACACTTGCCATCCAGATATTCAAGGACGAATACCCCAAGAAGTTCCTGCACCAACTGGTCAGCGGACAACTCGACATGGACCGCATGGACTACCTTCGCCGCGACAGTTTCTATACCGGCGTAACAGAAGGCAACATCGGCTCGGCACGCATCATCAAGATGCTCGATGTGAAAGAAGACCATCTCGTGGTAGAATCTAAAGGCATCTATTCCATTGAGAACTTCCTCACTGCCCGCCGTTTAATGTACTGGCAGGTATATCTGCACAAAACGTCCGTGGCATACGAGAAAATGCTCATCAGCGCCCTGCTCCGTGCTAAAGAATTAGCAAGTAAAGGTGTAGAATTATTTGCTTCACCGGCATTGCGTTTTTTCCTTTACAATGACATCAACAAGGAAACTTTCTATAATAATCCGGAGTGCCTGGAGAACTTTATCCAACTGGACGACAATGATATATGGACCGCATTAAAGGTCTGGAGCACCCACAGTGACAAGGTTTTATCCACGCTGAGCCTCGGTATGATCAACCGTAATATCTTTAAAGTGGAAATTTCTACCGAACCAATATGTGAAGAAAGGAAAAAAGAGTTAACTTTGCAAATCAGTCAGCAACTGGACATACCCCTCTCTGAAGCGAGCTATTTCGTCTCTACCCCCAGCATCGAGAAGAATATGTACGACCCGGCAGACGATAGTATTGATATCCTTTATAAAGACGGAAGTATCAAGAATATTGCTGAAGCATCGGACATGCTCAATATTTCCCTACTGTCTAAAAAGGTAAAAAAATACTATCTTTGCTACCAACGTTTGCATAGGTAAGTATAAAATATTCACCCAAGGACAAGGAAATATAAAAAAAAAGTCCGTTATTTGTGATTTGAAACCATCTAACAAGAATAAGACAATGGAGTTCTCTGCTAAACAAATTGCAACATTTATCCAAGGAGAAATCGTTGGAGACGAGAATGCAACTGTACATACTTTTGCCAAGATAGAAGAAGGCATCCCCGGTGCTATATCGTTTCTGTCAAACCCCAAATATACATCTTATATCTACGAAACCAAAGCCAGTATTGTACTGGTAAACAAAGACTTCGTTCCTGAACAAGAAATAAAAGCTACTTTAATTAAGGTGGATAATGCCTACGAAAGTTTGGCTAAATTGCTCAACCTTTACGAACAAAGTAAGCCTAAACGTGTTGGTATTGATCCGTTAGCTTTCGTTGCAGAAACTGCTAAAATCGGAAAGGATGTTTACATTGCACCCTTCGCTTGCATTGGTGAATACGCAGAAGTAGGAGACAATACAATGATACATCCGCATGCGACTATCGGTAGTGGTGCCAAAATAGGCAATGATTGTATCTTATATGCCAATACGACCATTTATCATGACTGCCGGATAGGCAATCATTGCATCCTGCATTCCGGTTGTGTGATCGGTGCGGATGGTTTTGGTTTCGCCCCAACTCCCGAAGGTTACGAAAAAATACCTCAAATCGGTATCGTAATACTGGAAGACAATGTAGAGATAGGTGCAAACACTTGTGTAGATCGTGCTACAATGGGAGCAACCATCGTACACAAAGGTGTGAAACTGGACAACCTGATACAAGTAGCCCACAATGACGAAATCGGTGCAAATACCGTTATGGCGGCGCAAGTGGGTATTGCAGGATCTACCAAAGTAGGCGAATGGTGTATGTTCGGCGGCCAGGTAGGCATTGCAGGACATATCCATATTGGAAACAAAGTGAACCTCGGAGCACAGTCTGGTGTTCCCAGCAATATTAAGGATGGCAGCCAGTTAATCGGTACTCCTCCCATGGAGCTGAAGCAATACTTCAAAGCCTCCGTTGCCCAACGGAACCTACCGGATATGCTAACAGAACTCCGCCAGCTCCGTAAAGAACTGAATGAATTAAAACAACAAATAAATAAGTAACAAATGTTGAAACAAAAGACTCTGAAAGACAGTTTTTCCCTCAGTGGTAAAGGCCTTCACACGGGACTTGACCTGACCGTTACTTTCAATCCTGCTCCGGACAACCACGGATATAAAATCCAGCGCATCGACGTGGAGGGACAACCTACCATTGATGCGGTTGCGGACAATGTGACTGAAACCACTCGCGGCACCGTCCTTTCCAAGAATGGTGTGAAGGTTAGCACTGTAGAGCACGGCATGGCAGCCCTTTACGCCTTAGGCATAGACAACTGCCTGATACAAGTCAACGGTCCTGAGTTTCCCATTCTGGACGGTAGCGCCCAATATTATGCACAAGAAATAGAGCGCGTAGGTACAGAAGAACAGAATGCCGTTAAAGATTTCTATATCATCAAGTCAAAAATCGAGTTTCGCGATGAAAAGACCGGTTCTTCCATTATCGTGTTGCCCGACGAGAACTTCAGTCTGAATGTACTGGTATCTTACGACTCGACCATCATTCCCAATCAGTTTGCAACGCTGGAGGATATGTCGAAATTCCGAGATGAAGTAGCCGGCAGCCGTACATTTGTATTCGTACGCGAAATCGAACCACTGTTGCAGGCCGGTCTTATCAAAGGCGGCGATTTGGACAATGCCATCGTTATCTACGAACGAGAAATGTCTCAGGAAGACTTCGATAAGTTGGCCGATGTAATGGGAGTTCCCCACATGGATGCCAAGCAACTGGGTTATATCAACCACAAACCGCTGGTATGGGCCAATGAATGTGCCCGCCATAAACTGCTCGACGTAATCGGTGACTTGGCTTTGATAGGCAAACCTATCAAGGGACGTATCATCGCTACCCGTCCGGGACATACCATTAATAACAAGTTCGCCCGCCAGATGCGTAAGGAAATCCGCCTGCATGATATACAGGCTCCGACTTACGACTGTAACCGCGAACCCGTCATGGATGTAAACCGTATCCGCGAACTGTTGCCACACCGTTACCCATTCCAATTGGTAGACAAGGTGATTGAAATAGGTGCCAATTATATTGTAGGCGTGAAGAATATCACTGCCAACGAGCCTTTCTTCCAGGGGCACTTCCCACAGGAACCGGTAATGCCGGGTGTGTTGCAGGTTGAAGCTATGGCACAGGTAGGCGGTCTGCTTGTATTGAACTCCGTAGACGAACCCGAACGCTACTCTACCTACTTCATGAAGATAGATGGTGTGAAGTTCCGTCAAAAGGTAGTGCCGGGTGACACCCTTATCTTCCGCGTAGAACTGCTTGCACCTATCCGCCGTGGCATTTCCACGATGAAAGGTTATGCGTTCGTAGGCGAGAAAGTGGTTTGCGAGGCAGAGTTTATGGCACAAATAGTTAAGAACAAGTAAAAGGATTTATGATTTAAGATTTATTCGTGGCTAATAATAAGCGCGAATATCTCATAAATTATAAATCATAAATCATAAATCAGCATGATAAGTCCCTTAGCGTATATTCATCCCGAGGCAAAAATCGGGGAAAACGTAGAGATTGCTCCTTTTGTATTCATCGACAAGAATGTGGTAATCGGCGATAACAACAAGATTATGGCAAATGCCAACATCCTGTACGGTTCACGTATCGGCAATGGAAATACTATTTTTCCGGGAGCTGTTATCGGTGCCATCCCTCAAGACCTGAAATTTCAGGGAGAAGAGAGTACCGCTGAAATTGGTGACAACAATACCATTCGTGAAAATGTTACCATCAATCGCGGTACAGCTGCCAAAGGCAGAACCATTATCGGTAACAACAACCTGTTGATGGAAGGTGTGCACGTAGCTCATGATGCCCTTGTCGGTAATTACTGTATCATTGGTAACTCTACTAAAATGGCAGGTGAGATTGTAATAGACGATTTTTCCATTATCAGTGCCAATGTATTAATGCATCAGTTCTGCCGTGTAGGTGGATACGGAATGATACAAGGAGGTTGCCGTTTCAGTAAGGATATTCCGCCGTACATCATTGCAGGCCGGGAACCGATTGCTTACAGCGGTATCAACATTATCGGGTTGCGTCGTCGCGGATTCTCCAATGAAACCATTGAGAATATACACAACGCATACCGTATCATTTATCAGAGTGGATTGAACACTTCAGACGCATTAAAGAAAATAGAAGAAGAAATTCCGACGAGCCCGGAAATCGAATACATTGTCAGCTTCATCCGTGACTCCGAACGTGGTATTATTAGATGATAAAACGATAAAGTAATTAGAATATGATATACAGATTTACACTTATCTCCGATGAAGTGGACGACTTCGTAAGAGAAATACAAATTGACCCGGAAGCTACATTCTACGACTTCCATGAGGCTATAGTGAAGTCAGTAGGTTATACTAACGACCAGATGACTTCTTTCTTCATCTGTGATGATGATTGGGAAAAAGAAAAGGAAATTACACTGGAAGAGATGGATGACAATCCGGAGATGGACAGTTGGGTAATGAAAGACACCACTATCAGCGAACTGATAGAAGATGAAAAGCAGAAGTTACTCTATGTGTTCGACTACATGACAGAACGCTGTTTCTTCATTGAACTCTCCGAGATCATTACCGGAAAAGAAATGAAAGGTGCCAAGTGTACCAAGAAGGAAGGTGATGCTCCGAAACAGACAATTGACTTCGAAGAAATGGCAGCCAACAGCGGATCGCTTGATCTGGATGAAAACTTCTATGGAGATCAGGACTTTGACCTGGAAGAATTCGACCAGGAAGGTTTCGACATGGGCGGAGGCGAAGGTAGCGCAGCACCGTTCGAGGAAGAAAAGTTCTAATATTATTTTAAATTTTTCATCCGCAGATAACGCGGATAACACAGATTTGAAAGACTTAAGCCTAGAAGAGATCTGCGTTATCCGCGTTATCTGCAGATGGGAAATGATTCTCTAAATACCATTTCCTTATGAAAACCCTGATAGTGCTTATTGGACCGACCGGAGTAGGAAAGACCGAACTCAGCCTGCGGCTGGCAGAGCATTACCAAACTTGCATCGTTTCCGCAGACTCCCGGCAACTCTATGCCGATTTGAAAATAGGGACGGCAGCCCCTACCCCCGAGCAACTGCAACGCGTGAAACATTACCTTGTAGGAACCTTGCAACTCACCGATTATTACAGTGCCGCCCAATATGAAGCGGAAGTACTGAAACTTCTGGAAACCTTATTTACCGAACAGGATACAGTATTGCTTACCGGTGGCTCTATGATGTATGTGGATGCCGTTTGCAAAGGCATTGACGATATTCCGACCGTAGATGCTGAAACACGCCAGGTGATGCTACATAAGTATGAAACGGAAGGTCTGGAAAGATTGTGCGCAGAGCTAAAGTTACTCGATCCTGAATACTACAAAATAGTAGACCTGAAGAATCCTAAACGCGTAATCCATGCACTGGAGATATGCTATATGACAGGGAAGACCTACACCTCATTCCGTACACAACAGAAAAAAGAACGCCCCTTCCGCATCATCAAAATAGGATTGACGCGCGACCGGGAAGAACTTTACGACCGCATTAACCGACGGGTAGAGATTATGATAGAGGATGGCTTGGAAGAAGAAGCTAGAAAGGTATATCCTTATCGGGCACTTAATTCATTGAATACGGTAGGTTATAAAGAGATGTTCAAATATCTCGACGGAGAATGGACCTTGCCTTTTGCTATAGAGAAAATCCAACAGAACTCCCGCATCTATTCACGCAAGCAGATGACATGGTTCAAAAGAGATGAAGAAATCCGTTGGTTCCATCCGGAACAAGAAACGGAGATACTGGCGTACCTCCATTCGGTAATGTAAGTTCTATTCTGATTCCAGTAAACTCTGATAGATCATTCTGATGGATGATTCCAGTTCATCATACAGCTTCGGTATTGCTTGGATATCGAGGCTTCCTTTTTTATACCATTCTTCCAGCAATGGCTTCGTCGTACGGAAGACTTCATCTTCTGCCGCAGTAATCGCTGTCATATAACCGGCACCTTTCTCAGGACTATACAATCTTTCCCAATTCAGATAACGTCCGGTCCCCATTCCCTGCTTATAGCTGAAAACTCTGTCTGCCAAACGAAGTGACCAATCACTGAGCAGAGCTGCCTCATATTCTTTGCCGAAACGTACCATTCCGGGAAGAAGTTTACCGGCATCTTTCACCCACAGTGGCACAGCTATACCGGTAGGAGGATAACCTAACAGTGTCCACATGGTAGTCAGTTCGGCTTTTTCACCCGGTTTTACACCTTGTACCACTACCGAACACGATGTACTGCTACGCGGAATGAAATCCTGATCTACAAACCAACCCGACGCCTGAGGACGATTATATGCCCCGCTACGCAAATCAATATCCAGCATACGGTTACGGAACGAACGCGATAAATCATTGAAAATAAACTGTGGGGTAATACTACCCGTAGCCGAAGCTTTCATCAGCACCTGGTCTGCTTCCATATAGCGCACATAACCGGCACCCTCGTTCACCTTACCAGCAAAAGAAAAGTTGGTACGGGCAATATAACCATAAGGAGCGTCCTTCGGGTTATTGGCATCATACATCACATATTTATAATAATCTACCTCAAACATAGCTGCCCCGCCTTGTGCATCGATTACACCAAAATTAGCTTCGATATCGCTGGGCTTGGAAATGGTATCCAGAAAATGACAGAAGTCCTCTACCGTTGCACAAACTTCGAGTGCACGATAAATAACACGCCCATTGGCTGCCCCCCGCTCTTCATCGCCCTTTACATCCACCAGATTATACGATTGTGTATTCATCAAAGCAAATCCTGAGGAATTAGTTCCCATCCATGCCTCTTTCAGATATGCATTGGCGCTATTCACTACAGCAATAAAATTATACTTCTCGCCTTTCACATAATCAATATGGTTTTGCATAAAGTCCGTATCACGGTTTTTCCAAAGCAGGGGGCGACCGTCGGGTGTTACTTTACCCGATACAACAGCAGAAGTACAGGCTTGCACAGGAGTAGCGAAGCAAACAATTGCTGCCGCACACAGGATTAATAAGGATATTTGTTTCAACATTAGTTATCAGGTATTTCCTATTCCATAATCTTTAATCATTCCGCTCTTGACAATCACTTTTATTCATATTCTCCCCTTAGGAAAATCATTGGTTTAATATAAATTTCCAGTATTCCGTCTGCACCGGTCTTCACTTCCATTTGCTCAATACTCGTTTGATACGCAGTACTGGCCGGAACTTCTTTACCGTCAATATAGTAACGCGCATTCCTCCTGTTCACTCCCTTTGGCTTGAGAAAATCATCTATTTTCTTAATGTTTTTTTCCTCCTTTACCTGTTGTGGAGTTTTCAACTTCAGAATAATGACCCCATTTATTCCACGTGTGCCATAAATGGCAGTAGCTGAAGCATCTTTCAAAACTTCAAGACTTTCAATATGCGCGGGGTTCAATGCTGCAAAAATCTCATAGGGAAGTTCCATTCCATTTACTATAAATAAAGGCTCATCAGATGGAATAGGAATGCGATCTCTAATAACGAATGTGCCATTTTTCTTCGGAGACTGCGGCACAATGGTATCATTCTTCAAAGTATCTTTGAAAAGTACAAGCTCCTTTGTAGAAGGGGCTTCAGCATGAATAGATATAGCGGCAGACATCACTAATAATAGAAATACTCCCCAAAAGAAGCTATATCCCTGGTGAATTTGTTTTCCTTGTCTCATAGCATTATCTTTTAAGTGATAGAATACTAAACCGTCTCAAACAAAAATACTTAAAAGTAATGATTTAAACAAAGAAATAAGAAACAAAGTTGATTATTCGCCTGATAATTCCTTTAGTCTATCAAGCAAATAGGCCCGTTTACTCTCGCTTGTACCTTCTTCCCAATAGCGGATAATACCTTTTTTATCTACCAACAATGTAGTCGGCGTGACCTGTACTTTAAACAAATTGAAGAAAAATAATTCATCGGCAATATGCGTAAAAAGGAAAGGACGGTTTTCCACTATCTTCTTTATCTGTTCCGCTGTATTCCAGGTAGTAGAGAAATAAGTCACATCCGGACAGATTTTCATCCATTCATTCAGTTCCGGCATCTCCTTGATACACGGTCTGCAACCTGTGTGCCAATAGTTCAGAACGAAAGGCTTTCCAATGATATCCGCCTTTGTCCATACCCGTCCCGTCGTATCCTTTACCTTAAAGTCCGGGAATGGTTTTCCTACCCATTTATCAAGAGTTACTGTATTAGTCGCTGCAATCGCCATCGGCTTTTGCGCTCCTGAACGGGAAATTTGCAATAATTCCTCTCCTCCGGGTACTTTTTCTACGGAAACCCGATATTTCATTGCATAGTCCGGTAAAGTTTTGCCTTTATTCAGACGTATTTCCAATGCGGTATGTCCTTCCTCATCTGTCAGCATAATCATCTGGGCACCTTCATCAGTCCGAATTCCCGGAGGCATACCATTGAAAAAACATCCGTCAATGAGAACATACTTATCACTACTAGTTTGGGCGGAGCAAAGCCCCACCCAAACGAACATCATAGAGAGAAACAAAAAGAGAGAATTCCTTTTCATATAAAATATCTTTGATTATTCATCTTTCAAAGTAACTGTCACCTTCGGCTCCGCCTTTACTTTAGCAGTTTTCATGCCAATATAAGAAACAACCAGTTTATCGCCTTTTGAAGCAGATAGGACAAAGCGACCATCCACATCGGTTATACTGCCGCTTTTTGTTCCTTCTATCAGTATGGCAGCACCTACGACAGGTTCTCCGTCTTTATCCTGCACAATACCTTCCACTTTCATATCACCTTTGGCAGAAGTCTTCTCAACTCCTCTTTTGTCTTTGGTAGTGATATAAATCTGGCCTTTGCCGTCTGTTCCTTTCTCAACACTCATGCTTTCAATTCTTTCAGCCGGTACTACCTCACCTATGTCCGCAACGCTGGAATCAATTTTCACCCCATCTACAAAAAAGGTCACATCTCCCCGATTTGCCTTCTTACTATTTATATAGATACCTTGCACTCCATTGACAGTAGTAAATTTTCCTGTACCTTTCACTCCCAAAACCACGGGATCATTAGTATTCTTTAGTGTATAGGTTTCTGATGGATGGTATTCTTCTTTATCTTCTTTCAAAGTAATCAATATAACCCCATTCTTGCCTCTCTCTCCATATATTGCAGTAGAAGCCGCATCCTTCAAGACGCTAAAACTCATTATCCTGTCGACATTTATTGCATTCAATATAGACTGGGTAACTTCCTTGCCATCCACTATAACCAAAGCACTATCCAATAAACTTCCAGGACGTCTGCTCATCTCTACAGTACGAGAACTTTTCATCTCTCCCCCTTCCAGTCTGAACATTACCGGCAGTGTATACTTCACTGCTACCGCCTGTCCTTTCTGCATACCCGGTTTCCACTTCGGCATCGTTCCTATCAACCGGATAGCCTCAGCATCCAGATCTTTATCTACGGCACGGATCACTTTCGGATCCGTCACATTTCCTCCCTTATCAATAATAAATTGCACCGTAACGCGTCCCTGTGTACCATTCTTCTTTGCAGTTTCAGGATAACGCATATTCTTCTGAATATACTCCAATGCAGCAGCCATGCCACCTGGATACTCCGGCATTTGCTCCACCACCTCGAAGAAGGGAGTACCCTGTAGCTTCTCAGTCACTTCTGCAGGAATATACTTCACCTCCACGGGTTTAGCTGTATCTTTCAGTACTGGAGCTACCTGTACTGGTTCTTCCGTAGTTTTTACGGCTTTTGCTTCCACAATTGCTGTCAAATCATTAACTTTGGCGGCAGAAATGTCGTGCAAACGAGAGAAGAGCAAACTTGCTTGTTCCATTCCGAGTGCATCCGACATTCTTGAAATCTCTTCTGCGGTTTCCGAGATTTCAGGACGGGCAAAAGCAGTTACTGCAATAGCAGCTACCGGAAGTATATATAAATACTTCAACCTTGCCCACGGATTCGATTTTTCTTTTAACATCATAGTGATACGTTTTTTAAGTTTACTGTGATTAAAGCTGTTGGCCATAGAGTAGAGCCTTGTGCCGACAGCTTTTTTAATTAATAATAATTGATATTGTTTCGCGTCAACGCCTTTTTCAATCACCGTCTCATCCGCCTCATACTCATGGATATTCTGTAATTCCTGTTTCAGCAGCCACGAAGCCGGATTAAACCACTGGAAAAAGATGCAGATATCTGCTACCAGCAAATCCCACGAATGTCGGTTCTGTATATGAGCCAACTCATGAATAAGTATTTCCCGCCCATTCTCATCCAAGTCTTTCTGTGAAATAACGATGTCTTTCATCCAACTGAACGGAGCTATATCGTGGTCGTGCACTATCAAAGTCACTTTCTCACCACCGTCAGTATATTTACTCAAGTCTTCTTTTCTGCCTGATCTCAATAAATTGCCCAACTTCAACAACGAATACCCATTACGAAAAGCAAAAAGTAAAATACCAGCCAGGTACACCAATAATGCAACCTGTATCCAAGTTACCGTCACTTCCTCTATCTGCAATTCCGCCACATTTGTAGTATTCATCATATCCGCCAGCATCAGCCACTGTTCCAGTGTCATCATGGTTTGATGAACCTCTGTCTGCTTCTCCACAGTAACTTCCACCAATGGCAAAAGACAAGATAGCAACAATATGCTCAACAACGCTACCCGGTTAAAACGATGAAACGTCTCACGGCTCAGCAACAAACGGTAAAACAGGTAGAATACCGCCAAACAAACCGACGACTTCAGTATATAGACAAAGAAAATTCCCATATTGACGTACTATTTAATAATTTACAGCTACTATTTCCCAGCCTTCAGTAGTTCTTCTTTCATCACCTCCGCACCGGGAAATCCGGTAACTTTATATGAAAGCTTCCCTTCCCGGTCTATCACAAAATAAGTGGGTATTCCCGGATACTCATATAGTTTACCTAATGCAGAACTCTGCTCATTCGTGATCCGATAGTGTATTCCATGAATATCAGGTATGGTGATTTTCCACTTCCCTTCAGGTGAACTTTCATCCGCTATATAAACATACACTACATCTTTCAATTCTTCTTTCACCGGCTTCAGGCTATTCATAGCCCGCATACAAGGGCCACACCAGGTATTCCACATATCTATCAGAACCACCTTACCACGATAAGGACGGGTGACAACTGCCAATAGACCATCTGCGGTAACTGCCGTATCCAGCTGGCAAACTGTATAACCGGTCTTATTTGCACTTTCAGCAAGCAAGTCCATCACTTCTTTATTTTTGACAGTCAAAGCTTTCTTTATTTCCGGTTCGGATATACTGTCCAATGTCAGCATCTGTTTTTCCGACAGCGGTTTCAAACGAGCAAGAGTGGAACCTAGAGGTTTCGCCCGTAAAATATCCTCCCATACAGGCTGCGGTTCAAACTTTCCTTTAAAATCTTCAGTTGCAGCACATACAAAATCAGGATAACTGCCATAACGTATATAAGGTGAATGAATAAAATCCAGTTCCAGAATATCATCATAATAACTTTCATCTACCGTCATGTCTGCACGCTTCACTCCTTTCTTTCCGCTAATCATCGGAGCATAACTAATATTCCCTTTATACCCCCTGATAGCAAAGAAATACGACATTTCCAGCTTGTTTATCATGTATGTGCGAGCAGCATCACTCAACGATTTATTTTTCAGTATTTCACCACGATTTTTTTCATAAATCTTCGTCACATACTTTTTATATTGAACCGGAGTAACACCACAAATATTCTCATAAAAATTATCCGCACTATAAATGTTCATCAGTCCGGCATGCTTTACCAGTTCAGTATTCAGAGCGGCATACGTACCCTCAAACCAAATCAACTGCCCGTTCTCTTTCTTTCCAAACAGGTGACTTTCCGACCAGAAAATCTCCGGCAAATTAATAGTTACCTCAAGTTTACCACCCGGCATCAGAAACAATTCAAACCTCTTCCGTCCTACCCGCAATGTCGCTTCACCGGGAAGCATCATATTTGTTTCGTAGCGAAAACTTCCATCCTCGGCCACCGGAACGGATTGACCGAAAACATCAAAGAATAGCCAGTCAGTACAATTGAATTTCAGAGCAATACCATGAGTCGGATCATACCCCAATATACGCCCATATATCACCGTCTTCCCATTCTTCAAATCAGGATCCGGCAGAGGCTGGGAATAATCCAATTGCTGATTCAACAATTTCTCCGGTATTCCTATTTCCGGCTTTTTTCCGTCCAGACGCACTCCATAAATATTCCATCCTTCGTCTTTCTTCTCAGACATTTCGAAAAAGTCAAAACTTTCCGTATCCATAGGAATCGGCTCAAACTTCAATGTCACAGCCAGTTCACCAGAAGCCGGTGTCTTCGTCCATAGTTCTTTTGAAAAACCATTACCACCTAGGTAGGCATACGTTTTTCCTCCTATCTGCAATACAGCAGTCGAGTCTATCCTTACATCTTCGCCCGGAATAGAATATATTTTAGCATCTATCCATGTCGTATCCTTTCCCAATGTCACTTTTTCGAATTCGATCTGGCTAGTATTCGCTGCCATGAAATAAGGAGCTTTCACAACCTTTTTCGCCTGCAAACCTACGCAAACAGCTATCAATACAAAACAAGTTATAGCTATGTTTTTCATAATTCTTGGCATTTTAAAGTTTCTATTTCGTTCCTCTCTCAACTTCTGCAATCAACTGTTTCAGGTCCTCCAACGAAATATCCTCTTCTTTTACCAACGATGATACTGCGCTGAGATACGAATTATTGAAGTACTTACTGATTACTTTCTTCAGCGTTCCCTTACTGAAGTCTTCCTTATTCACTACAGCATAATACTGGTACGTGTTACCGTAAGTCTTATGTGCCAGGAAACCTTTATCCTCCAATCCCCTCACAATCGTAGACAGCGTATTGAAATGCGGCTTCGGTTCTTCATAGAAAGCTAGCATCTCCTTCACAAATAACGGACCTTTCTCCCAGAAAAATCCCATGATTTCCTCTTCTTTCGCAGTCAATCCTTTCATAACTCTTCATTTGTTTTTCGCAAAGAACTAAAATATTTAGTTTATAAACTAATTTTTCTCGTTAAATAAGACTAAACACAAAATACCTACATATAGCGATTGCAATTCCCGGAGAAAATCCGTTACTTTGCGCACGAATAAATAAAGAAAGAAAGGATAATCTGCAATGAATGAACCGCATAAGTATCGTGCCACAGACAAAATGAGCGACCTTATCTGTGATAACTACTCCTTATTAATGGTTATGAGCCGTTTCGGCCTTTCCTTAGGATTCGGAGACAAGAGTGTAAAGGACGTTTGCGAGGCACAAGGCGTAGACTACCGTACCTTTCTCGCAGTAGCCAATTTCATCAGTGAAGAACAATATACTTATAGTGGAGAGGAAAACGTATTTTCCATCTCAGCCCTTATGGATTATCTGAAACGGGCGCACACTTACTTTCTCGATTTTAAATTACCTGTTATCCGTCGTAAGCTCATCGAATCTATCGATTGCTCGGGCTCGGATAATATTGCCTATCTCATTCTGAAATTCTTCGATGAATATGCCAAAGAGGTACGCCGCCACATGGAATATGAAAACGAGGCTGTGTTCACCTATGTCGAAAAACTACTTGAAGGCAAACTTGCAGAGAACTATGATATAGCAACCTTTGCCAGTAAGCATAATCAGATTGAATCCAAGCTGACAGAACTGAAAAATATTATCATTAAGTATTATCCGGAAAAAGAGAACAACAACAAGCTCAATGCTGTTCTTTTCGATATCTTCAACTGTGAGCATGACCTTGCTTCACACTGCCAAGTAGAAGATTATATGTTTGTTCCCGCCGTGGCACAACTGGAAAGGAGAATGAAAAATGAACAATAATGTTTCTGTAAAGATTGCAGTCGCTGAAACTTCTGTCATTATCCGAAGCGGACTCACGACAGTGCTGAAGCGCCTGCCCAATCTGAATGTAGTACCTATAGAGGTTTCCTCTCCGGAATCTTTGCAAAGCTATATTCACCTGCATACACCGGATGTATTGATTGTTAACCCGACCTTTGGCGGCTGGTTCAATCTCCCAGCATTCAAGGCAGAAAATGGGAAAGTGGAAACCAAATATCTGGCACTGGTATGTTCCGTCATTGACAGTAACTCACTGAAAGAATACGATGATCATCTTTCTATTTGTGATGATCCGGAAACAATTGCCACCAAAATAAACCAACTGCTTTGCACTGACGAAGAAGAGGAGAAAGAAAATGAGCAGGAGACGCTCAGTCAGCGTGAAAAGGAAATTATCACCTGCGTTGTGAAAGGTATGACCAACAAAGCCATCGCCGACCAGCTCTATCTTTCCATCCACACAGTTATCACCCACCGCCGGAATATTGCCCGTAAACTGCAAATACATTCTCCGGCCGGCCTGACCATTTACGCTATCGTAAACAAACTGGTGGAACTGCAGGATATTAAAGATAACCTATAAAAGAGAGAGCATCGTCTCACACTGTCTTTCATTTCCAACTATGGATATCCCGCATAATACAATAAAAATACAATCTTTCTCCTTTTACTTTTAACTTCAACTCCGTTCCTATTTGCTTGTATTCACCAACAAGGCAAATCAAGAGTATAACTGATTATCAAATAATTACAAGATATTAACTTCCTGTCTGCAAGGAGTTAACTTCTTGTTGACAAACTCTTAACTTCTTGTAGACAGGGTATTAAATGAAAAAATCCCCGCTCTTTCACGATATCACATCGGGGAAGACGGGAACCTTTTTTCCTTAATAAAAGTGGTTACGTAATTATGACTAACTAATTCATTAAATCTGATGTTGCAAAAGTAGGGCATTTGCGAAGATGTCACAATCCCTAAAACAAGGTATAATGAAAGGGAGTAATAGCCATAACTAGGTATTAATGCTTGTAAACACCTCTATTTATACTTAAACGCCAATATATAATAGACTATAAGCGCCAATATCATCAAACCAACGACCGCACTCGTAATCATATTACATAGATCTTGCGGAATACCATATCCCATCTCTACTTTATTAAAAACAAGAGTTAGGAAAAGTAAAGTAAGAAACACATTCAATATACGAGCAATACGGGCTGCCATAAAATACTGTACCGCGACATTGCGTTCTGTGATACGTACAGGAAAACGTATCCAACGAATAGGAAGATAGGCAGAAATACCAACTAAAAGGAGACATAAAGTACCTAATCCCGCAGCCATAAAGGAAAAATTAGCTGTAATCTTGTCCTCTATATGGATATACACCCATATTGCACACACCCAGGCAGCAATTGCCAACAATACGGCAACACCTTCTAATATACGATCTATTATAGTGGGATATACCCGGATATTAGGAAACTCTTTAGTTGAATATGGACCAAGATTTAACATAAACAATATATGAATTATAATTCAAACTACTAATCACTTATCACTAACAACTTATCGCTAAACTACGACTCAGGTTCTTTAGGCGGAGGAGTATTCTTTGTTTTCTTCATCCGCCCGCTTTTCCGCAATGCCTCAGCGATAATCCACTGAAGCTGTCCGTTAGTGCTACGAAACTCATCGGCTGCCCACTTTTCAATGGCATCCATAGTTGCAGCATCTACACGCAGAACAAAGCTTTTGGTTGAAGTTTCTTTTTTAGCCACGATTCTATTTACTATTTAACAATTTACAATTGAATTTGTATTATAGCAGGTTTCCGTTATGAATAAACGATGCAATATCATCCATGATATATCCGACTACAGGCGACGCCTGGTTATACTCAAACGGAGTAGCTTTACCACTACCTTCCTGTAACATATGATTAAGTTTAGGGTAAGATTTTAAGAAAGCATTTTTATTACGCATCAGCCCGAAGCGCCATAAACCGAAATCCTGCATAGTCACCTGATAATCACGCTCGCCCTGCAATATAAGTATGGGAAGAGCCAGTTTAGATGCTACTTCTACCGGTTTATAGGCGTTAGCAAATTCCCAGTAAGAACGAGGAAGATTCAACAACAAAGGAATCTTATCATCATATTCCGGTGTACCCAGTTTCTTTATATTATCAGCTTGTTTTTTTATTTCTGTAATCTGCTTTTTGGCATTAGCGGAAGAGTCAGTCAGAGAAGATATATAAGTCATTTGTTCAACAATAGCATCTTCAAATGGACGAGCTAAAGCGGCAACAAGGATAATTCCTGTCAACCCATCTGCTTGCTCTGCAATGCGAGGAGCAAGTGTAGCCCCTAAACTATGTCCCAGCACATAAACACTGTCCGCATCAACCTCAGGCAATTCCTTCGCCCAAGCAATAATAGCCACAGCATCATCTACACTTTCTGTATCATAATCGATATTCCGACCTTCCGGCACACACGCTGCACCATATACCTTCGTACGTTTATCATAACGAACCGTTGCAATGCCACGTTCCGCCAATCCCCAAGCCAAATCACGGAAAGGTTTATTCGGACCAACAGTTTCATCACGATCCTGCGGACCGGAACCATGCACAAGGATTACGACAGGAGCCTTTTTCTTTCCTACAGGCAGCGTCAGCGTTCCGGGCAATTTAAAGTCATCTGCTCCCACCGTTATATCTCGTTCCTGCATTTTCTTTTTATTATAAGCTACCGGTTTTGCTGTAGAAGCAGCAGGTACAGGCATCAAACGAATGGTATTCATGCTTCCATCAGCATCGAAAGACAACAAAAAACGGAGACTGTAACGCTCAAACTTCAGATCGCGATAATAAAGTGTTATGCCTTCAGCACTCTCTTGCTTCCACTCTCCTTTTGCTTGAAGTTTTCCGAACTGCTTTTCCGATTGCTTAAACATGTCCTTAAAAATTTCCGGTGATAATTTTTCCTGCAGATTTTTATTCAAGAGAGCATGAATACTGTCCCCCTGATCTGCCACAAACAATTCGTACACATGCTTCGCACGGTCCATATTTGCATCCTGAGCAAAAACCGTCACTACATGTCCCAGCAATAAGCCAAGCACCAATGCCCACTTATATAAAAAAGAAAAGCTCATATTATCTTGATTAATGATTTAACGTACCCGCATTAACAATTGGCTGTGCTGCCTCATCGGCACAAAGTACCACCAGCAAATTGCTGACCATAGCCGCCTTTTTTTCTTCGTCCAGTTCAACAATTTGTTCTTCTGAAAGTTTGTGCAACGCCATTTTTACCATAGAAACAGCTCCCTCAACAATCTTTTCACGGGCAGTAATGATAGCCGAAGCCTGTTGACGACGGAGCATTACCGCAGCAATTTCAGGAGCATAAGCCAGATAGTTAATGCGTGCTTCCACTACCTCCATACCTGCCATGGCAAGACGTTCATTCAACTTCTGTTCCAACTGTTCATTGATTTCTTCACCACCGGAGCGAAGTGTCAGTTCTTCAGTATCCGCTTCGTTATCATCATAAGCATATTGTCCAGCCACCTGGCGTAAAGCGGCATCACTTTGTATTTTCACAAAATTCTCAAAAGCGTTCATACGGCTGGCAACCGCATTACCTATATTAATTTGGTTAGCATTTCCCCCCGTATGGGCAGATGAAGCCATTGTCTGCGAATCAATCTCAAACATAGCTTTGTAGGTATCTTTAAGTTTCCATACCAACACCAAACCTATCAGAATAGGATTACCGATCTTATCATTTACCTTGATAGGTTCCACATCCAAATTACGTGCACGAAGAGAAAGTTTCTTCTTATCCAGAAAAGGATTCACCCAAAAGAAACCAGTTTCCTTGAATGTACCTTTGTACTTACCAAAAAACACCATAGCCCGGGCCTCATTCGGTTCCAATTGCATATAACCGGCAAACATTATCAGCCAGACAATGCAGAGAATACCAGACACAATTGCAGTTGGCACACACGTAATAAAGCCAAAGAAAATTAGTGCAGGTAACACAATGAGATGAACAAACAATCCTAAAAAGCCATTCATCTTAAACCCTTTGAAATTCAATTCTTTTGTTTCCATAACTGATAGATTAAGTTGATATCATTTTGATATCACAAATATATTATTTCATTTAGTAAAAAAGACATTCACAATATCTATTTTAAAGAAGATTAAGAAATTCGCCATTTTTTTATATCTTTGTGTGTTTTATAAATTAATACCAAATGAAAAATATAGCACAACAGATTTTACGTTTATTAATCTACATGGTACTGTTAACCCCAATCATGCTTCTTGCACAACCAATTTGTCAAATCCAGCACTTCTCTATATATAACGGGTTGGTACAAAGAACTGTTTCAGACATTGTACAGGACTCCAAGGGGTTCATCTGGTTCTCCACCTGGAATGGTTTGAACAGATATGACGGTTATACTTTCAAAAATTATAAAGCATATCCCGGAGACGGATGTACACTAACAAGTAACCGCATATTAAGAATTGTACCCGACCAACAAAATAACATCTGGTGTCAGACTTATGATGCCCGAGTTTATCTATTCGACAGTCATCAGGAAAAATTCATCGATATTCTCCAACCTTTTGAACAAAAAAGTGGGGAAACTTATATAGTACGCAAGATCTATGCCTTATCTAAAGGAGTCAGTTGGATCGTATGCGATCACGGAGCCTTTCGGGTAGACGAACAAAAGTTAGAAAATGAGGATGAGGGCGCCATAACACCTTATACACCAGAAATCGGCAACCTACCCGGTAGAAAAATTTCCAGAATCGAACAAGATGCTGACGGCGATGAATGGATTTTTACAGATAAAAGCGTTTGTATAGTTGGGCAAAAAACAATATCTGATAAAACCCATTTCACAAGTTTCTGTGAAAACAATGAGAAAATGTATCTGATATCAAGCAAACATTTAGCAATCTATAATCAACAAAACGGACAAGTTCAATATGAAGAAATACCTTTGGACTATTCGCGACTAAACTGTATACTAAGTTTGGGGAAAGATACTATCGGAATAGGTACCAACAATGGTATCATACTTTTCTTCGCAAAAAGCAAACAATTCAGGAATGTAGAAATGCATTTTAACGTTATGAGATTATTTGAAGACAGCCACAATGAATTATGGCTATTCTCAAAAGAACAACGTGGAATTGTACGATATGATCCATTGACTAACGAGCAGCAGCACTATGAAACCCCTACACAAAATATGCCCAAAGCTGAACTTAGAAGTCGTGACGTTATATTTGAAGATAGCCAGGGAACTTTATGGGTTGTACCTCACCTAGGGTGCCTAAGCTATTATGACCGGGAAGATAAAGAACTAAAGCCATATTACACCGATTATAGTAAACCTGAGTCTAAATTCACTCCGGTTATCCTAAATTTTTATGTAGATAATCAAAAGAACTTCTGGTATGCTAATAATTTCTGGATGGATAAAATTTCATTTTTTCCTAATGCCAGCCAATTGACCACTTTTGATTCCGGACATGAAACCCGCGCAATTATGGTCGATAAGCAACAAAATCTCTGGGTTGCAAACAAAAAAGGAGTCATCCGGATTTTCAATCCGGACAAAACTCTTAAAGGCTACCTGACACCGGAAGGAACTATCAGCCCAAAAGCCATTTCGTTCTCCAGAAACATTTATTGTTTTACAGAAGACGAACAGGGAAACATATGGATGGGTAGTAAATGGGACGGTATCATCCGATTAAGTCCTAAAAGAGACGGAAGCTTCCAGATAAGAAACTATGTACATAAGGAAGAAGACCCCTATAGTTTAAGTAATAATAGTATTTATTGCATATATCAAGATTCTAAAAAAAGGATGTGGATAGCCACTCATGGCGGAGGTATTAACCTACTTCAAGAAACGGCAGATGGAGAAATCCGCTTCCTGCATAACGGCAATTTACTAAAAGATTATTCAAAAGATAAATTTAATAAAGTACGTGTCATCAAAGAAGTGAATAATACCCTTTTAGTCGGCACAACCGAAGGGCTGATTACTTTCTCCTGCAATTTTGAACGTCCGGAAGAGATTAAGTTTTATACCAATGTGCGCATACCGGATTTAGCATCCAGTCTTAGTAGCAATGATGTGATTTATATTTATACAGACAGCCGCCAAAATTCGTATGTACTCACATTCACCGGAGGCATCAATCAGATTATTTCAAATAATTTGTTAACCGATCAGATTCAATTCAAGACCTACACCAAACGAAATGGTTTAGTGTCGGATCTGGTTTTATCCATGATTGAAGATCAACAGAAAAATCTATGGGTCATATCAGAAAATACATTAGCCAAATTTGATCCAGAGAACGGAACTTTCGAACATTATAATGAAAAGCATTTGCAGAAAGAAATATATTTCAGTGAAGCCTCACCCGCTATAATACGGAATCAGTTGATTTTAGGTACAGATGCAGGAATTTTAAAGATTAATCCAGCAGCTTTCAGCAAAAGTTCCTATACTCCTCCTATTGTATTCACTAGTTTAAAAATACAAGGAGTTCAGCAACAACTGGCTCTTGACGACCTGGAAGAATTAAAATTAAAACCTGACGAGCGAAACGTATCTTTCCAGTTTGCAGCATTAGACTATATTAATCCGTCTTCCATCAGCTACGCCTATCGGTTGAAAGGACTAGAAGAAAAATGGAATGAAGTAGAAAATAGCCGCACGGCCAGTTATATCAATCTTCCTCCGGGAAATTATGAACTACAGATACGCTCCACTAATAGTGACGGTGTATGGACAGATAATGTGCGAAAGCTTTCTGTCATCGTAATCCCCACATTCTGGGAAACATACTGGGCTGTATTAGTTTATATTATCTTATTCATCTTATTTACAGCTACTATAGTCTATATCATATTGTATATCTATAAACTACGTCATCAGATTTATATGGAGCAACAACTGGCAAATATAAAGTTGAGGTTCTTCACGGATATCTCTCATGAATTACGCACACCTTTAACTCTGATTACCAGTCCTGTAGGTGAAGTTCTTGAACATGAGCCTCTCACTCCCAGTGCCCGTAAACTTCTGACAGTAGTTCACAATAATACAGAGCGCATGTTGAGACTGGTCAACCAGATACTCGATTTCCGCAAAATAGAAAACAAAAAGATGAAGCTATTGCTGGAGAAAACAGATATTGTAGAACTATTGCAGAAAGTGATGGATAATTTCCGTCTCATAGCCGAAGAAAAAAGTATTAATTTCCGCCTGCAAACAGATAAAGAGTCAATACATTGCTGGATAGATCAGGATAAAGTCGAAAAGATTATCTTTAATTTATTGTCTAATGCATTCAAATACACACCTGTCAATAAATCAATTACAGTATATGCCCATACGACAAAAGATAAAGTCATGATTTCCGTTACCGACGAAGGTATCGGCATTGACTCAAAGAAGCAACAGTCTCTATTCCAACGTTTTGAGACATTGGTAAATAACAATATTCTGCAACCATCTTCCGGAATCGGGCTATCCTTAGTAAAAGAACTGATCGAATTACATCAAGGTAATATTCAAGTGAATACTGAAGTCGGAATAGGTAGTGAGTTCATTGTTACATTGCCGCTTGACCAGAAGGTTTATGAAGGAAAAGAAAATACAGAGTTTATCCTGAATGATATTCCGTCTGCTCATAACCCAAAACACGATAAGCATAAAATCATTTCCAAAACATCAGAGAAAAATAATATTCTGCAGGAGAAGACAAAAGACACCGACAATAATACGGATCAGTATCCTATCTCTGTGTTAGTCGTAGAAGATAATACTGAATTGAGAAACTTCCTGAACGATATCCTTTCCGGAACCTATAAAGTCTTTGAGGCAACGAATGGGCAAGAAGGACTGGAGCAGGCTCTACAATATGTACCGGATTTTATCATCAGTGACGTAATGATGCCTGTTATGGATGGTCTAGATATGGTGAAAGCTATCAAAGCTCATCGAGATGTTTGTCATATTCCCATTATACTTCTTTCTGCTAAATCCTCTTTAGACGACCGTATTTCTGGATTGGAACAAGGAATTGACGATTACATCACCAAACCATTCAGTTCTACCTATCTGAAAACACGCATTAAATCACTGTTACATCAACGCAAACAGTTACAGGAACTTTATCTTGAACAATGGTTGGATCAGAAAAAAGAAGCTCCTACCCCTACTCTCCTTGTTGAGGTAGAACCGGAAAAACCACAAATTGTTCCGTTTGATGAATTATTCATGAAACGAGTAATGGAAATAATGCATAATCAAATGGATAATTCGAAACTAACGATTGATGAATTTGCCCAAGAACTGGGTATGGGTCGTACAGTGTTCTACCAGAAACTGAAAAGTATTGTCGGGCTTTCACCTATTGATTTCGTCCGTGAGATGCGTATAAAACGTGCCAAACAATTAATGGAAACAGGAGAATACAACGTCTCTACAATAGCCTATATGACAGGCTTTAATGATCCCAAATACTTTAGCAAGTGTTTCAAGAAAAAATACGGAGTAAGCCCCTCTGAGTTTACGCCTAAAGAGAAATAAGAGAATACCAACTTCATTAGTTACTATATACATAAAGGGCGTTCCTCCGAATGGAACGCCCTTCCTGCAAAGAATGTCTAACAAAACCTCACGGCTTCATTAACGACACGTTATTATTATTGTCTCCAACGCGGATCGCCAATCCCCAAACGATAGATAGCAGATTTACGTACCTTATCGGTATTGTTATAATACAGGTTGTTGAGATCAATGCCGCGATGCATCAACTTATCCGGATCATGATGAGGTGGATTCGGATTCTTCATTAACTCTGTAGGAGAAATTCCTTCAGGATCCTGCTCATCTCCCAAATGAACAGCCAGTTCCTCAGTACCACTAACATTGAAATTATAACCAGCATTATTCTTCGAAGCATCAAAACCACTGGAGAAAATTGAGCCTTTGGTCAGATAAGCATTAGTAGAATAATTATCCTTGAAATCGTAGATAATAACACCATCACCATTTACTGTACGAAGATCAATAGCCTGTGAATTCATTGTACGATTATCAGATGCATCCTTAGCCAAAATGAACAGATTCTTCTGGAAGATAATTTCCGTGCCACTTGGCACATTACGCATATCAAAGATCTTAGAACCACCGCGAGTTTCAAAGTTTATAAACGTATTGTTCTCAATAGTAAACTTATAACGAATGTTGGCTGGCCAATCAAAGTTATCCTTATTATTAGAAATAAAGGCACCATGCGGCGAATCATAAATAGTATTGTTGCGGAAAATAAAGTCATTAAATACATTACATTTTGCTAATGCACCATCACCAAAGAACCAACAATAACCACCACCTTTATTATCATAATATCCTGAATTATAGAAAATACAATTTTCGATTTGAATTTTCTCAAACGTCTTACGATTAGAGCCTTGCGTACGGAGGAAACCACGAACCTGTCCTTGGAAAGTACAATTGTAAATTTCAAACGACTGGAATGAAACAGCCATACCCATAGAGTACATATTTATAAAGTAGTTACCGGTAGTATTACCATTGTAAAGCCCATAGTGAACAGCTTTCGGACAATCAAAGTCGAGATCTTTGAATATTACCGACTTCACATTGATACCACCCAACTCACCAGTTTGCGGATTACGCCCGAACATGAAGTTCATCGCATTACCACAAGCACCATTGTCATAAGTCCAAGTACCACCCATCAACACTTTAGCATTACCCTTAGAAACAGTTTCGGGATCGGTCTGTAGAGTAAAGCCTTTACAGATAGATACATTCTGAGCAAAATAGTAAGTTTTGCCACCTTCCAAGTAGAAAATCTGACCCTCAGCCAAGCTACCATCTGCAGTAAAGTTATCAATGATAGTATCAAGGCGGGACGCATTATAGTCGTAAGCACCACGAATGGTATCATTCGGGTCAGCAAAGTGCTTGATTAAAATAGGTTCACCCGCTACACCATCCATACGAATCACACAAGTATTATAAATAGCATCCCAATGTACAGCCACATTATCGTTCTGCACGTTTACCAAATACACACAGTTAGTCTCCAAACCATCAATATCTACATAACCACGCTCAAAATCTTCCTGAGTCAATTTGTAGTTCTTCCACTTGTCGGGACAAGCAGCATTAGGATTAGTAGGTGAAGGCGCCACTGTTAGAGTCTGCATTACAAAATTACCATCTACGACTTCAAAGTAATTCAAGTATTTTTGCTGCTGATCATCACTACCCGAAGTTGCCAACTGTCGGTCTATATTTACCCGGAAAGTTGTTTCAGTCACATCGTTAACCACAATAACCTCCGGAGTGTCATAACGAGGTTCGGTAGTAAAACTACAATACTCAGACCACTGACGACCGCTACCATAGCCATACCACTTAGAGTGGTGCCCCTCACCTTTTTTAGAAAGAGTACGGATGGCAAAGTGATAGGGAGTAGAATATTGGAGATCCTTTACCAAATATTCCAATTCATCAGGTCCAAGAATTACTGAGCCTTCAATATTTTTGGGATTTTCCCAATCCTCGGCCAAACCGGAAGACACGTTACCTTGTAATCCCCATTTCAACTCATATCCGGCACAGCCGTCCACACCATACCAACGAAGCTGTACATCGTTAATATTCACCACCTGACAACGATAGGGGTCGGTATCACCCTTATTTGAATTATCGTCTACACGAAACATGGTCATAAGTTCTCTATCAGCATCCAGTTCGCTCTTCCCGGGAATATAGTCATCATCACTACAAGCCACAAACGAGAATGAGCAGAGAGCCATCATGATATATAAGAATTTCTTTTTCATATTGTTGTTTCTTATTTATTGATTACTACTTTGTATAACCGTAATAGTTCTTATAGGCACCGGCAGAACGTTGAATAGCCGCATTCGGATAAGGTAAAATATATCGAACCGGCGGCAAACTGGCATTTGCATTCGGGGCATGAGTACTATATTTGCCATTAGTATTCAGATAAACCAAACCTGATATCTGATCGCAATAAATATATCCATAGAATGAGTACAAACATTGTGCATTCACTACACCTGCATCAGAAGCCCAGGCGTAAGGATACTGAACTGTCAATGCTCTATATTCATCAGGAACTGTACTCACAACTACATCATCATATGGATTGTAAATATCAATAATACGCAATGATGTATTGGGAAATACACTCGGAGTTTGAGGATTTGCACCAATCATATAATATACGGTTGATGGCAATTTGTCTAAATATTCAGGCATTCCGTCATACTCTTCCACCATCTCTTGGTAAGCAGATTGTCCCGCACCGTTTTCACCGCAAACCAAATAGCGTAAGAAGTTATAATAAGTATTTTCTGCCAAAAGGTTATTACGAACCAAATCTTTCCAACGCATGTTTTCACCAGCAAACTCAAACTTACGTTCGTCAAGCACAGCCTTCAGAAAATCATCCTTTGATCCACTCATACTTTCGATATACGAATCAATCTTTTCCGGGTTGGTAAATGCACGTTGGCGTACCTGACGAAGAGCGGCCTTAGCTGCATCTGTAGGGCCATCATTCAGTTCGTTGGCTGCCTCAGCATACATCAACAATACATCTGTATAGCGCATATAGGGAAAATTAATACCTGTATTACCTGCACTTTCCGGATTACCACTTGTTGACCATAATTTGGACCACTTGTTATTGTACACCGTATAAGAAACACTGATTGTAGGTTCGCCATTATAAAGATATCCCCACAAGCCATTGAGATAATCGCGACGAGCATCTTCTGGATCAAACATAAAGCGATAGAATGCACTCAATGCAGCGCTACTCTTAGCTTCACCCCAAATATTATCGCCACTCGTAGAACCTTCATAGAGTTCGCTTTTCGGTCCATGTACATAACCAACATTACCGGAAGTCTCTTTTGCAAAAGGAATTTCAAAGATAGGATCATCATTACTGTTCACCACATAGTTACATTCATTTACAAACACCCGATAATAAGGCAAAGACAATGTGTGGGTAGCTGAAGAAATTACTGAGTCACAATATGCTAAAGCCGTTTTATAAAGATCTTTGTAGTTGGCAGGACGTTCCATTTTACCGAAATTAGCTGGATTATCAGTATCCGGACGCAAAGAGTAACCACCCGCATGCATTGCCATACGTGCAATCATAGACCAACAAAACTCCTTAGAGGCACGTTCTACGCCATTCGACAAATTAGCAGCAAACTTCATGTAGGGAGCAATACTCTTCAAGTCCTCGATCAAAGTTTTGTAAACTTCATCACGGCTGACAATAGGCATTACATAATTCTCTACCACAGAAGCGGGCTCAAATGTGAAAGGAATATCACCAAAATAAGTCACCAAATCATGAAAGAACATGGCACGTATCACTTTAGCTTCACCCATCATCTGCATGATTTCTGCATCTTCTGTGCTATATAGCGGACTTCTCTCTAAATAATATACAAAATTATTAGCATACTCAACACCTGAATAGGCAGCATTCCAGAACTTCTCTACATCACTGGCAGTACTATTTCCATCGAAACGACGAAAACTGTTATTTGTAGCCACATCACTGGTATTCGTCGTAAACTCTACATCACTGTTGAAAACAAACTTAGTGAAATAAGCGTCACCGTAAAAATCACCACTCATCAGCTTTGCATATACCCCGTTAAGGGCGCGGTTAATCTCTGTCTTTTCGCCGAAAACCCCTTCACTATCATACTTCGATACAGAGTCAACATCCAAGAAGTCACTGCAAGCTGTAAAACCCAACGAAGCCAAAGCGGCGAAAAATAAATATTTTAATTTCATATTTCTCTAATTTTTAATGTTAGAATGTAATGTTGGTACCAAATACGAAGCTACGGCTACGTGGGTAACGATTGTAGTCCATAGAAGGAGTCAAACCTGATTGTACATCTACTTCGGGGTCGTAACCAGAATAACCAGTCAGGATAAAAAGATTGGAAGCACTGGCATAGAAACGAACCTTCGACATCCCCCACTTCTTAGTCAGGTTACTAGGCAATGTATAACCGATTGTTACATCTTGCAAACGGAGGAATGAACCATCTTCTACAAAGTAAGAGTGAGTTACCTTATCTTCCACATCTGCCGGATTCCACAAAGACTTACCGGCATTCATCGTAATATATTCGTTAACCGACCCATCAATGTTAGTATTTTTATACAGGCATTCACCATCCGCACGTACATAAGTCCAGCGATTCTTTTGTGTAAAGTCAGCCAATACGTTGTAGAAATTATTAGTATTACTGATAGATGAAGAAAGCATGTAATTAGTAGCATTATAAACATCAAAGTCAACCATGTAGTTAAAGTTGGCAGTAAAGTCAAAATTCTTCCATTGACCACTCAAACCGAAACCACCTTGGAACTTTGGAGTTGTGTTACCAATCACAGTACGGTCATTTTCTGTTATCTGACCGTCCCCATCCAAATCTTTGAACTTAATCTTGCCCGGCAATGTTGCTGCACCCGAATTAGAATCCTGATAGATAGTGTTAATAACAGTACCTTCATTCGGAACAGCCAAGAAGTTCTGAGTAGGATCGAAATAGAATTCATCCGGACTATAGAGACCATCATAGACAAAACCGTAAATCAGACCAACTTGATCACCCACTCTCAAGCAATAGTTATCATAATCAGGTTTCCAACGGTCATCCAAAATCCAAAGTATATCATCGGTATCATTCAGTTTATCAATTTTCATTTTGTTCATACCGAATGTAAAGTTAGCGCTCAACACATAATCCTTACCACGAAGAATATCTCCATTAATACTTAATTCAATACCCTTATTCGTCACCTGGCCGATGTTCTGCATCTGCTTAGTGAATCCCATGGTCGACGGTATAACTGACTCATAAAGTAAATCTTTTGTAGTGTTCCAATAGAACTCCGGAGTAATAGTCAAACGATCACCAAAGAGGCTGATATCCAATGCCACATTGCGAGTTAGGGTTGTTTCCCACTTGATTTTTGTATTGGGAAATTTCTTCCCATCGCTTACACTAAACCATTGTTCGCCATATTGAGTTGCTTCACCAAAGCCTGGACCACCGGTTGCATTTACCGAATACAAGAAACGCCATTGGTCATCGTCAATACGATTATTTCCAGCCAAACCAATAGCAGCACGCAGTTTCAAATTGCTGATCAGCGCATTATTTTCCAAAAAGCCTTCTCTGGAAAGTACCCAAGCACCTGAAACAGAGGGGAAATACCCCCATTGATTACCCGGAGCAAACTTAGTAGAACCATCGGCACGCATTGTTGCGGCAATCAAGTATTTGTGGTCATAGTTGTAATTTATCTGACCGAAAAAAGAAGCCGTACGGTTTGGAGTAGAAAGTGAAGAAGTTGATTCCCACGGTGTACCCAAAGCCATATTGTTCAAAGCACGATCAGCTTCAATGTTTTGAGGGAAATAACGATTCTTCTGATAATTCTCTTTGGTCTGAGTATGATGAATTTCCGACCCCAGCAATGCAGACCAGTTGTGAAGTTGTCCTGTTTTAAACGAGTAATTAGCAGTATTAATCCAAGTATAAGACTCTTTACGTTTGTCTTTAATTTCAGCAACCGGCATTTTCGAATTATCCTGACCTGTTTTGGTCAAGCGACCGAAAAAGTTATTTTCATCAGAAAATTGGATAGAATGAGCAGCTTCGGTACGAAGTGTTAAACCTTCGATAGGTTTCCAATCCAAAGAGAACTGATTAGTGTAACTGTAAGCATGCTTCAACTTTACATTCTGACCGATATCGCTCTTCGGATTAGTGTAAGCGAAGATTGCTTCATCGTCCGGATCAACTGTTGCCGGATCCCAGGTTGCAAATTCACGCAAACCGTTTGAGGGGCGATAGCGTAGTACATCAATAATACCACCGCTACCGACTTTATCACCACCGGCTCCTGTGTCACGACGATATGTAAAACGAGGATTCATTGTTAATGTCAAGTTCTTGGTTAACTGAGCATTAATTTTAACGTTCAAGTTAGTACGACGAACACCGGACCCCAAAATAATACCTTTATCCTCCGATTGAGTCAAAGAAGTATTGAAACGGAACTTCTCGGAACCACCACCAACTGTTACATTAGTAGAATAGTTCAACGGAGTTTCTCCCATTACCTGATCTTGCCAGTCATGAGTAGGAGCATACTTATATAAATCCAAGTCGTTCGGATTACCAAAGTTAGCGCGAAAATATTTAGCCGGACCACTACGCATACCGCCATTTGAAGCAGCCCAGTCATATTGATACTGTACATAGTCGTAAGCATCCATCAAATCAAGTTTTTTAGAAAGCTTGCTTACTGACATTTGAGCATTCACACCTACAGTTATCTTACCCTGTTGAGCAGATTTCGTAGTCACAATTACAACACCATTACCACCCTTTGCACCGTAAATAGCAGTCAAAGAAGCATCCTTCAACACGTCGATGGAAGCAATGTCCGTCGGTGGAATGTCATTAATATTGTCTACCTGAAAACCGTCTACGATATAAAGCGGGTCATTACTTTGCGTCACGGACGTACCTCCACGCACACGGATATTGATATCAGCTCCCGGAGCACCATCGACCGTAGTTACCTGTACACCAGCAATCTTACCTTGCAGAGCTACAGCAGCTGAAGTAACAGGAACAGCAGCCAATTTGGCACCTGAAACAGAACCGACGGAACCCGTCAAATCCTTTCTCGCCTTACTGCCATAGCCAATAACAACCACTTCATCAAGTGCTTGTGAATCATCCTTCAAGACAACTTTTAGTTCTTTACCGGCAACGGCATCCAGTTCCTGGGTTTCCATACCGATATAGGAAATCACCAGTTTTTTACCTTTAGCGACAGTTAACGTAAAGTGACCATCTAAATCAGTGGTAACACCATTGGAAGTATTACCTTTTTCCACTACAGTGGCACCGATAACCGTCTCCCCCTGTGAGTCTGTCACAGTGCCTTTCACTGTAATGTTTTGAGCAAACACTCCGACAGGCACCATTAATAACAACGCCAATAATAGGAGTAATCTACTCTTCATCTTTCCATTTTTTTGTTTCATGATAGCATTACTTGGTTAAACAATATAATTAAATTATTCATAAACTCTCATTCAGAAATAAGCTGGTCCATAATCTCGATTATCTTCCGAAAAACGGCAATCATCAATACTTATATATCCGGTAATATTATACGTATAAATAGGTAACTGAATAGTGCAGCTATAATGCTGAGGATCATCTTCCGAATTATAAAGGGTGACATACCTATATGTATAATCTAAATAACACAACATATATCTCATATAAATACATTGCGCTTTACCCTCCCATCTATCGGGACCACCATTCAATATTATTTTAAAACTTAAATAATCAAATTTTTCTTCATTGGCAGGTACACGAATCTTATTAGCAGGATAAACAGGTAATTGTTCTTCAACGATCTGATCTTCGCCCCAATAAATTCCAGTGCCACCAAATTGAATTCTATATTTTCCATCCTTATAATATCTTCGAGTATATTGACCTTCTTCATTTAATGTCGGATATGCACTCACCACTCCTAATAATTCCGAACAATTAAACTTTACCATTGCGATAGACAGAAGTAAATCAGTACCATCTACTAGTTCATAATCACAGACAGAATCGATGATAGAAGAATCTCCTAAAGCCTCATCAACAGAGGTAATACTTCGGGTGGAAGATTCTGCCATTCTCTTCTCAACCAACTCTTCAGAGCATCCCCAAAATGCAAAAAGAACTAAAAATACAACGTAAATACACCCTCTACTTAAATTAAAAAGATTCATGTTCATTAGTATTTTCATTTAAAGTATAACATAATAGTATCTAAATTCATCACAGGTTGTAAAACAGCAACTTTCGGCAGCTACACTGAAGAGATTCAACAGAATATTTATCACCAACAAGACGATGAATATTGCCAACATAAAGAAGATGCATTGATTGAAAGTAACGCCTTTATTTCTGATCTCCTAACTTCAGTTTCAAGAAGGCAGGAAAAAATCATCACTATATTTTTCATTTCCATAGTTATAGTATTTAATTCTAAAAAATATCACTTAGATTTTCTGATACAAAAGTCCGAAAAGGTATTTAGTTAAGGGGGGAAAAATTATCGCAATAGGTGGAAACGAATGTTCACAATGTTTAAAAACAGCTTTCTGGGTAGTCACAAGCCCGATAATACACCTAAGGAAACAAATATTCCACATGACTATATAATAATTACACATCCATGCTTCCTTTACCGAAGTGCTGAAAAATCCACCTACATTTACTATCAGAATACATAGTAGTAAAACAGATAATTTATATCTTTGCAAAGCAGTTACAAATTAGTCAATACTATGAAAAAGTGCATTATACTACAAATCAATTATTTAATATTGATTTGTCTTTTTATCCCCTGTGTAGCCATTGCACAACCGATTTGCCAAATTCAACGTTTCTCCGCTTACAACGGATTGGCACAAAGGTCTGTCACCAATATCCTGCAAGATTCAAAAGGGTTTATCTGGTTTTCCACTTGGAATGGCTTAAATAAATTCGATGGATACACTTTCAAAAACTATAAAGCATTTCCGGGAGACGGATGTACTTTAACCAGTAATCGTTTAGCCAAAATCACACAGACACAAACCTGTGACATCTGGTGTCAGACTTATGACTTACGAATCTATCTATTCGACAGCCGCCGGGAAAAATTCATAGATATCTTACGCCCTTATGAAAACGAAAAACAGCAGACCTACGCTGTACAGAACGTCTATACATTACCCAAAGGCGTCAGTTGGATCGTATGTGATCGTGGAGCATTCCGTATTGACGAACAAGCGTACAAGGCTCAGGAAGGAGAAGGAATAACCTTATATAATATCGAAGAGAAGAACCTGAAAGGGGATCAAATAATCACTATTTTTCAAGATAGCGATGGGGACGAATGGATATTAACCAACAAAGGAATTTCAATCATTGGCAAAAAGAAAATAGAATCTGATATTCCATTCAAGAATATCAAAGAAGATAATGGCAATATATATCTAGTATCTGCCAACAACCAGTTAGTGATATATCTACCCCAGACACAGCAACTTCAGTTTCATGAAATGCCCTTTTCAACCTCCAATGCTATCAATTCTATCAGTAGACTGGGAAAAGATAGCATAGGACTGTGCACAAATAATGGACTCTATATTTACTTTGCGGAAAATCAAAGATACAGATTAATAGATCCCCGCACTCCTACCAATCCCTCTACCGAAGTTTTATCCGTATTCAGAGACAGTTTCGGCGAATTATGGTTATACTCCGAAATGCCCGGAGTAGTGCGTTATAACTTAGAGACAGAAGAGAAACAACATTATATTACTCCCAAAGAGGATCTGCCAAAAGCCGAACGATTAAGTCGCGACCTGATATTCGAAGATAAGCAAGGAACATTGTGGATGGTTCCACATAGAGGTGGCTTCTCCTATTATGATCGAAAGAACAAACAACTGAAGCCCTATTATACTGATTATAATAATCCTGATACAAAATTCAATCCCGTCATTCTGAATTCTTTTTTAGATCAGCAGGGAAATCTCTGGATATGTAATCACTGGGACGTTACAAAAATCTCATTTTCTACCTACGCATGTTCACTACAAGCCATAGATGCCAGCTTTGAAACACGCGCTTTCTTGATAGATGAAAAAGATGAGCTTTGGACAGCCAGCAAAAAAGGATATGTACGAATTTATCAGCCGGATGGAAGTTTAAAAGGATATCTGACTCCCGCAGGAACCATCAGTTCACAACCTATTTCTTTCCAAAAAAACATCTACTGCTTTATGGAAGATGAAAATGGAGTTATTTGGATGGGAAGTAAGTTGGATGGGCTTTTCCAATTAGAAAGAACCGGTAATGATCATTTTCAAATACGTCAATTTACTCATCAGGAAGACAACCCGTATAGCCTGAGCCATAATAGTATCTATAGCATCTATCAGGATCATCAAAAACGTATCTGGATAGGTTGTCATGGTGGAGGACTGAATTTACTGGAAAAGACACCTGAAGGGGAAATCCGCTTCATACATAGCGATAATCAACTGAAAGGATATCCCAAAGAACATTTCTCCAAAGTCCGCTATATCACTGAGGTCAATCAGGCGATTCTTGTCTGTACCACAGAAGGGTTACTAACCTTCTCCAATGAATTTAAACAACCGGAAGAAATCAATTTCTACCGTAATCTCCGCAGTCCCAATACAGTTTCCAGTCTTAGCAGTAATAATGTGACCTATGTTTACACAGATAGCAGAAATACAACTTACATCCTTACATTTACCGGAGGAATCAATAAAGTCCTTTCTGAAAATCTTTTAAGTGAACACATCGAATTTAAACCTTATACGACAAAAGATGGCTTACCATCCGACCTCGTCCAGTCTATGATAGAAGATAAAGAAGGAAGTTTATGGGTAATTTCGGAAAATGCACTTACCCGTTTCAATCCGGAAAAGGAAACATTTGAATATTATGATAAAAAGTACATGCAACAAGAGCTTTACTTTACAGAAGCGGCTCCTGTGCTGGAAAATAATCAATTGCTATTAGGAACAGATATCGGAATACTCAAAATTAGTCCTGAACATCTTCAGAAAAGTAATTATGCCCCTCCCATTGTATTCACCGGATTTAAAATACAAGGAACCTCCCAGGATTTAGATATCAATGATCTGGAAGAACTAAGGCTGAAACCATCCGAACGCAATGTTACTTTTCAATTTGCAGCTTTGGATTATGTAGCGCCTGAATCAATCAGCTATGCTTACCGTCTGAAAGGATTGGAAGAAAAATGGAATGAAGTGGATAACAGCCGTTCAGCCAGCTATATCAACCTTCCTCCGGGAGAATATGAATTGCAAATACGTTCTACCAACAGCGACGGAGTATGGATGGAAAAAGCACGTATCCTGCCTATAACTGTACTTCCAACCTTTTGGGAGACATACTGGGCATGGATTCTGTATGTCGTATTATTCGTGTTATCCACAGCAACTATCGTCTATATCATTCTCTACATATACCGGTTACGTCATCAGATAAATATTGAACAACAACTGGCAAATATCAAATTGCGCTTTTTCACCGATATTTCGCATGAATTACGTACTCCGTTAACACTCATAGCCAGTCCGGTTAGCGAAATTCTGGAACACGAAACTCTCACAACCAATGCCCGTAAACATTTAACCCTGGTGCACAAGAATACGGAGCGTATGTTGCATTTAGTAAACCAGATATTGGATTTCCGGAAAATAGAGAATAAAAAAATGAAAGTGCTGCTGGAAAAGACAGACGTCCTCAGCCTATTACAAAAAGTAATGGACAACTTCCGCCTTATTGCTGAAGAAAAGAATATCAATTACCAATTGGAAACAAACCAGGAAGCTATAGAAACCTGGATCGATCAGGATAAGTTTGAAAAAATCATTTTTAATTTGCTATCCAATGCATTCAAATACACTCCGGCCAATAAGTCTATTACCGTCATTGCCAATGTGGAAAGTAGCAGATTAATTGTTTCCATAAAAGACGAAGGCATTGGTATCGATCTTCAAAAACAGCAAACACTTTTCCAACGCTTTGAAACATTGGTAAAATTCAACATATTGCAGCCCTCGTCAGGCATAGGACTATCACTTGTCAAAGAACTGATAGAACTACATTGTGGCAACATTGAAGTAAAAAGTCAACCCGGTGTAGGCAGCGAGTTTACCGTTATATTACCAATGAATCAAAAAGTTTATGAGGGAAGAGAAAATACAGAGTTTATATTGAATGACGGAAATTCAGTCCCCGCTGAAAAGAAAAATGAAATAAGACCCATGGTTGAAATAGCTTCAATGGCCGACATTACTCCTTCAGAGACAGCCAAAGAACCAAATCAGATATCGAATGAAGAAGACCCTGTATCCATCTTAATTGTCGAAGATAACGTAGAGCTAAGAAACTTCTTATCAGATATCTTGTCAGAAAGTTATCGGGTACTCACCGCCACCAATGGACAAGAAGGATTGGACCAAGCCCGGGAATATATTCCCGATCTGATTATCAGTGACATTATGATGCCTGCTATGGATGGCCTTGATATGGTAAAGAATATTAAGGAGAACAGAGAAATATGTCACATACCTATCATTCTGCTTTCTGCCAAATCATCGCTGGATGATCGCATATCAGGACTGGAACAAGGGATAGACGATTATATCACCAAGCCCTTCAGTGCAACGTATCTAAAAATTCGTATCAAGTCTTTGCTTCACCAGCGTAAAGAATTGCAGGAAATCTACTGGAAAGCATGGTCGGAAAAATTAAACAATACCCAGGAAACCACTCTGGAAGAGAAACTGACCCCCTCGCAACCTCAGATCATTTCATACGATGAGCAGTTCATGCAGCAAGTGATGCAAGTAATGGAAGAGCAAATGGAAAACTCGGAACTTACAGTCGACGAATTTGCCCAGTTACTGAATTTAGGACGTTCTGTCTTCTATCAGAAACTAAAATCCATCATCGGTCTGTCTCCCGTGGACTTCATACGCGAAATTAGGATTAAACGTGCCGTACAATTAATAGACAGCGGAGAATATAACTTTTCACAAGTGGCTTACATGACAGGCTTCAACGATCCTAAATATTTCGGAAAGTGTTTCAAAAGACAAATGGGAATGACGCCTTCGGAATACAAAGAAAATAAAAGAGATGATAGTTGAATATTTCAGCTATCATCTCCTCATAATTTTACCGAATGGTAAATGCCCGTGATAATAAACTCTTCTCACAGGAAGTACCTCCTATCATAACAGTATAATTTCCCGGGCAAACTCTCATTGTATTGCTCTGTTCATCCCACCATTCCAACTGGGTATCATCCAAAGAAAATTTAACCTCAACCGTCTTTCCTGCCGGAATACGCACACGCTTAAAAGCACGCAACGTTTTAACCGGTCCCTCTGTATCATCCATTTTTTTGAGATAGACCTGTACCACTTCATCTCCATCCCGACTCCCTGTATTAGTTACAGGAATCACCAGGTTCAGATTTTGACCGACAGCAATTTTATCATCATTCATTTTTAACTTTCCATATTTGAATGTAGTATAACTAAGTCCATGACCAAATGGGAACAAAGGAGTCTCTTTCATGTACCTGTAGGTCCTTCCGGTCATATTATAATCCTCAAAATCCGGAATTTGAGCCAGGTTACGATAGAATGTCAATGGTAATTTTCCAGCCGGATTGTAATCGCCGAACAAAACTTCGGCAACAGCCTGGCCACCAGCTTGCCCAGGATACCATGCTTGCAGGATAGCCTCACAATTCAGACTTTCCGGCTCCAAAGCTATAGCTGCACCGGAGAAATTAACAAACACAATCCGTTTTCCTGCAGTTTTCAAAGCCTCAACAACACGTCGCTGTACAGCCGGCAACTCGATTTCGGTGCGATCTCCTCCCCTGAAACCAGCTGCATCAACAGGCATTTCTTCTCCTTCCAGTGCCGGAGAGATACCACCCGCAAAGATAACTACATCTACATCTTTGATACGCTCCAACAATCCTTTCACATCTATCTGAGCATTTACTCCCATATCAAAGCTAAGATTTGCCGTTTTGTCAAAATGACGATACTTTAATAAAATATCATAAGACTTTCCCGATTCTGCCTTCAACGTATAAATGGAAGTCATTTGTTTCACGGCTCCTTCGTCTTCCTTAACCAGTTTACCATTAATATAAAGTTCATAGGCGCCTCGCATCTGAATACGAAAAACAACGTCTTCTGTTTTTTCCGGATGAAATACAGAACGATATTCAGCAGAAAATCCTCTTAAAATAACTCCCGGTGCAAAAGGAGCAGCCCCATTAGTATTAAATAAGAATGGGGTGGATTGCTGAACTTCCGTAACAGCCTCCCCTGTAAAGGTATTATTATTCCAATATGTTGAATGAAAACCGTTTCCTTCCGAAGTAGAACATTTGTTGAATAAGCTAATGAACAAAGTACTATCCGTGTGTCCGCAAACCGGCTCATAAATAAGATTAGAAGTTGGCAGATAACGCTGCATACCTTCGAGCAAAGTAATGGTATGCGAAGGTAGCCCATTATAATTTCCCCATTGCATAACCGAATCATTTGCATTAGGACCTATTAATGCTATTTTTGCCTGTTTACTCAATGGAAGTATATTATTATTATTTTGCAACAATGTCATGGTTTCACGCGCCATCTGCAATGCCAACTGACGATGTTTGGGTGAGTACACAACATCCGAAGAAATCCCTGTCCAGACATTCTCGTCCATTTCTCCCAACTCAAAACGAGCTTTCAACAAACGTTTCACTGAAATATCTATCTGATTTTCAGTAATAAGTCCAGCCTTTACTGCATCCGGTAAGGATTTATAGCTATTTCCACACTCAACATCCGTGCCATTTAAAACAGCATCTGCCGAAGCACTGGCAGCATCAGGATGCGTCTCATGCTTTCTTTTTTGCCAGAAATCCGATACTGCCCCACAATCTGAAACAACGACTCCGTCGAAGCCCCATTCATCACGCAAAATCTGAGTCAGCAAACGATTACTTCCACAACATGGTTCACCTTCAAAACGATTATAAGCACACATCACTTCTTTCACTTTAGCTTCCTGAACTAAGGTTTTAAAGGCGGGAAGATAAGTTTCCCATAAATCTCGTGGAGAAATATTCTCAGCATTAAAACTATGCCGATTCCACTCCGGTCCCGAGTGTACAGCATAATGTTTTGCACAAGCGTGAAGTTTATTGTATCGTGCTGTATCGGGTCCCTGCAAACCATTGACTACTGCAACTCCCAAACGGCTGGTCAAATAGGGATCTTCTCCATACGTCTCCTGTCCACGCCCCCAACGCGGATCACGGAAAATATTCACATTAGGAGTCCACACTGTAAGTGCCTGATAACGTGTAAGATTTCCTTTACTATCCAATCTCCGGCTCTTTGCTCTTGCTTCATCAGATACTGCCGTAAAGACTTCATACAACAAACTATCATCAAATGATGCTCCCATACCGATAGCCTGTGGAAACACTGTAGCCAATCCTGTACGCGCGAGACCGTGAAGTGCTTCATTCCACCAACCATACGCTTTGATCGATAATCGGGGAATAGCCGGAGAACCGTTCATCATCAATGAAGCCTTTTCCTCCAAAGTCAATCTTTTGAGCAAATCATCCGCTCGTTCTTTTGCAGTTAAACTTGTATCCTGGTAAGGAAACTTTTCGGGCAATTTGTTTTGTGCCTGTATAGTCATACCGGAAGCTACGACCATACCAATCAAAATCCATCGTTTCATAGTCTGTTACTTTTATAGAGTTACTGTTAATCATTTTATGCAAATATACCCGGGAAAATTAGGTATTATGGGGGAAATTCAGGTACTATAAGTGCACTATCTCAAAATTCGAAAAGTTTCTCAGAGCAGATTAAACACAAAAGGAGCTGCACTCAAAAATTTATTTTGAGGCAACTCCTTTTTCAGAGAGGATAGTTAATCCTGAAACTAATACCTGTCAGATTATTTTGTCCACCATCTTGGATCTCCTACTTTACCATCCCCTTCAAACTTAGCTTCCGGCTTAAAGTGGAAATTACCATTCTTAGGATTTTCAAATAACTCTTCTGATGAGATTTTCAAGATTTGAGCGTCGGTAAACTTCTTATCATTCTCTTGGAAATCAGAAGTTAAATAACATCCGGCAAAACTCAGATACTTGGAATAGTCGCTATTACCAGAATTCATTTTACCGCCCTTATTATCTCCCGTAAAAATTACCCCTGTTACAGTAATTTCTTTCGGTTGCTTATCCAAACGCAATAACTTAGGCATATTAATATCATAATTACAGAAAATAGATTGAGTAAATGTAACCTTATCCGTCTGTACACGCAAATCCATAATCTGATCACCAATATTCAACAAAGTAGTATTGGTAATAGAAATAGTACTTAACGATTTCAACTTACCGATATTTAAAAGTCCATATCCACTTAAACCTACATTCTTAATGAAACAGTTATTAATAACAATTCCTTCAACTTCAAGATCACCAGAATTGGTGCGAATGAGACTTCTTGGAATTTCACTAATATTACAGCCCTCAAAACTTACATTCTTAAAGCCTGTGCTACCACCAAGTTCAATCATGAATTGAGACTTACCATCGCTGACAATATCCATGTACTGTACATAGAAGTTATCCATAAGAGCAGAGAATACAAACTTAGTCATATTCAATACAGGCATCTTGCCTCCTACTACGTTACCGGCTATATACAAGTTTGTAACAGTTTCAGGAATTGTAAATTCACCAACTTCGTAAGTTTGTCCGCCCGTAAATGACAAGGTCACATCACCAGCCGGCGCACCCCCCAGCAAAGCATTAATATCATCACTTGCTTTTACAGAAATAGTCGTTCCTTTGGAGGAGCCTAAAGTTTTAAATTTATAAGAACCTCTGCGAGCCTTTTCATTAAAAATATACGTAATATAATTAGTTCCCGGTTTAAGCCCATCTATCGTTAACTCACCAGCTTGTTTTTCTGTTGAAGTAAGTTCGTGTGGTGTGGCCCAAACCGTATCGGTTTTTGCCTCCTCACCTTCTATTTCGGTCTTTACCAACTCACCATACTCAATACGAGTAGCCGTTTTTTCTGCCTGCCAATTCAGAGAGACACTGGTAGTTCCCGGAGTGACCGTAGTAAATATCTGCTCGTCTGTAGTGTCAAAACACAACTGCACATACCCCGATTCCATCCCTGTGTCTCCATTTACAGCTTTCATACGCACTGAATAGCGTGTCGTACCATTCAGATCAGTGAAAAGAGCGCGATATTCCGTTTTTATCTCAGAAGCCTCCTTATTGTAGGCATTCATTGTATCTACAAGAAGTTCTGTGGTAAATACTATATTGTTGAAGAGCAAACTATCCCCTTCACTGAAATCAAACACATACTTTGTAGCATTTGTCACTCCCCTGAAACTCAGAAGAGCAGAAGTTGGATTTGTTTCTTTTACTTCAAACTTCGTAGAACGAAATAGTCTGTCATGACTGGGATCCACTTCCCATTCATTAGCTTCCTCGCATGCTATTACCGAGAATGCAAAAATCCCCAGCAAAATATAATAGAAATTTCTAATTTTCATAAGTTTATTCTTTTAATAATTACCATATTATTGAGCACTATTATCATATCCATAAGAGTTTGACAAGTAACCTTTAGACTTATAGATATCATCATAATAGATAGAGAACAAGTGACGATAATTACAAACTCCATTACCTATTTTGTAACCATTCAATCTATCCTGAATCAGAGAACCATACTTCAATGTGCCCAACAACTGACTATAATCATAAGATTTTCTTAGCCCTGAAGCACATACCAATATTTTTGTAGCATTCTTGATCAAGCTATGATCTTTGTTTATATCCGTTTCCTTTACATTCCAGTAAGTCTCCGGAAACCATTTTACTTCCGTATATACTTTCTCATCCGGATTGGCTGCTCTCTTGGTATAAAAATTAATAGAAGAGAAATCTATAAATTCTCCATTCTCATCGTACTTGAAATACAACTTATTGGGAAACTCTTCAGGTTGATAAGTCTTATCAAAGATTTGTATGGGATGACTACCGTCCAACATATAGAGCATAGCTACTTTCATCTCCTCAATCTTAGAATCAAGTAATCCCCAACGAATCAAATCGAGTTTACGAATACCTTCACCACCAAATTCCCATGCACGTTCGTTGACGATAGCATCAAAGAAATCCACTTTCTTATAATCCATAACAGCTTCCGAACCTGAACCAAATGCACGTTCACGAACCATTTCCAGTGCTCTGGCAGCACTAATACCAGCTACATCACTTACTGAATTTTCACCTTTACCTAACATATAGCGAGCCTCAGCAAACATCAAAAGAATATCAGGATAACGCATCACAATCCAGTTGATACCTGTCGGAGTACGAGCTGTAGCAGTCAATGCAATCGAACGATAAGATTCAGCAGTCCAAAAGAAAGACCATTTACCCAGTCTCACAGACATGATATCATTCTGCATTACTTCCTTGATGGTACCGTCTTTTTTATAAACTGGCCAGTAACAGGCATAGTCACGGCGCGCATCATTCTGATCGAACGAATAGAAATAATAAGCATTAGTACTAACGTAAGTACCGCCAAAACCACGCTGACCATATCCCAGATTACCATCCATAGCACGTCCCATCAAGGTACCAATATCACCACTATAACCTACTCCATTGGCAACTTCAAACAAGTTCTCATTATATGTATTGGCTTTCAGACCGCAGACCGATTTCCAAATATCTCCATAATCCGGATCCAGTCTGTGAGGATTCTCCGGATCACCTATAATCTCAGCACACTGTTGTTCGGCAATCTCGTAATAATCCCTCCAGTTGGCAGGACGACCTATAAAATATTCTCCCACTTCTTCCATACCCGGGCTTTGCTCAGCATTAGGATAGCGTTCCACACTCGTATTAGCCGGGAACTCTTTACCATCACGTACAGACCAGCCTCCAGCAAAAAGAGCGATACGTGCTAACATGCCCTTTGCAAACCCTTTAGTTATACGCTCACTATTATAATCAGCCACTTCACCAACCCAAGGAAGATATTCTATAGCTTCTTGCATATCTTTTACAATACAAGCATATATACTATCGCGGTTGATTTTACCCATATAGACATTGGAAAGGTCCGAATTTGACATACCTTCTTTAAAAGGTATATCTCCCCAACGACGCACAAGTTCAAAATATGAAAGAGAACGAAGTACCAAAGCTTCACCCATATAGCGCCTCATAGCAGTAGTACCACTATTGAAAGCTTCAGAGGCACGAATACCATCTACTGCCGTACTGGCAAGTTCTGCCATTTTAAAGATATATCCCCATTGCAACGTTTTATTATACCAGTCACACCAGTAATTGGCCGCACCGGAGTCACTCGTCTTATCTGTAGCCGGGTCTTCCTGATAACCGCTTGCCTGCTCAATATCAGAAACTCCTTGCCAGTTTACCGACATTTTCTGACCATATACATAGGTTCCGGCTAATTCCGAATATACTCCCATTATGGCAGATCGGGTCATTCCCTCATTTTCGAACAAGTTCTCCTTACTTTGTTCGGAAGGAGAATCCGTATTCAAGAAATCTTCGCAGGAGCTGAACAACATCATTCCTGCCGTCAGTATATATAATAGATTATATTTTTTCATAAGTATAATAATTTAGAAAGTTAGATTTAAACCGAAAATATACGATTTAGACTTCGGATAAGCTGATCTATCATAACCCGGCGTCATAGCTTTACCGGTATTTACTTCAGGGTCCTGTCCGCTATAAGCAGTCCAACAGAATACGTTATTAGCAGTAGCATAAACACGCAGAGACTTTACTCCGAATTTTGTAGTAAGCATCTTCGGCAGAGTATATCCTAAAGTCAGTGTACCCAGACGCAGGAATGAACCATCTTCTACCGCCCAATCCGTAGTAATGGAATTGTTCATCAATGGATGCCAGATTGTAGCGTTGGCATTGATTTCCTTCAGGCGTTCGGGATTAGCATAGTCACCATAATAAATATTCAAGCCGGTTACCGGATCAATGGTAGTAAAGCGATTTTCCAACTTCATTTCAGTGCTCATGTTCTGATACCTCTTGGCTCCTACATAAGACGTATAGTCAATTTTATTCATATTCAGAATATCATTACCATACGACCAGTTAAACATGGCAGTCAAGTCAAATCCTTTCCAGCCGGCATTGAAACTAAAGCCACCGGTATGTTTAGGTAAAGCATGTCCAATTACTTTACGGTCATTATCTGCATCAATTACACCATCGCCATTCAAGTCTTTCAGTTTTAGATGCCCTGGTCCGTAATACCCACCTCCTTTAGAGAGTACACCAAAGTTGTCCGGAGCAATATTCTTACCATTTTCATCTTTCTTCAGTACCCACTTCTTCGTAGCCTGATCAAAATCAAAATCATCAAAAGAATACATACCGTCACAAACATAACCATACATCAAACCTGTTTCTTTCCCTACGAATACACGATAGTTATCACTTCCTACCTCTGTACCTCCACCAGAAAGGATCATCACGTCTCCATTTGTTCCATAAAGAGCATCAACCTTGTTCTTATTGAACGAAATATTAAAATTGAAATCCAGGAAGAAGTCTTTTGTATTAACCAGATTAGCATTTAAAGTCAATTCCACACCGCGGTTAGTTGTTTGTCCTAAGTTCTGATATTGAGTATTATAACCGGCATTAGAAGGTAACTGAACTTCCATAATCAAGTTTTTGGTTACATCATTATAGAAATCAAAAGTCAAATTCAAACGATTCTCAAAGAATCCCAGATCAAAGCCGACATTTGTAGAATATTTAGATTCCCAGGTAAGGTTCTCGTTACGCAAACGTGTACTTGGTTGCAAACTACTCTGGCCTATTTCATTCTGATAATATAAGTTTTTAATATTGGTTACCGGAGAGTAAGTCTGACGCCAGTAGGATCCTACACGGGCATTACCGGATTTACCATAGCTAAGACGCCACTTAAAGTTAGACAACCAGTCTTTGGTAACTTCCATAAACTTCTCATCGGACATACGCCATGCAGCTGAAGCCGCCGGAAAGAGTCCCCACTTATTGCCTGGAGCAAATACATTGGTACCATCAGCGCGAAGCGTGAAAGTCAGATAATAGCGATCTTTAAGTATATAATTAGCACGACCAAAATAAGACATGCTTCGGCTCGGCTCGTTAATCGTTGTATAAGTAGGTTCTGACGTACCATTGTTCCACATAGAAAGAATATCATTCACTCCGTAGTCACTTGGGAAGTAATCAGCAGTGATTTGCATTTTGTCTTTCTTAGAGCTTAAAGCTTCCATACCGCCCATGACATCAAAACTATGATCTTTCATTTTAAACTTATAGTTCAGTAAGGTACGGAAAGCCCAATTCTGTCCATTCCAATATTCACGGACACCAACAGGCTGACCGGCAGTCTGGTTTGCCTTACTTGTATTCTTCAAGTAGACGTTATCCGTACGGTCAAAGCTAAATCCATAAGTACCTTCGGCACGCCATTGCAATCCTTTTATAACGTCCCATATCAGAGCGGCATTATAAGAATTATTGAATTTAGATTGCTTCTTATACTCATTCACAATATTGAAATAAGGATCATTCAAGCTACTGATATTTTCAATGATACCATCGTCTCCACTTAAATCTTCATCAGTAAGGTCTGTCAGGGTTCCCACAGTAGGATACTTCACACAGTCACGTAACTTAGAACCGCTCGATACGCTCGGACCATCAATCGTGGTATTGGACATCTTAACATTGAGGTCCATTCTTAGTTTCTTATTGAATTTCTTGTTTACCTTCAAATTGACATTGTCACGACGATACTGTGAAGTCTGCATAATATAGGTTTCATCATCATGCGTATAGCTAAGACTATAGACCAGATCTTCACTACCTCCATTTATGTTCATATTGTAGCTTTGTTTCAAACCTGTTCTGTCAAACAAATCACGTTGCCAATTCTTGCCAACTTTTGATTTATAAATGTCTATATCTTCCCACTGTCCATAACGGTCGAAGAAACCGGCATTCGTCGCCGGATCCAACTCTCTCTGAAGATACACATATTCATAGGGAGAAAGGACTTCTGTTTCATTATAAAAGCGATTGAAACCCAGAGATGCATTCAAGCTTATTTGCGTTTTACCTGCCCGGCCACTTTTAGTAGTAACCAAAATTACACCATTAGCACCTTTTGCACCATAAATAGCTGTAGAAGAGGCATCTTTCAAGACGTCAATACTCTCGATATCCGTAGGTGGAATATCATCAATACCACTTACCTGAAAGCCGTCTACAATGAAAAGCGGTTCATTGCTTTGTGTAATAGAACCACCACCACGCACACGGATACTAACCGTAGCGTCGGGGGAACCTTCTGATGTGATAACGCTTACACCAGCCAAACGTCCTGTAATGGCACTTGAAGCAGAAGTTACAGGAATGTTTTTCAAAGTACTTTCACCTACGGAAGAAATAGCTCCAGTCAAATCTTTCTTGCGTGCGTTACCATAACCTACGGCAACTACTACTACTTCGTCCAGTGTTTGCGAATCATCCTTTAAGACAACCTTCAAAGTCTTTCCGGTTACTGCATCCACTTCTTCCGTTTTCATACCTATATAGGTAATAACGATCTTTTTTCCTTTACCTGACACATTCAGAGTAAAATTACCATCTAAGTCAGTGATGACACCATTCTGGCTTTTGCCTTTTTCCATAACAGTGGCACCAATAATCGGTTCTCCTTCCGAATCAGTCACATTACCTTTTACCGTAATGTTTTGAGCAAACACTCCAATAGGCACCATTAAAATGAATGCCAGCAGAAGCAACCTGCTCTTCATCTTTTCGATTTCTTGTTTCATGATAGTATTATTTAGTTAAACAATAAGTACAGTGTTTTTCGTAAAGCTTTTCATTTCTTAACTTAACCTGTGTTATTAATTCTTTTGCAAAATTCAGAATTAGAAGAGTATTTAAAGAGTAAAATCATCCAGAAAGGGAGTAATAATTCAGTTTAAGGCTATAACTGAGTAGTTTTAACAAAAAAATCCCAGACTTTCACAAGCCCGGGATTCCATATGCAAAAAATGTCAATATGTTATAGCGCCATTACAATTCATTAACTAAAGAACACTCTCTGTTCCTAATGAACCATAACGATTGACAGCACATACTTTTAAATTTCCTTTTACTTCAGATGGCAAAGTATAGATCGGCTCTTTGGCAAAGCCTATGACACGATCATTATTGAAAATAACATATCCGGCAGCAGCTGGTACTGCTTTCCAGCTAACTTTATCCCCCTTTTTTTTCAACTTTGCGGGAGATGGCAATTTTTCCATCATCGCACGGGGATTCCATCCGTCATCTCCCGGAATTATACGTTCGTATACATAGCCATCCGCTTCTTCCTTGGTGATTGTTGCACGACAGGAACCTTTCGGCGGATTATCCGGGCCACGTCCGTCATATTCAGTCTTACGTTGGCTAAGGTCGAGTACATTACCCTCGGCATCGCGGCTGTCATACTCTGCAAATAACCCCGGAATAGCCCCCATGTTTGTCCACCCCTCGGGAGCAAGAGGAATGCGCATAGTGGTATGTATATAAACAGCACGAGGAGAATTATGCCACGGACGTCCTAACTTTTGTTTACCATCGGCAGCAGCGGCATTACCATCCACTATACAGTTGCGAAATACATATCCGAACCTCACATTTTTATGGGAAGGAGCAACTATTACCGAACCACTGCGCAAATTATATAACGTACAATTTTCAAGCAAAGCATCTCCACTGCCATAAAAGTAATCTACCGCTCCCTCAATCCAGCAATCCTTCGCATAAAGACGGTGAGAGTCAGTTCTGGAAGTCATCCAAGTATCCTGGAAAGATCGAAAAATGCAATTATTGTATGCAGCACAATCAGCCTGGCTACTCATAGCCAAAGCTTGAGGACCATTTTGGCTATCTACCCCCCAGTCATTAAGATAAGAGATATTCTCCGTATAAAAATGATCTCCCTTTATATAAACAACACTACCTTCCAATTTATGAACTTCAGAAGAAGGGTTATGAACAGAATGTTTCCAATAAGCTGTTTTAGCAGGTTCAGTTCCCTCTTCCGGTTTTCCACCGACATTCAGACAGTGATGGATAATCGTCTTATTTTTATCCTGTCCGATAAGATGAATATAAGTTTTAGTAGCGGGAATAATTACTTGCTCCCGATAAGACCCGTTTTTCAGAAAAATCAGCCAAGGCTCCTGCCGATTGTCCGGTGCAGCATTAACAGCATCCTGAATACTCGTGTAGTCGCCGCTACCATCCAAAGCTACTACGGCCTGATACGGCGATGAACTATCTTGAGCATATCCTCCCGATAGAATGCCCATAAATAGTACTGTAAAAATTATCTTCTTCATACTTAATATATTAATAATTGGTTCAACTTCTACTTTACCAGACTGTTCATATAGACTTCCAAATTGGTATAACCTTCCTTACTCAATGTAGTAGTAACACCATCAGAAGCATCCTTCGGGTTCAGCCCATGAGCCGTTTCCCATGTATCCGGAATACCATCGCCATCAGTATCTCTTAGCTCATCAGCTGTAACACCGCCATTCGATAATTCCGGCCAAGCACCGGTGGATCCCTCCGGTTTCACATCTACCGGTAAGTCGATCAATCCGGGAGCATTTTCAGCGCCTTTTGTCACGCTGCCAATATAAGTAGCCGTACCGTTTTGGGTTTCCTCTATAATACGTATATCTATAATATCACGTTGTTTGGAACAACCGGCGTGAGCCAATACAAGATCATACGCCTGTTCAGCAGTATGTGTAGTGACAATACCTGCATCCAAAGGTTTGGCCAGGCGCATCTCTTTCTTCACTTGTTTAGTGAAAGTATTATCGCAGGATGAATTCTTGATTTGTTCGTAAATACCCTTTGTCCAGTTATCCTTGGTTACTTCCTTATTACCTTCGATTACATTACCGTCCACATAGAATTTCCCCCATACATGTTCCATAGGTTTCCAAACATTGGGCTTACCATCTGCTTTGGTACAATATTTCGTAGTACGCACTCCAAGAGCGGCAATACGATAGCGTACAGGACTGTTTCTGGGAGTAGCCGGACCCGGTTTGTAATAATTGTTCACGATGTTTACATGCATTCCCTCTCCACCGTAACAGCCATTTCCCGCCCAATTATAAAAAACATTATTACGCATATCCACATGTTCGCGTTCCTGAGTGAAAGGACGGGGACCAAGACGTGGGACACGACTTTCATGATGTGCTAGCAGATTATGATGAAAAGATGCTTTCGCTCCTCCCCAGATGGCTCCATATCCGTGTTTTCCTTTGGCATGACCGGCCGTCCGAAGGCTTTCGGAAACAAGACACCACTGGACAGTCAGGTTTTCACCACCGTACACCGAACAACACTCGTCTACCGACCAACTGATAGAACAATGGTCTACAATAACATTCTTGCAATCGGTACTTCCAAGTCCGTCGGGTTCTCCACCACCTTCATTGCCGACACGAAACCGTACATAACGAACAATAACATTGTTGGCGTTAATAGTTACCGGACGTCTGGCAATACAAATACCTTGCCCCGGCGCCGTTTGTCCGGCAATAGTCAAATCTCCGTTAGTGATTCTTAAAGGTCTGTTCAGGAAGATAGTCCCGGCTACATCAAAAACCACCGTACGTGCACCTGTTTGCGCAAGCGCATAACGTAACGTTCCTGCTTGCATTCCATCTTCCAATGTAGTGACGTGATAAACTTTACCACCGCGACCACCGGTAGTATTCCGGCCAAAACCTTCAGCGCCGGGAAAAGCGATTAATTCTTCCGTACCGGATGCTAATTCATCATCGGATATAGTAGTCGCTCCTGCCGGTATTCCACCTAATAAGAACAAGAAGAGCCATAAAAGGCATAAGTCCTTCATCTCTATTACTCGGTTTTTCATTTTGTTTTTCATATACTTCCTCTTATAGATTTGTTTGTTGGTATGCAAAAGTGAGCAATCATGAAGAAAGTAAGGGGTAAAAACTGGTAGAAAAGGAGGAATGATTCATATACTTTATGGAAACAAAGTGAACGGCCTGTCCGGTGAAACCACTGTTTCACTCTGACAAGCCGTTCGTCTCCCACCACGGGAGTGCTTTCAGCTAGGTAAAAACGATGAAAGCAATTTTTATAATCTGTTCTGAATATCTGAGTTACTATTACGTTGTCCCTTGCTGCGGATATCCCCACCAAACGTGTAGGAAACACCGATGCGGAAACCGGTAAAGGCAAACTGATTGTCCGTCGTCATCCGGACTCCATTGGAAACAGTTTCAAGCTTCGAATGGCTGATTAGAATATTATTGACGTTCAGGCTAAGACTGAGCTTATTATCCAGCATGCGATAGAGCAAACCCGCACTGACACCATAAGTAGGTTTTATCAGATATACTCCACTATACTGACGTGAAGTAAACCAACCTGAAAGCGTTCCGATAAATGTCTTCTTCGGATTAAGGAAGAATGTATTGCGCAAACTGGCATTATAAGCCCATCCTTTCTCTTCGGCTGATGTGGAAGCGGCACTGGAAGTTGTGCGACTATAGTTTACACCATGCTGAACATAAGCCTGCATCCATTTTGTACGGAATGTATAGGAGTTATTCAACCCGAAAGAGTGTGTCTCCATAAAATTATCCCACAGGAAAGAGCTGATATTCGTTTCCGGATCTAAACCTACAACCTGAAAGAATACATCGTCCGAATAAGAATAAAATGCAGAGATATTGAGATTATTCTTGAATGTATATCCCAATTCGGCATTATACGTATAACTCGGCTTCAGGTCTTCCTTTCCACGAGCATAGGTATACTTGTTCTGATAGAACGGGAAAGGGTTCACCATATTCTGTGAAGGGCGGGAAATGCGATTGGACAAACTAAGGTTCAACGCATTCTGCTCATTGGGTGAATATAGGAAATAGAGTGTAGGGAACAGACGGGTATAATCGTGCTTGTCCGTCGTATTCTCCGACTCAGAAATACCGGTAGTACGGGTGTGTTCCATACGCAAGCCCAGCTGCATAGAGAACTGCTTGCCAAACGCGCGGTTATAGTCAGCGTAAAGAGCATAGATTTGTTCTTTATAGTGGAAATAATCGTCCTGCACCAGTGTCGGGTCCGAAGTATCATAATTGATACGGTTACGGGTATTTGTGAAAGAAACCTTGGCACCTGCGGTCACCTTATACTTTTCGAAGGGAAGTGTAAAGTCAAGTGCAGAAGAGAATACATCTACTTTGCGGTTTTGCAAATAACTGTAATCAAAATTGGTTCCGGGTATAGTTACACCGTCAGGAGTCTGAGTGTCAGACAGGAACCCCATGTGACTATCTCTTTTATCATACAGGTAATCCACATCCCAGGTCATCTTTTTACCCTTATCACCCCAGGATTTGTCAGTATGGAAATTCAAGTTAACGCGGTCGGCTTTAGTTCCTTCCTCACTGTCAGAGAATAAAAGAGAGTCCAGACGGGCAGTAGCCACGTCATAAACTTCCGTAATAGAAACTGCTTTGGAATCTTTTGGGTTATTGTGGTTGTAAACAGCTTGCAAACCTAACGTCCAGTTGCGTTCCAGCGCAAAGTCCACACCTGCCTGACCATAATAACTCTGCATATATTTCTTATAATCCGTACGCCCATCCCAAGTATTCTGAGCAAAATAGCGACGATTCGCCTCACGGTTCTCATAGTTGCCTTGCGTAGTACCTGCATTGATGAAAGAAGATACACGACCTTTGCTGATGTTCAGGTTTACACCACCATAACCGTAATTCTCCTTTTCACCTGCATTATAAGAAGCAGATACCGTACCTCCCAGATAATCTTTAGGACGTGACTTCAGACGTATATTGATAACACCTGCATTACCAGCCGCATCATATTTGGATGGCGGAGTAGTAATTACTTCCACTTTCTGTATCTGAGAAGCGTCATAAGAACGGAGATAGTCAATCAACTCGTCACCGGAAAGTTTCGTTTCACGATCATTGATATATATCTTCACGCCTCCTTTACCTATAATATCAATACTGTTCTGACCAACGCGCAGACCGGGCACTTCACGCAAAAGGTCGAGTGCATTTCCTCCGGCAGTAGCGATGGCATTATGTGTATCAAAAACAACTCTGTCTACCAGACGCTTGATTACCGGACGAGCTGCCGTAACGGTTACTTCATTCAAAAAGGTAGAAGAGGATTTCAGGGTGAGCATACCTACATTCTTATTTCCCTGTAAGGAGACGGGTAAATAGATATCTTCACAACCTATCAGAGTAATATGTAACAGATATTCCCCTTTAGGTTGAGTAAAGGTAAAACACCCTTGTGCATCCGTCAGCATACCCGTAAGATAAGTACTGTCTTTAGCCTGTTTCAACAGAATGTTTGCTACTTCCACCGGCTGATTGTTTTCGTCCTGTACGCAACCGGAGAGTTGATAACTTTGAGCAGAAATAGAAACTGCCACACACATGATAAGGATTAAGAATGTTAGTCTTTTCCCGATAGTCTTCATTGAATTTGCTTTCATCGTTTGATTGATTTAAATGTTTCACTTTTCGTTTTTACCTGATGCAAAGTTAGGGGTGAAACATGTCTCAAACACTCTATATCGGGATATAAAAGTTCTATATTAGAAGCACATATAATACTAATTATCAATACATTATATTTTTCATTCTCTATATTTATCTTTTGAGAGTCTATATACTATTTATATGTATGAATAGGCGCATGCATTTCTGAAAAGGAATGAATAAGACTCACCACAGATTACACAGATTCTATTTTACTGATTATTAGATTAATAAATCTGTGTAAATCTGTGTAATCTGTGGTGAATTAATTCATAATCGAAAAAACACGAATACACATACGAATATGTGAAAAGCAGGTATTATTTCTCCAGAATAAAACTGACGATGTCCTCTTTCTCCCCCATTCCCAATTTCTTCCGGATATTCGTCTTCCGCTGATAAATAGTCGGAATGCTTTGCTGCGTCACTACACTGATCTCTTTTGTAGAGAACTCTGCGCAAAGCAGACAACAGAGCTGCTGTTCTTTATCTATTAGTACAGACCCAAAACGTCTGTTCATTTGAGTATAAAAGCCATCGTATATACGATCGATCACGGGATACAAATCCTCCCATACCAAAAGACTTTCTACGGGCAACTCCCGGTTCGTAATGCCGGATATGCGGCGAAGTAAATCTTGATTTTGTGATGTAGGCTGCGTAGCGACCAAACGAATAATGCCCAACTGTTGCAAAAGTATTTTTCGGAAAAACTGTCCGTCTTCCACTTCCTGATTAACATTTCCGGTAGTCCCTGGTTCACTGTCCCCCTTCGTAGCATCTGCCAGCAAACGGTTCTGTGTTTCGATTCGCTCTTCCGCTTCAATCAGACGATGACGACGAGCCCGGATATAGAAAAAGGCGCCACCACCCGTAACAACCAGTAACAGCAGACAAGCTAACAGCGTCAGTTGCGCTTCCTGTCGCTCTACCGTCAGCTGCAAATTAGCATTCGAAAGTGATTCCTTACTTTCATCCTTCCGCTGAATGGTACTTTGTAAGGCATAAAGGGCATTGTGAACAGAATCATTATAACGCATCACCTTCAAGAAATCAAATGTACGATGACGTGTATAATCTATCAATCCCTGATAATAAGTCATCATATTTTCTGTACTCAGAAGCTTCTCCCGACGGGCAAGTAATGCTCTGCCCTGATCAAGATAGTATTGGGCGGAATCCAACTCTCCCATTTTCAGAAAACATTCTGTCAGCACCAAGTCGGTCATGGCAACCTGCCCCCCATCGGGTGCTAAACTCCGCAGACGTTTCGACACTTCCGCCGCCTTTTTATAATCCCTGCTTATATAAGACAATAGCTGCGCGTAGTTTCGCAGATAATGCACCAAGCGCGTCGTATCTTTCTTTTTCTCCACCAGTTCAATGCTTCGGTCCATATAGTAAGAAGCCGAATCATTTCCCTGTAATCCCATGGCAATACCCAAAGAATAGCACAAGCCTTCATCTTCACGAATGGCAATCGCTCTGAGATGTGCTTCTATAGCCTTTTTATAATCCTTCTCAACGTACACATACCTGTTTGCTTTCTCAGAAAGCATATTGACCATCAGATAAGTATCTCTACATGCCGTAGCCGCCGCAATACCGCTATCCAGTACAGCCATAGCCTCTTTATGCTTGTTCTGCCAATATAAATATTTGGATTTCAGCACGAATGAATTCAGCATCTTTACCGTGTCCGGACCGGCGACAAAATAATGAAATGCCGGTAAAATCAAAGAATCTTCCGCCATGGAGGCTCCCCGTACATTATGCGCAAATGTACGCAGCCAGCCATACAACATTTTTTCCTCGAACGGCAACCGCTCCGGATTCTTGATTAACGACAGGAGCTTCATTGCACTATCCGCATTGCCATAAACCACCGCATCCGCCTGGCGGAGCAAAGCAGTACTATCGGTATGCCTACAAGCACACAGCAGAATACCACTTACAATAAAAAGATATAAGAGTTTCTTCATATAGTATAGACCTGTACGGCCAACAAAAATAGATTCTTCTTTTTGATATTACTGCACAACAGCCTCACGTAATTGCTGCAAAGCCTGCTTCAGCACTGAACGGGGACAACCGATATTCAACCGCATAAAGCCCTCTCCCGGTTGACCAAACATAGTTCCGTCATTCAGAGCCAGATGTGCTTTCTCTGCAAAAAGTCGGGTTAATTCTTTCTGTGTCAGCCCCAAAGCTCGACAATCCAGAAAAACGAGATAAGAAGCTTGCGGACGTATCATACCAATGCCCGGAATATGTTCTTTCAGATATTCTTCTGTAAAATCTATATTCTCTTTTATATAATCAAGCATTTGCTCCAACCATTCTGCACCATGCATGTAAGCAGCTGCCGCACCGATATAGGCAAGCAAATGTCCTTCAGAAAACTCACCCGCCTCCATAAAGGTCTGAAAACGTTCACGAATATCCTTATCAACAGTAATCGCATACGAACTTCCCAATCCGGGCATATTGAATGCTTTACTGGGAGCCATGAAGACAAGTGAGTTCGATGCTGCTGCTTCGGAAACCGTGGCAAACGGATAGTGCTTATAAGGAGGCAAAGTCAGATCGGCATGAATCTCATCAGAAATCACAAATGTGCCATTATTGTAACAGATAGCCGCTATTTCTTTCAACTCTTCTGCTGTCCATACACGTCCGCCCGGATTATGAGGATTACAGAGAATCAGAACTTTACAACCTTGCAAATCTTTACGGAAACGCTCAAAATTGATATGGTATTGTCCATCCTGTAATTCCAAGGGTGAATATACCACTTCACGCCCCATACGTTCAGTCACCAAGAAGAAAGGATGGTAAACAGGAGTCATCACCATTACCTTATCCCCCGGATTAGTGAAACATTGCAGGGCAAAAGCCTGCCCGCGAACGATTCCCGGAACAAATGTCAGCATCTCTCGGGATATATCCCACTGATGACGGTCGTGCAGCCATGTACAAATAGAATTATACCACTCTTCACAAGCAAAAGTATATCCCAACACCTCATGCTCCAAGCGTTTTCTTAAAGCATCCATCACGAAAGGCGGAGTACGGAAATCCATATCGGCCACCCACATAGGAAGCAAATCATCACGCCCCCAGATATTCTTTACGCCGTCCCACTTCACAGAGTTAGTACCACGACGTTCAATAATTTCATCAAAATTGTATTTCATAATAGCTTTATTTTGTTTTATCACAGATTACACGGATTTACACAGATATAAAGCAGGAAAATCAAAAATATATTTTTTCATCTGTGTAAATCCGTGTAATCCGTGGTGAGTCATTAAATCGGAAACACAACAAATACCGCCACATCCCACACTGCATGCGACACAATCAATGCTCCCAATTTCTGAGGATACAATCTGTAAGCTAATCCCCAGATAGCACCAACCACCAACGCCGCCATCACCAGCATAAAGTTGAACGACCAGATATGTACCAATGCATAAACTAATGTTGTCACAATAAAACCGACATTCGGGCTCCAGCGCTTCGAAAGTGCATTCTGCACATATCCCCGCCAGAAGATTTCTTCGGCAGGACCTATCAATATGAGTAGCAATATGGAGAGCAACCAAGGATTTTCACCGGTTTTCATTCCGTAAATCAGTTCCACCTGCGGACGGGCAAAGTCGAAAAGCCAGGCGGAAGCCTTATCTCCCAGCCAGAATACTCCCCACAAAACAACAGCCAATCCCACCCCTCCGGCAACATTCTTCCAATCGAACTTCACATCTTCTATCCACCACTGTGGACGAAGCGCAAAAGCCATATTCATCAACACAATAGCCGAAAAACTCATGGCCGTCCAGAAGTTGAATATTCCGCTTGTCCAGGGAGAAAACATAAAGAACCACAAGAAAGCAGCTATCAATAAAGGAATAATAATTCGTTTCATACTATATAAGGAATGTAACAGTAAACAATAAACTGAACAAGAGTTGCAGTTTCGCCGTCTTTTCATCCAGATTGGATATAACACCAATTCCTTCTTTCGGCAACCGCAACATAGTCCGTGCATTGGCTATTGCAGGCAGAATTCCTACTATCGTCAGTAAAGACCACCATGGAAAATACCCCAACGCTACGCAAGCCGCAATCCACAGAAACGGGAAAAGCACCTCGAACATATATAGGAAAATATCCGTCTTCACCCCAAGCCTCATGGCAAGAGTACTAATCCGGGCTCTTACATCCGTACCTATATCACGCGTATTATTAGCGTGCAGGATGGCTACTGTAATCAATCCCACCGGAACGATTATCAACCATACATCAGGCAGGAATTTCCCCATAGTAATATAGGATATACCCAAAGTAGGAAGTATGGCATAAGCTACAAAAATAACGAAATCTCCGAAAGCCCGATATTTCAGCCACGGATAGAGCAACGAACACAAAGCTCCACAAACACCTATCCACAACAAAGGAAGCCCCGTACGGACTACCAGCCAAAGACCGACCATCACCGCCGGCACCATCAGGCCTATGGCCAGGTTGCGTATCTCCAATGGCATGAATTGTCCGCTTGTCAGGGTCTTCACACCAAATGTATCCACCCTGTCCACTCCCCGTTCAAAGTCAAAATAATCACTCCACGCATTTCCCGAAGCGTGGAAAATAACAATACCGGCCAACGCTAACAGTCCGTTCGCCCATTCTATTACCCCGTATGCCCAATACAAATATGCCAGCGTGACAATCACCGGCATTGCTGATGCCGGAAACGACCAGGGGCGTACAGCTATCAGCCAATCTTTTAAGGAATGCTTCTTCATTTGTGATTTAACTGCGTTCTAAAACAGCTTTTATTATTTTATTAATGTATAATGACTATTTACGATTTCTTTAGGAGACAAAAGTACAAAATATCCTCACTTTTGAGTACTTTTGCAACCAAGTAAAATAGAAATTATATGATTAAAGCCCTGTTTTTTGACATCGACGGCACTTTAGTGAGTTTTAATACCCATGCTATTCCCCCAACCACCATCGAAGCCATCGCCGCTGCCAAAGCCAAAGGCATTCGGATTTTTATCGCTACGGGACGCCCCGCAGTTATCATCAACAACCTTTCTGCCTTGCAGGACCGTGGATTAATAGACGGTTATATAACCATGAACGGCGGATATTGTTTCGTAGGTGAAGAAGTGATTTACAAGAGCGCGATTCCTGCTGCTGACGTACAGACATTGGCACGCATCTCCTCCGAACAGAATTTCCCCTGTATCTTTGTAGGCGAACATGATATCTGCGTCTGCCAGCCGGACGATATGGTGAAAAAGATATTCAACGATTATCTGAAAGTAGATGTGCTTCCCGTAAAGACACCTGAAGAAGCGATTCGCCGGGAAATCTTCCAGATGACACCGTTCATTACACTGGAGCAAGAGAAAGAGATTCTTCCCCAATTGCCGGACTGCGAATCCGGGCGTTGGTTTCCTGCCTTTGCCGATATCACCGCCAAAGGAAATACCAAACAAAAGGGTATCGACGAAATCATCAATCACTTCGGTATTCGCCTGGAAGAAACAATGGCATTTGGCGACGGAGGAAACGATGTAAGTATGCTGCGCCATGCCGCCATCGGAGTAGCAATGGGAAATGCTGTGGACGAAGTGAAGGAACATGCCAATTACATTACAACTTCGGTTGATGAAGATGGAGTAGCCAATGCACTTAAACATTTCTCCATTATATAATCCTCTTTTTAATTACTAATTACCAATTATTAATTACTAAATCTTGTCCCAAACCGTAGATACCAGCAACAAAGAGTTCCAGGATGCTCTGAGTCTCATACAATATACCCGCCAGTCCGTGTTTCTGACCGGAAAGGCGGGTACGGGTAAATCTACCTTTCTGAGATATATTTGCGAGAATATAAAAAAGAAACATGTGGTATTGGCACCTACCGGTATCGCCGCCATCAATGCCGGTGGCAGCACCCTGCATAGTTTCTTCAAACTACCGTTTCATCCTTTGCTTCCCGATGATCCGAATCTGAGTTTGCAACGCGGACGCATTCACGAATTCTTCAGATACACCAAACCCCAACGAAAACTATTGGAAGAACTGGAACTCATTATTATCGATGAGATTTCCATGGTACGGGCAGATATTATTGACGCCGTAGACCGTATCCTGCGTGTCTACTCACGCAACCTGCGCGAACCTTTTGGTGGGAAACAACTCTTGTTAGTAGGCGATGTTTTCCAGCTCGAACCTGTAGTGAAAGGCGATGAGCGGGAAATCCTGAACCGCTTCTATCCTACTCCTTACTTTTTCTCTGCAAGGGTTTTCAACCAAATAGACCTTGTTTCCATTGAACTTGAAAAGGTCTATCGCCAAACAGACAAAGTCTTTGTCAGCGTTCTGGACCATATTCGCAGCAATACTGCCGGTGCTGCTGACCTGCAACTACTCAATACCCGCTACGGAACCGACATCGAAGAAAATGAGGAAGATATGTATATCACCCTCGCTACGCGTCGCGATAACGTAGATTATATCAATGACCGGAAACTGGCAGAACTGCCCGGAGACGCTGTTACCTTCCGGGGAGAAGTCACCGGCGACTTTCCCGAAAGCAGTCTGCCCACTTCGCGTGAGCTTGTGCTGAAACCGGGTGCACAGGTCATATTTATCAAGAATGATTTCGACCGCCGCTGGGTAAACGGCACTATCGGTGTAGTCAGTGGGTTCGATGAGATAGAAGAAACGCTCTATGTCATCACTGATGATGGGAAAGAATGTGACGTCAAGCCGGAGCACTGGAAAAACATTCGCTATAAATACAACGAAAAGAAAAAAGAAATTGAAGAAGAAGTGTTGGGCACCTTCTCCCAGTTTCCCGTACGATTGGCATGGGCTATCACCGTCCATAAAAGTCAGGGGCTGACCTTTAGTCGTGTAGTCATCGATTTCACCGGCGGTGTATTTGCCGGTGGACAAGCATACGTCGCCCTCAGCCGCTGCACCTCACTGGAAGGTATTCAACTAAAGAAACCTGTGAATCGGGCTGATATCTTCGTACGCCCGGAAATAGTGAATTTTGCCGAACGTTTCAACAACCGGCAGGCCATAGACCGCGCCCTGAAACAGGCGCAAGCCGACGTAGAATATGCTGCTGCAACCAAAGCATTCGATAAAGGAGATTTCGAAGTCTTCCTCAACCATTTCTTTAAAGCTATACACTCCCGATACGACATAGAAAAGCCTGTTATTCAACGCCTCATCCGTCGCAAGTTAGGGGTTATCAACAAGCTACGAGACAACAACGATCAACTAAAATCCCAAATGGCAGAGCAACAGAAACGGTTGCAAGCCTACGCACGTGAGTATTATCTGATGGGCAATGAGTCCATTACTCTTGCCCATGACTCTCGTGCCGCCATCGCCAACTACGACAAAGCGCTGGAACTTTATCCGGAATATACGGATGCATGGATACGTAAAGGCATCACCCTCTTCAATGACGGCAGATATCTTGAAGCGGAAGAATGCCTGACACGTGCCGTCAAACTACGTCCGGCTGAATTTAAAGCTGTTTACAATCGGGGAAAATTACGTCTGAAACAGCAAGAAACCGAAGGCGCCATAGCCGATCTGGACAAAGCTACCACCCTGAAACCAGAACATGCCGGAGCGCATGAGCTCTTCGGGGACGCCTTGATGCAGGCAGGAAAAGAAGTAGAGGCAGCATTGCAATGGCGACTGGCAGAAGAACTTCGAAAAAAATCATCCAAGAAATAAGCCACACTTATTTGAGAATAAGAAACTTATTCCCTACTTTTGTGTTATTATATATAGACTAATTATCAGCCCTATGCTTCTGAAACTTTACGAAAAGAACAATAATCCACAAGACCTGCAACAGGTAGTGGATATTTTGAATGACAGTGGCCTCATCATCTATCCCACCGATACCATGTATGCCATTGGTTGCCATGGGCTGAAAGAACGTGCCATCGAACGTATCTGCCGTATCAAAGAGATAGATCCGCGCAAGAATAACCTTTCCATTATTTGCTATGATTTAAGTAGCATCAGCGAATATGCAAAGGTAGATAACAATACGTTCAAACTGATGAAACGCAACCTGCCCGGTGCTTTCACTTTCATCCTGAACGGCACTACCCGCCTGCCAAAGATTTTCCGTAATCGAAAAGAAGTAGGTATCCGTATGCCCGACAATGCTATTATCCAGGAAATAGCCCGTATTCTGGACGCTCCCATCATGACTACCACTCTCCCGCACGAAGCGCACGAAGATATAGAATACTGCACTGATCCGGAATTGATCGATGAAAAATTCGGTGATCTTGTCGATCTGGTTATTGACGGTGGTATCGGCGATACAGAATTTTCGACCATTGTAGACTGCACAAGCGGAGAAATTGAAGTTATTCGCCAGGGAAAGGGCTGGTTGAATGAAGGATAACCAACCAAATGCTCACTTTGTTTGTTTCTTAAGAAAACAGCAAAAAAGAATATGAGTACAAAAGAACAATACTGGAAATATTCACTAATCACTATAATCATTGGGCTGGGTATAATCCTGTTCCTACAGATTACTCCCTTTCTGGGCGGTTTATTGGGTGCACTGACCATCTATATCCTGGTCAGAAGACAGATGATACATCTGACCGACAAACGGAAAATGAAACGAAGTGTGGCTGCAACTCTTATTACTACCGAAGCTATCCTCTTCTTTCTGGTTCCTTTGGCACTGGCAGTCTGGCTATTGGTCAGTAAATTGCAGGATATCAACCTCGACCCGCAAAGTATTATTGCCCCGATTGAAAGTGCAGCAAATATCATCAAGGAAAAAACCGGTTACGATGTACTGGGCAAGGATACCACTTCCTTTATTATCTCCGCACTTCCTGCCATAGGGCAATTCGTCATGGGCAGCATCAGTAGCTTTGCAGTCAACCTTTTCGTTTTGGTATTCGTACTTTACTTTATGCTGATAGGCGGACAGCGGATGGAGAAATACATCAGCGAAATACTTCCTTTCAGCGAAGCCAATACAGAGCATGTAGTGCACGACATCAAGATGATTGTACACTCCAATGCCGTCGGTATTCCTTTGCTGGCAATCATACAAGGTGGAGTAGCCATGATCGGTTACTGGTTCTTTGATGTACCGGACATTCTGCTTACAGGATTCCTTACCTGCCTTGCGACGGTCATCCCCATGGTAGGTACAGCATTGGTATGGTTCCCGATTGCCGTTTATATGGCATTATCCGGCGACCTTTTCAATGGTATCGGACTGGCTATTTTCGGAACACTGATCATCTCTCAGCTCGATAATCTGATCCGCTTTATCCTGCAAAAGAAAATGGCCGATATACATCCTCTGATCACTATATTCGGAGTCGTTATCGGCCTGTCACTATTCGGATTCATGGGAGTGATCTTCGGACCACTATTACTGTCACTATTCTTCCTGTTTGTAGATATGTTCAAGAGGGAATATCTGGATGGAAAGAAATTAGACTAAAATTTCGCTGAATACGTATTCGCAATAAAAAGTTGATGTTCCGGAAGCCAGGTTATACCTCCGTCCAGACTCATTTTAATAGTAATATCATGCCGCCCCTTCGTCGTATTGGGATTGGAGAACAGGAGTAAGTCCCGATTCAATACATTATCTTTTGCTTTTACACTTATCAGACTCGCCATACAAACCGGTTCTTGTAATGCTTTACGTGAAGATTCATGTTCAGTCCATGACTTACCTAAATCTTTCGTAATTGCTACGGCACGGCTACCGCCCCGGTTATCACGCATATTCAACATCAGCACCCCCGGTTCTACCTCGACAACCTGCGCCTCCGTTGTATTCGTACGGGCATAATTATGCATTTTCCAAGTTTTACCATCATCCGTGCTCTTCGACAGAACAAGCTGCGCAGTATGATTTATATCCATCCCCGGATGCGAACTCCACCAAGCACGTTCATAGTATAGATAAAGTTAATTGTAAAGATAACATTCAATAATAAAAATCCCATATTTGCCGCCGCAAAGCGTTCTTTCCATCTGCTTCTTCTCCCAACATTCCTTTTTCCTGAAGATAATAAAGCCTTTCTAGCAGGATTACGACTTGTTTTTCACAGATATGTACATCGCAAACTTCTTTAACCCAATCTACAGTTTCCTCAAGAACAGCAACAGAAGAGAGACTGAGTACTTTTTGTTTTTCCGGTTTCCGAAGCATATCAGCCATAAATGACAGAATTTTGGAAACCATTTTTTTACTACGACCATGCAGACGGGATTTGGGGTTCTTTAAACGCAACAGAAAGTATTCTCCAATCCATAAGGAAGCAATAAATGTTTCCGGAGAAGGCTGCTTCAAACCTTTCCAAAATTTAATCAGAAAGGCATCTACCTCTTCCAGTATTACATCCGTATCATCGTTTATATAAAATCTGTGGGCAAGACATTCTATTACACATCCCAATTTAGCCACACAAACTCCATTTCTGGTATCACTGACTACTTTTTCCGCCTCCCTTAAAAAAACAAAAGCATTATCCTCTTCTATACGATCGTCATACAACCGAAACTGACGGAACAATGAAAGAGAGCGGCATAGCAAATCGTCGTAAGAGCAATCTATATCATTCATAAACAAACGATTTTATTCATTCAAGGTCATAAAGGTAAGAACGATAAAGATAATATCAAACAAGAGAGGGTGGACAAAATAAAAGAAAATCGCGCAATCCGCTTCGCACCTATTAGCGGAAACGAACTGCGCAAATTACCTTTATATCAGTTGTATGTTTACTTCAGCAAAGAGGCCGGATCCAAGTGGTCAGCTTCTATATCTTTAAAATAGCGATATGTGCCTACTTTCAGTTCAAAAGTGGCTGCATCATCAGCTACTATGATACCCTTCTCATGCATCTGCAAAGCACTGATGGTCCACATCTGATTGATAGAACCTTCTACTGCATGATAGAGCGCGCGAGCTTTATTATGTCCGTTCACAATAATCATCACTTCTTTGGCGGAAAGCACTGTACCTACACCAACAGTCAATGCCGTTTTGGGCACTTTGTTTACATCATTGTCGAAGAAACGGGAATTGGCGATGATTGTATCAGTCGTCAAAGTCTTCTGACGTGTGCGGGAAGACAGAGAAGAACCCGGTTCATTGAAGGCAATGTGTCCGTCAGGACCAATACCACCCATAAACAGGTCGATACCACCGTAAGACTTGATTTTTTCTTCGTAACGGGCACATTCAGCATCCAGGTCGGCAGCATTTCCGTTCAGGATATTGGTATTCTCCGGTTTGATGTCGATATGGCTGAAGAAGTTGTTCCACATGAAAGAGTAGTAGCTTTCCGGATGTTCTTTGGGCAGACCCACATACTCATCCATATTAAAAGTAACCACGTTCTGGAAGGAAATAATTCCTTTCTTATTCAGGTCTATTAACTCCTTGTACATGCCGAGCGGTGACGAACCGGTAGGGCAACCCAGTACAAACGGTTTTTCAGGCGTCGGATTAGCGGCCTTAATTTTAGCGGCTACGTAATGAGCAGCCCACTTAGATACGGATTGATAATCCGGTTGAATGATTAATCTCATTGTGATTGTTTTTTATCAGGTTAATAAATTAGGGGTATCTTATCAAAAATTACTATTCCCTGTCCTTCTTCAGGCGTTCAGCCATAGAACGTGCCAGGTGTTCGCATTGTTCGTAAGTGATGTCCTTCATCGCTTGCTTCATCTCTACAGGGTCGGCTATAATTTCAAATTTGCTCTTCTCGGCAAACTCAGCCATACGCTTTACCGCAGCGCCTGCCCAAGTGAACGATCCGAAGTAACCCAGATAGCGGCCTTTAACTTCGCGTATCAGTATTTTGGAAAGCAGGGACTCGATATCCGGATAAATCTGATTGCTATAAGTGGGACTACCAATAATCAGACCACGGTATTTGAAGATATCTGCAATGATATAGGAAGGATTGCTTTTGCTGACGTTGTGCATCACGATATTCTTGATGCCCTGTGCAGATAGTTCCGCTGCGATGGCTTCCGCCATTTGCTCTGTATGGCCATACATGGAACCGTAAGCTATCACCACTCCTTCATCGGCAGCATAGCGACTTAGTTTATCGTAAATGCCTATTACTTTACTTATATACTCTGTCCAAACAGGTCCATGGGTAGAGCAGATGGTCGTAATGTGCAATCCTCCCAATTTCTGCAAAGCCTTCTGTACCGGAGAACCGTATTTACCAACGATATTGGAGTAATAACGCACCATTTCATCCCAATAACGATCCGTATTGATACGGGTATCAAGGAAACCACCATCCAACGTACCGAAACATCCGAAACCATCGCCGGAGAATAGTACGCCTTCTGTTTCGTCAAAAGTCATCATAGTTTCGGGCCAGTGAACCATCGGTGTCAGGTAGAAACGCAGTTTGTGATGTCCCAATGCCAGGAAATCGTCATCTTTCACAACGTATTGTTCGCCTGTCACACCATAGTAACCTTCGATCATACCGAAGGTTTGCTTATTACCAACAATGACAATATCGGGATAATGTTGTTTAATGAGGCGGATCGAACCGGAATGGTCGGGCTCCATGTGGTTAATGATGAGATACTGGATAGGACGTTCGCCAATAATACTTTTTATTTTACGAAGATATACTTCGAAATAACAAGCATCTACCGTATCAATCAAAGCCACTGTTTCGTCGTCTATCAGGTAAGAGTTATAAGACACTCCATAAGGTAATGGCCACAAGCCTTCAAACAGGTGCTTGTTACGATCATTGACTCCTACATAGTGTATTTTTCCTTTTATCATAGTCTTCTGGTTCATAAAACTTCTTTATTTAGATTGATTCTACATTCAAACAGCCGCAAAAATAAGTTTTTTTTCTCACATATCATATTTCTTTCCCTGATAAGCTCCGAGCTGACGCATTTTTTTTTGTATTCGATGATTAAATTCATAATTTTTCAGTCCCCAGTCGGGTGCTATTAACAATTCTTTAGGAGACTGTGAGACAAAGCGTTCTAAAACTAAATCAGGGCGCAGATGCTCTATGTAGTCTATTACCAAATCAATATATTCTTCTACCCCGAAAAGGTGGAAGTCTTCGGGATGTTGTTCATATTCATGTGCCATACGGGTACCGCGTATCAACTGCAATTGATGCATTTTGAGAGTTGTAATCGGAAGACGCGACAGCGTAGCGGCCTGTGCAACCAAATCCTCATGCGTTTCACCGGGAAGTCCCAATATAACATGCCCACCGGTAAGAATACCGCAGGCAACAGTCCTTTCCACAGCATCTACCGTATCCTGAAAAGTGTGTCCGCGATTGATTCGGCGGAGTGTGGCATCATGAGTACTTTCAATACCATATTCAACCAACAGGAAAGTGTTTTTATTCACTTCTTCCAGATAATGCAGCAAAGTATCCGGCATGCAATCCGGCCGGGTACCGATGACCAGACCGACCACATCGGAAACAGACAGTGCTTCCTCATATTTCCGCTTCAATGCTTCCAATTCACCGTAAGTATTGGTGTATGCCTGAAAATAGGCAAGGTATTTCATTTCGGGATACTTATGGGCGAAAAAGACTTTACCCTCTTCCAACTGCTGGGTTACGGATTTTTCCGTACGACAGTATTCGGGATTGAAAGTCTGATTATTGCAATAGGTACAACCACCATACCCTTTCACGCCATCCCGATTCGGGCAGGTGAAACCGGCATTCAGTGATATTTTCTGTACCTTATACGGAAAATAACGTCTCAGGAAAAGCGGAAACTCATTGTATAATATAGGTGCTACATCCATAAAGCTGTTATTTGTTACAAAAATAAGGCTTTTCTTTGAGATAGAGCTTCGGTAAAGATACAATATATATAATTTTTATATGAATGCAAAAATGAAGCAAAAAAAAGAATCAGATTGTCGACAAACTATTAACTTCTTGCCGACAGAAAATGCACTTCTTGTAATTATCTAATAATCAATGATTAAAAATTGGCCTAAAAGAATTGTTTTGTAATTATAGTTGCCCTGTATTTTATGTGTCCCTTCTGCTTTTCATGTCCCTTCTGCTTTGCATCTCCTTCTGCTTTGCATCCGCTCTTACTTTACGCTTCCCTCTGCTTTGCATCCCCTCTTACTTGCTCTTACATAGCGTTTTCTTTACCTTCAGATGCTTTAATTCTGTGTGCCTACATCTGTGGTTTACGTGCTTCACAATCGTAGGCATACTGCTTCACCTATGTGAAGCACTTGAACCACATACGTGGACATGCTAAAACATCGCTTGTCACAGGGCTGACGCATTATAATATTTACCATAAATGCTTATAATAGATCTATTAAAT
>OIWL01000047.1_pt1 | contig 156873 bp, 131 predicted proteins | sample 1587561 | NCBI WGS metagenome assembly OIWL01 (sample SAMEA3888903, study PRJEB22519) | human gut metagenome | biome: human gut; feature: human-associated habitat; material: faeces | place: Denmark | collected 2010 | reverse complement strand
TTGCCGACACCCTCTGTCTGGCTATTTTCATGTATGGAGGATAACTGCCTATGGCGAATAATAAGATGAATATTGAAGGAAAAAATTACTCGGATATTCCGGTGTGGCGTAGATATACGCTTACCATTGAGGAAGCAGCCAGATATTATCATATCGGCGAAGGAAAATTGAGAACGCTTATTGACACACATCCCAATGAGGATTTTTATGTGATGAACGGCAATCGTGCCCTCATTAAGCGTGAGAAATTTGAGAGGTATCTGGATCAGGCTACTGCTGTGTAAACAGAGCTGACAGATTTACCGATTTCACATGATATAACTATGCGGAGAGCTGGATTTGTGCTATGATAAGAGCGCAAGTCTGGCTCTCTTTTTTGAAAGGAGAGTTCACGATGAGTGAGAAAAGACGAGATAACCGTAATCGGATTTTGCGAGAGGGCGAGTACCAGCGTAAAGATGGGAGGTATCGGTTCCGCTATATTGATGAGGACGGAAAAGAGAAAAATGTATATAGTTGGCGTTTGGACAAGAATGACCCAATGCCAAAAGGGAAGAAGCGGGAGCCTTCCCTGCGTGAGAAAGAAAAACAGATTGAAGCGGATTTGTTTGACCGTATCGTAACCAACGGTGGCAACTATACTGTTTTGGAACTGGTAGAAAAGTATGTTTCATTGAAAACAGGAGTTCGTCACAATACGGTTGCCGGATATAAAACGGTCATCAATATGCTGAAAAAAGAGAGTTTTGGGAATCTGCGAATTGATAAGGTGCGTTTGTCAGATGCAAAGGCATGGTTGATTAAGCTCCAGCAGATTGATGGACGGGGATACAGTTCCATTCATTCTATCCGGGGAGTTCTAAGACCGGCATTTCAGATGGCAGTCGATGATGACCTGCTTCGTAAAAATCCATTTGAATTTGAGCTTGCATCCGTCATTGTCAATGATTCTGTTACCAGAGAAGCGATTACCCGAAAGCAGCAGAGAGATTTGCTGAAGTTTATTCAGGAGGATAAGCATTTCAGCAGATACTATGATGCAATCTATATTCTTTTTCACACAGGGCTTCGTATCTCAGAGTTCTGTGGGCTGACAGTTTCAGAAATTGAGTATGGAGAAATGCGTATCAAGGTAGACCATCAGCTACAGCGTACTGCACAGATGCAGTATGTGATCGAAGAACCGAAAACAGACAAAGGTATTCGATATGTACCGATGACAGAAGCTGTTGCAGCGTGTTTTCGCAGAATCATTGCCAACCGAAAGACGCCAAAGGTTGAGCCGATGGTGGAAGGATATGCCGGATTTTTGTTTCTGGATAAAAACGATATGCCGATGGTTGCCCTTCATTGGGAGAAGTATCTGGAGCATATCATTCAGAAATACAATAAAATTTACCGTATCCAGATGCCGAAAGTTACCCCTCATGTATGCAGGCACACCTTTTGCTCTAATATGGCAAAATCCGGGATGAATCCAAAAACCTTGCAGTATATCATGGGTCACGCAGACATCAGTGTAACCTTGAACACTTACACCCATGTAAATTTTGATGATGCAAAGGAAGAAGTATATCGGATAGCGAATAGTTAAAAAAGCCCGTTGGTAAGGACGCTTGCTTTACCAACGGATTTACCAAGATTGCAGGGAAAAACATAAGAAAATACGAGAAGATTTGAGAAGATACCTTAAAAAGAAAGGAAAATTCAAAAGTCGGAAAACCCTGAAATATCAAGTGTTTGAGAAGAAATACAAGACTTAAATGGAGATATAAAAAGATGATAAAAATACTTTTTATTTGCCACGGCAATATCTGCCGCTCACCGATGTCTGAATTTATTTTAAAAGACATGGTTGAGAAGCGTGGCATAAAAGATAAATTTGATATAGCATCGGCGGCGACATCGACCGAGGAGATATGGAATGGCAAAGGCAATTCTATATATCCGCCGGCACAGGCAGAACTAAAAAAACACGGAATTGGGAAGACTGCGTATACCAATTTCAGCAGCAAGCGGGCACGACAGGTCACAAAGCAGGATTACAATTACTATGATTATCTTTTGTGTGCGGACAGCAGCAATATACGCAATACAATAAGAATTACAGGACCTGACACAGATAACAAAATAAAGCTTCTTCTGGATTATACAGACCGCAAAGGCAGCAGTATTGCTGACCCGTGGTATTCAGGCAATTTCGTTGATACATATAGGGATGTTGTGGAAGGCTGTGAAGGCTTTCTTGCATATCTGGAATCACAGCATGTTATATAAATTTATAAAAATCATCAAACACATAACATTTCAACAGATTAATCAAAAGGGAGAAGTATTATGAATCTTGAAAAATATTTTGAAATAATGCATTTGGCTGAAAAACTAAAAAATAATACAAGACATTCATGGCTTTCATCTGGAAGACGTGAAAGTGTTGCTGAGCACTGTTACAGGCTTACACTTATGGCTTATTTTATGAAGGATGAGTTTAAAGATGCAGACATAGATAAGGTAATCCGAATGTGTATGTTTCACGATATCGGGGAGGTGTTCACAGGCGACATTCCGACATTTGAAAAGAAAGAAAAAGACAGCCTTAAAGAAGAGAAAATAGTTGAAAATTGGATAGATGAACTGCCAAAGCCGTATAAAAAAGAACTTCATGAACTGTTTAAAGAGATGGAAGAGCAGGTTACAACTGAAGCCAAACTTTATAAGGCACTTGACAGGATGGAGGCGGTTATCCAGCATAACGAGGCTGATATAAGAACATGGCTGCCGTTAGAATATGAGTTGCAGCTCTCTTATGGTGAAAAAGAGACTGCATTTAGTAAAGTGACTGAAAAACTAAAAGAACATGCAAACAAAGATACAATAGAAAAGATAGAAAAAGCAAAATTTGCAGGTTATGTAAACAAAGATATCAGTGATTCAGTAATATCGGATAATATCGGCATAATAAGGCTTGTTCTTGGTGCATGTTTTACTAATTGTTATATTGTATACAATATCAGGACGAATAACTGTCTGGTTATTGACCCGGCGGATGATGCAGAAAAGATAATTGATAATATCAGCAAAAATGGGCTGAAGCCACAGTATATTCTGGTGACGCATGGACATACGGACCACATACTTGCACTTGGTGCTTTGAAAGAAAAGTATAATATTCCTGTAGTTATCAGCAGGATTGATGCATCGCGTCTTCTTGATGAAGAACTGATAAATGAAAGACCATATGTTGAAGTGCCGTATAAAGCCGTATATCCATCTGTTTTATTAGGAGAGGGTGATGAAATCTGGCTTGATGATATAAGATTTGAAACCATGATTTTACCGGGGCACACACCGGGTTCTGCTGCATTTAAGATTGATTTTAAAAACAGCACGGGACACAGAACAGATGAAAACAAAGATAGAGCTGCCAAATATATGGATGCTGAAAATACAATATATCAGGTTGGTGATTCAAATGAACCGGATAATATAAAAGGCATAATTTTTACGGGTGATACCATGCTTGCGGGCGGACACGGAAAGACAAGTCTGCCGGGTGGAAATGAAGATGATATGATGAAGTCTTTACAGCGTTTAAAAGATATAGACGGAAATTATCTGATTTATCCGGGACATAAGGAAATTACGACATTAAAAAAAGAAAGACAATAAAAACAGCGGATGAAAAACGAATCAGAAGGAAGCCTTCAGTTAGTTATCGTTTTCATCCGCTTAATTCTACAGGACATTTATTAAATTGGATTATTTCACCAACATGTGTTGTACTGTAATGCTAAAAAATTATATAAAAATCTATAAAATATTAAAATTCATTTCCGGGAAATTTTGGAATTCCGTCAAAGCCAGGCTTTAAATCTTCGTCAGTCGGAATGTAGTCTGTCATTTCGCCGTTGTTGAACTTTTCGTAAGCAACCATATCGAAGTAACCTGTGCCTGTAAGACCAAATACAATAGTCTTTTCTTCGCCTGTTTCCTTGCATTTGAGAGCTTCGTCGATTGCAACACGGATTGCGTGGCTGCTTTCAGGAGCCGGAAGAATGCCTTCAACTCTTGCGAACTGTTCAGCTGCCTCAAATACAGAAGTCTGTTCTACACTTCTTGCCTCGATAATTCCGTCATGGTAGAGCTGTGAAACAACAGGGCTCATACCGTGGTAGCGTAATCCGCCGGCGTGGTTGGCAGAAGGTATAAATCCGCTTCCGAGTGTATACATCTTAGCAAGAGGGCATACCTTTCCTGTATCGCAGAAATCATATGCAAACACGCCTCTTGTAAGACTTGGGCATGATGCAGGTTCAACCGCAATAATCTGATAGTCATGTTCACCGCGGAGCATTTCACCGGCAAATGGAGAAATAAGACCGCCGAGGTTTGAGCCGCCACCGGCACATCCGATGATAATATCAGGAACAATATCATATTTTTCAAGAGCAGCTTTAGTCTCAAGACCGATTACAGTCTGGTGGAGAAGTACCTGATTGAGAACGCTTCCGAGAACATAGCGGTAACCTTCCTGGCGTGATTCGGCTTCGACTGCCTCAGAGATTGCACATCCAAGACTTCCTGTTGTGCCGGGATGTTCAGCAAGAATCTTCTTTCCGACTTCTGTAGTTGTGCTTGGAGAAGGAGTAACTTTTGCTCCGTATGTACGCATAACTTCACGTCTGAATGGCTTCTGTTCGTAAGAAACTTTTACCATATAAACCTGACAGTCAAGTCCGAAATAAGAGCATGCCATAGAAAGTGCAGTACCCCACTGACCGGCACCGGTCTCTGTTGTAACACCTTTAAGCCCCTGCTTTTTTGCATAATAAGCCTGTGCGATAGCAGAGTTAAGTTTGTGGCTTCCGCTTGTGTTATTGCCTTCAAATTTATAGTAAATCTTAGCAGGTGTCTGCAATTTTTTCTCAAGACAATATGCACGGACAAGAGGTGACGGACGATACATCTTGTAGAAATCAACGATTTCTTCAGGAATAGGAATATATGCATTAGTTTCGTCAAGTTCCTGTGCGATTAATTCATCACAAAATACAGCTCTCAAATCATCTGCTGTCATTGGCTTTAAAGTTGCTGGATTGAGGAGCGGAGCCGGTTTGTTTTTCATATCGGCACGAACGTTGTACCATGATTTTGGCAGCTCATCCTCGTTAAGATAAATTTTGTACGGAATTTTTTTCTCTGAACCCATAATAATAAATAACTCCTTTTGTTTTTAAAAACTATTTAAAATATCGTATCATAAATAGTGAAAATTAGCAATGATTAAAAGTGCATCAATATTAAATTTATTAAGAAAAAATACTTGCATACTTTGCGATAAAGCGATAATCTATCGGAGACACAAAACAGTAATTAACGAAGACACAAAACAGTAATTAGCGGAGATAAACAATGGCAGGAATGGTGGATATGAAAAACAGAAAAAAAGATGTACTGCGAAAAGTCTTTGGATATGATTCATTCAGGACGGGGCAGGAGGAAATTGTGGATAACATACTTCTGGGACGCGATGTTTGTGGAATAATGCCTACAGGAGCAGGTAAGTCAATATGTTACCAGCTTCCGGCGTTGTTGCTTCCCGGAATAACAATAGTAGTATCTCCGCTTATTTCACTTATGATAGACCAGGTAAAAGCATTGAATGAGGCAGGGGTTCATGCAGCATACATAAACAGTGCCCTCACCGAAAACCAGATTACGAAAGCACTTTATAATGCGATGTGTGGCAGATACAAAATAGTCTATGTAGCACCGGAAAGACTTGAAACAAACAGATTTCTTGAATTTGTGCTTAATGCCGATATTTCGATGATTACGATAGATGAGGCACACTGCATCTCACAGTGGGGACAGGATTTCAGGCCAAGCTATCTTAAAATAGTGAATCTTATAAAAATGCTGCCTAAAAGACCCGTTGTAAGTGCATTTACAGCAACAGCAACGCAGGCAGTAAAAGATGATATTGTATGCGTGCTGGGACTGAATAATCCTTTTATAAAGGTGACCGGATTTGACAGGAGTAACCTGTATTTTGAAGTGCGTCAGCCGAATAATAAGGATACAGAAGTGCTTAATTATGTGCTTTCTCACAGGGATGACAGTGGGATAATATATTGTGCTACAAGAAAAAATGTTGACAAAGTATATGCAATGCTTGCTAAAAATGGAATTGCGGTTACAAGGTATCATGCCGGGCTTGATAATGATATGAGAAAAGCCAATCAGGAAGATTTCATATATGATGAAAAACCGGTAATTGTGGCAACAAATGCGTTTGGCATGGGTATAGACAAGTCAAATGTAAGATATGTGCTTCATTATAATATGCCTCAGTGTATAGAAAATTATTATCAGGAAGCGGGAAGAGCCGGCCGTGATGGAGAACCTGCAGAATGTATATTGCTTTTTTCGCCGCAGGATGTTATTATCAACGAATTCCTCATCGAAAATAAAGGGGAAAATAACGAATTTACTGAAGAGGAAAGAAAAGCTGTACATGACAATGATATACGCAGATTGAAAAAAATGCGTTACTACTGCAGTACAAAAGAGTGTCTGAGAGAATACATGCTAAACTATTTTGGCGAGTATTCCGGAAAAGATGACTGTGGCAACTGCAGCAACTGTTCTGCAGTATTTGAAGAAAAGGATGTAACAAATACAGCTTCAGTTATTATTAAGACAATAAAAGAGTGTCATGAAAGATTTGGAACATCGGTAATAACAGGGACGATTCGCGGTGAAAATAAGGCAAAACTAAGAAGTTACGGAATTGACAGGTATTCGACATTCGGAATGTGTCGTCAGATGAGTGAAAGTTTTATAAAAGGCGTTATTGACAAGATGCTGCTTGATGGGTATCTTAGGGAAACGGATGATATGTACAGAATTCTTAAACTTACAGAAACTTCAGATATGCTGATATCAGGTGAAGAGCATCTTATTATGAAATGGTCGGAACGAAAAGAAGAATTCAAAAAAGAAAAGCGTACACCCAAAAGCCTCGATGCAGACGGCCTTATGCTGTTTGAAAGACTGCGTATGTTAAGAATTGATATTGCACGAAATGAAAATGTGCCGCCATATATAGTCTTTTCAGATAAGGCACTTACTGATATGTGCATAAAAAGACCACATACAAAAGCAGAAATGCTTAATGTAAATGGTGTTGGTGAAAATAAGTACGAAAGATACGGAAAAGAATTTCTTAAATGTATAAAAGAACACGAAAATCAGGAGGATATACATGGTTAAAGACATGACAAAAGGTTCGCCGATGAAACTGATTCTTGGATTTGCGATTCCTATGCTTATGGGAATGCTTTTTCAGCAGTTTTACAATCTGGTGGACACAATGATTGTTGGAAAAACATTAGGCGTAGATGCACTTGCGGGCGTTGGAGCTACGGCGTGCATTAACTTTATGATTATTGGTTTCTGCATGGGAGTATGTAACGGATTTGCGATTCCTGTTGCACAGCAGTTTGGAGCAGGCAAATATTCGGAACTCAGAAAATATGTATACAATGGATATATTTGCAGCATTATATTTTCGGTTGTGCTGACAGTCGCATCAGTTGTGGGCTGCCGCGGTATACTTACACTTTTAAGGACACCTTCCAATATTTATGAGCATGCATATGCATATATTGTTGTAATATTTGCGGGAATACCAACAGTTTTCCTTTATAATATGGTTTCCGGTGTAATCCGTTCACTTGGTGACAGCAAGACACCTGTATATTTTCTTGTCGTTTCGGCAGTTATAAATATAATACTTGATTTTGTATTTATTCTTGTATTTAAAATGGGGGTTGCCGGGGCTGCATGGGCGACAGACATATCACAGCTTATATCAGGTGTGGCATGTTATGTTTATATGAATAAAAAATATGATATACTAAAATTCCAGAAGCAGGAGAAGAAGTTTAAAAAGGTTTATGTTAAGAATCTTTGCATAAATGGAATTCCTATGGGACTGCAGTATTCAATCACTGCAATAGGAAGTGTAATTCTTCAGGCAGCAGTTAATACGCTTGGTTCAGTCTATGTTGCAGCAATGACAGCAGGCTCAAAGATATTTACATTTACATGTTGTCCGTTTGATGCACTCGGTTCGACGATGGCAACATATGGCGGTCAGAACGTAGGAGCCGGCAAAACGGAGCGTCTCGGAAAGGGAATTAAGGCTGCGGGAATAATAGGAATTATATACAGCATTGTTGCATTTGTTCTTTTATATTTCTTTGCAAGTTACATTGCACTTCTGTTTGTGGCAGCATCAGAGACAGAGATAATAAGCCTGACACATAAGTTTATTGTATATTCGGCATTGTTCTATATACCGCTTACATTTGTCAATGTAATAAGATTTTGCATACAGGGTATGGGATTTTCAACATTTGCAATACTTGCGGGAGTGTTTGAGATGGCGGCAAGAACATTTGCGGCAGTTATGCTGGTTCCGGTTATGGGATATAGCGGTGCGTGTCTTGCAAATCCGCTCGCATGGATTGCAGCGGACATATTCTTGTTCCCTGCATTTATGTATTGTAAAAAGCGACTTGAGAGAGCAGGAAAAACAGCATAAAGAAAAGATAAAAAGCTTCGCCTCCGTGAATAAAGCAATTCTCACGGACAGTGAAGCTTTTTGTAAGCTTTGCACTTCAATGTTACAGATGGCATATTTTGTGCAGAGGTATATTTAAAAATGCATGATTTCTATTAAGAAAATCCATGCGAGTCCATAGTATGTTACGACGGCAACAAGGTCGTTTACTGTTGTGATAAGCGGACCTGAAGCAACTGCCGGGTCGATATGGATTTTTTTGAAAAACATAGGTATAAGTGTTCCCACAAGGCTTGATATAAGCATTGCAAGCATAAGTGCAGCACCGATACAGAGTGAGATGCTGAATGAAAACAGTATTGATTCACCCTTAAAAAAGTGGATATAGCTGCCAATGCATACAAGTGATAATATGCCGAGAATCAGTCCGTTGATAAGACCAACGCGGCCTTCTTTAAACACAAGTCCGAATTTTTGTCTGGCAGTCAGATCTTCATCCATGAGAACACGGATAGTAACAGCGAGTGACTGCGTACCTACATTTCCGGCCATATCAAGTATAAGTGACTGGAAACACATAACAATAGTAAGCTGGGCAACTACAGTTTCAAACATTCCTACAACAGATGAAACAAGAAGTCCGAGACCGAGAAGTATAATCAGCCATGGCAGACGTTTTTTGATACTCTGTTTTAGCGGCTCATGCAAGTCCTCTTCAGAAGTAAGACCGGCAAGCATGGCGTAATCTTCACCCATTTCATCATCAACGACTTTAACAATATCCTGTGCGGTTATAACTCCTAAAAGCCTGTTATTTTCATCGAGTGCAGGAATAGAATCTTCTGAGTAATCTTTAATCCATTCGATACAATCGTCAATATCTTCTTTGGCATAGACGAAAGGATATGACGTTACAATTAAATCTGAGAGCGGCATATCAGCTCTGGCTATGATAAGCTCATTAAGGCTTATGGCACCACAGAAAACATCATTTTCATCTTCAACATAGATTGTAGAAATATTATCATTTTCGGCGGCCTGATTTACAAGCTCACGCATAGCCTGTTTAATTGTAAGTGTAGAGTGGATTAAAACGAAATTTGTTGTCATTTTGCTGCCTATCTGGTCATCGTCAAATGAAGAGATAAGAGCAATGTCACGTCTTGCATCATTACCTATAAGCTCGATTAAATCATCGCGTGTTTTTTTATCAAGGTGCTGGAGAACAAAAACTGCTTTGTCAGCGTCCATTTCGGATACAACAGCAGCTTTCTTCTTGATATCGAGCTCCTTGAAATATGTCGGAATATTGTCTTCGTCAACATATTCAAATATATCTGAAAGCTCGTCAATATTAAGCAGCCTGTATAATCTCTGTCTTTCTGATATGCTCATGCTGTCAAGTGCAGCGGCAATATCATTTTCATGATAATCAAGCAGCTTGTCTTTAATCTGTGCAGGGGATGCGTTGCTTCTGATAATAGAAGCGATTTCCTTTTCGTAGTCAGGTTTTGCTGAAGAAAGTTCCTCAGCAGTAGTGTTTACGATGTCTTTTTCTTCCATCACAATCTCCTTTCATATTCAGTTAGAAATAGTCTGTAGCGACCGGACATGAAAATCATTGCCAGAAAAAGCAGGAGAAAAAAATCCGATGCAGATAACCGGATTTATGAAAGTTTTTCATATTTAGAAATGAAGAAATCTATAGACTTAAAATGAGACCCGCCATGACAAAAGTGCCGGGTTTAAAATCTATATTCTTATATGAATTCTTCTGATTTTTGCAGACAATGATGCTACTTCGCCCGTAACTGTCGTCAGTCATGATCTCACCTCGTTTTCATAAAATAATATTAAAAATAAATATGCGGAAAAATCCCACAAAGAAGATTATAGTTCACTGCAAATAAAAAAGTCAAGAAATAATATAATAAATATTATGAGCTGTTATATAAAAAGACAACCATATATAAGCAGATAAATTTATGGCTTATATAATGGCTGTCTCTATTATTAAAAAATCAAATATTTTTTGACGTATGTAAATTGTGTTCATGAAGATATTTTTCTTTGGTTGCAAGACCACCTCGTATGTGTCGTTCCTGTTTGTTAATGTCAAGAACCTTTCTTGCCTCACTTGCAAGTGAGGGATTAATACGTGCTAATCTTGAAGTGACATCTTTGTGAACAGTGCTTTTGCTGACACCGAATTTTCTTGCCGTCTGACGGACGGTAGCTTTTGTTTCGATAATATATTCAGCAGTTTTTATAGCCCGTTCTTCGATATAACCTTTCAATCAAAACCCCTGCATATTTGTTTGTATATCATATTCAATAATTAAGACAAATATGACCTCAAAGCGTTTTGAAAATATAGATTAAAGAATGGATGTTATAGTTAAATCAGGTGCTGCAGATAAATCAATAAATTTATCTTTGCAACGTATAACCGGTCTGCTTAAACTTCTGTCGTTAATGAGTACAACTTCACCTGTCTCGCCATTTGAAAGTTTGACATTGTTGTGAATGTATGATGATGCAACATTTTTAAAGAATGGAAGTGCAAACTTAGGATCAAGTGTTGAAAAACACTCTTGTTCCATAAGATGTATAACTGTAAAAGGACATACAGCACTTCTGTAAACTCTGTCTGATGTCATTGCGTCATAAATGTCGGCAATTGCAATTATTTTTGCAAAATCAGGAATCTTTTCGCTTGTAAGTCCAAAAGGATAGCCTGTACCATCACATTTTTCATGATGAAGCAGACACGCTTCTTTAACTCTTGAGTCGATATCTTTATCTTTTATAATATCATAACCTTCGTTTACATGGGCTTTCATAACCTCAAATTCAGTAGGTGTAAGCTTGCCTGGTTTTTCAAGAATTTTCCTAGGAATACGGACTTTGCCTATATCATGCAAAAGACCACACAGTGTAAGAACATGCACATCTTCTTCGGAATAACCGAGCCATTCACCTATAATAGATGCAACAAGTGCAACGTTTACGCTATGGGCATAAGTAAGGTCGTCAAACTGGCGTAAACTGTGCAGCATATCAAACATCTGAAGCTTGTTTGAATATGTATTCATGAGAGAAAGGGGATAAGTAAGAAGTTCATCCACGTCAACATCTGCATTATGGTTTACAATATCATTTAACTGTGATTTTAAATCAGAAATTCCTTCATTGTATTCTTTACAGAAAGCTTTGAATTCTTTACTGTTTCTTACCTTTTCGTAATATGTAGAATTGTCATTCTCGACAGGTCTTACAGGTTCGGTGTAATCTTTATCAATAATCTCAATTTCAAGAATGTGGTTTGCAGAAATCTTTGCAATCATATCCATATCAAGCTTTGTGCCTGATGCAGCAATAAGAGAGCCATCGCTGTTAAGGACATCTTTAGAAAGAGTCATTCCGTCATCGGCATCAAAAATAAACACTGTCTTTGTATGTATGTTATTAGATGATGAATTATTATCTGACATAATTAAAATACTCCCGTTTAGATATAAAATAATATCGTCATTTGAATATGATTTTATTATAGAAAAAATGGGGCAAATTGTCAATTTTATAAAATAAAATATATTTCGGTAAAAACACTTGACTAGTAAGTATTAATTGTGTAATATTCATTTGAAATAAAAATATAACGAGTGAGTATCATGTAGCGGTATGCTTTATGATATTACATCCCTTATTTAGAGTGGCGGAGACACATAGGGTCTGTGAAGCCCGGCAACCCCGTAGGCAATGGCAGTGATTTGATGATTGAACTGTTGCAAGGAAGGTGCCAACCTGAGCGAAGATATCCGGATTATACCGGAAGTTCGAACAATAAGAGGATTTCGAGTCTTGATGATTGCGGGTCCTTTTACGAGGGCTCTTTTTTTTCGTTATGTTTTAATTAATGTAACCACATATACAATTAATTTTTATGAAGAAAGGAATTATTATGGAAAGAAGATTATTTACATCAGAATCTGTTACTGAAGGACATCCTGATAAAATCTGTGACCAGGTATCAGATGCAATACTTGACGCTTTATATGAGCAGGACCCATATTCAAGAGTAGCCTGCGAGACACTTACAAATACAGGATTTGTAATGGTTATGGGTGAGATTACAACAAAGGCAAATATTGACATTCCTCAGATTGTACGTAACACAGTTACAACAATCGGATATGACAGCTCAGAAAAGGGATTTGACGGAAATACATGTGCAGTTATGGTTGCACTTGACAAGCAGTCTGCAGATATTGCAATGGGTGTTGATAAAGCACTTGAAGCAAAAAATGGTGAAGAAGATGACGCTGCGATTGATGCAATCGGTGCCGGTGACCAGGGTATGATGTTTGGTTATGCAACTAATGAGACACCGGAATATATGCCATATTCAGCTGCACTTGCACAGAAACTTGCAAGACAGCTTACAGCTGTAAGAAAGAACGGACCTCTTTCATATTTAAGACCTGACGGAAAGACACAGGTTACTGTAGAATATGATGAAAATAACAAACCAGTCAAGCTTGATGCTATTGTTGTTTCTTCACAGCATGCACCTGAAATTTCACAGGAACAGATTCATGAAGATATCAAGAAATATGTAATTGATGCGGTTGTTGATCCTGCAATGATAGACGAAAATACAAAGATTTTCATTAATCCTACAGGAAGATTCGTAATCGGCGGACCTAACGGCGACAGCGGTCTTACAGGACGTAAGATTATCGTTGATACTTACGGCGGTGTTGCAAGACACGGCGGCGGAGCTTTCTCAGGAAAGGACTGCACAAAGGTTGACCGTTCGGCAGCTTATGCAGCACGTTATGTTGCAAAGAATATCGTTGCAGCAGGAATAGCTGACAGATGCGAAATCCAGCTCTCATATGCAATTGGTGTTGCACATCCTACATCAATCATGGTTGATACATTTGGAACCGGCAAGCTTTCAGAAGATAAGATTGTTGAGCTTATCAGAGAAAACTTTGATTTAAGACCGGCAGGAATTATCAAGATGCTTGATTTAAGACGTCCTATCTATAAGCAGACTGCAGCTTATGGTCATTTTGGTCGTCCGGATCTTGATCTTCCATGGGAAAAGACAGATAAAGCAGAATTATTAAAAAAATATTTATAAAAACAATTGTAAAATAACATTACGGTAATGTATAATAATAAGAGCCGGATGTGGGACAGACTTCCTGCATCCGGCTCTTATCAGTTTATTTAAGGAGATTTTGATGGAAGGGTATTATACAATTGAGAGATGGCTGGCATTCTTTTTTATATACAGCTTTCTCGGGTGGTGCATTGAATCAACTATAGTTTCTGTGAGTAAAAGAAAGCTTACAAACAGAGGATTTTTAAAAGGTCCTATGCTTCCATTATATGGTTTTGGGGCTTTGACAATTATAATTTCGACGCTGATGGTTGCTGATAATGCAGTTCTTGTATATATATGCGGCATGATTGCGGCTACTGCACTTGAATACGTAACAGGTGCTGCAATGGAAGCTATATTTAATATGAAATATTGGGATTACAGTGACAAAAAGTTTAACATTCATGGATATATATGCCTGAAATCATCGCTTTTCTGGGGATTTTTGTCAGTTGTGCTTGTTATGGTAATCCATGTGCCTATAGCAGAATTTATTGATTCACTTGACATAAGAATTCTTACGGCAGTTTTGCTGGTTATAATTGTGATTGCTGCGACCGATACAGTATTTGCATTTAAGAAAGCACTTGATTACCAGAAGCTTCTTGCTTATGAGTCTATGATAAAGAAAGAACTTTCGGAAATATCAGAAAGACTTGCGGAAGCAAAAGAAGCATTTACGGAAAAGGCAACTGCAAAGCAGATAGAATATTTTTCTAATCAGGAGCAGAAAGTTGAAAGACTTCGTCTTGAACTTGACGCTGCAAAGGAGAAAGCCGGTAAACTTCACAAATCACTTTTAAAGAGCTTCCCATCTGCTTCATCTAAGAGGTTTGGCGAGGCGTTTGAAGAGATTAAGAAGTATGTAAGCACTAAGAAACAGTAAAGATATTAAAAAAATTTATAAATTTATTTAAAATAAGTCTTTTAAATTTTTTTTTTATTGTATATAATGATATTTAGGCATAAAATCTTTATTGCGTGGTACTTTGGCAGTGGTTTGTGCCGGAAGATTTATGGATGATTGGATATTGAACAGCTTAGTACAAAGTGAAAGGAGTAATTTCATGCTGTCAACAGATATAGGAATTGATTTGGGAACAGCCAGTATTCTGGTTTATATAAAAGGAAAAGGTGTTGTGTTAAAGGAGCCTTCAGTTGTTGCTTTTGACAGAGATACTAATAAGATAAAGGCCATTGGTGAAGAGGCACGTCTCATGCTTGGACGTACACCTGGTAATATTGTTGCCGTAAGACCTCTTCGTCAGGGTGTTATTTCAGATTATACAGTAACAGAGAAGATGCTCAAGTATTTTATTCAGAAAGCTATAGGCAGAAGAATGTTAAAGAAGCCTAGAATCAGTGTTTGCGTACCTTCAGGTGTAACTGAGGTTGAAAAGAAAGCCGTTGAGGATGCAACACTTCAGGCAGGAGCAAGAGAAGTTGCAATTATTGAAGAGCCGATAGCAGCAGCAATCGGTGCCGGAATTGATATTTCAAGACCATGTGGTAATATGATTGTTGATATCGGTGGCGGTACTACAGATATAGCAGTTATCTCACTCGGAGGTACTGTTGTAAGTACGTCTATTAAGATTGCAGGTGATGATTTTGATGAAGCACTTGTAAGATACATGAGAAAGAAACACAATCTTCTTATCGGTGAGAGAACAGCCGAAGATATTAAGATAAAGATTGGTTCAGCATACCCAAGAGCAGAAGTTACAACTATGAATGTTAGAGGACGTAATCTTGTAACAGGTCTTCCTAAGACAGTAGAAGTGACATCAGAAGAGACAGAAGAAGCATTGAGAGAGGCAACTTCACAGATTGTTGAAGCAGTTTACAGTGTCCTTGAAAAGACACCTCCGGAACTTGCATCAGATATAGCCGACAGAGGAATTGTTCTTACAGGCGGTGGAAGTCTTCTTTCAGGACTTGAAGATTTAATTGAGGCAAAGACAGGTATTAATACAGTTACTGCTGAGGATCCAATGACAGCAGTTGCAATCGGTACAGGTAAGTTCATAGAATTCCTTGCCGGTTACAGAGATGAGAACTAAAAATATCAGGATGGAGGTCAGGTTATGGTAAGAGGCTTATATACTGCCTATACAGGAATGGTAAACAGCCAGCACAGACTTGATGTTGTATCCAACAATCTGGCGAATGCTACAACGACAGGATATAAAAAGGAAGGATGCACAACGCAGTCTTTTGATGCTGTTTATGGCATTAAGATTAAAGATGCGACAGTGGGTCATGTAAATCAGAATATCGGCAAGCTTTCGCTTGGAGCAAAAATCGGTGAAACGTATCGTAATTGGGAGCAGGGCTCTTTTGTTACAACAGATAATACATACGATTTTGCATTGTCAGGAAAGGGATTCTTTACGATTTCCTTTACAAACAAAGCCGGGGAGACATCAACGATGTATACCAGGGATGGGTCTTTTCAGATGAACGCAGATGGTTATCTGGTTACCAAGGATGGTGATTATGTGTTGGGAGAGAGCGGTGAGCCGATTGTTCTTCCGACAGATGCAACTAATATAGCAGTAGAACCTACAGGAGAGATATATGCTGATAATGAGTATGTAGATTCATTTCTTCTTACAGATTTTGAAGATTATAATTATCTCGAAATGTATGGTGAGAATCTTTATCGTGCCTTAGATGGTGCAACACAGGCAGATGAGGTTACTGCAACAGTTAATCAGGGATTTAAAGAAGCATCTAATATCAATGTTGTTTCAGAGATGGTTGAGATGATTAGTATCGCAAGAGAGTATGAGAGCGGTCAGAAGGTCATCAATGCCATGGATGAGATGATGAGTAAGATGGTATCAATTTCTGAGTTATAAGTTTAGATGAAAGGCAGACAGAATGGTAAGATCATTATATTCAGCTGCATCAGGAATGATGGCACAGCAGACAAATGTTGATGTAATTGCAAACAACCTTGCAAATGTTAATACAATAGGATATAAGTCACAGAGTGCTGAATTCAAGTCACTTTTATATCAGGATTTACAGGCTAAGACAACTTCTGCTAATGGAGAAAATAAGCCGGTAAGTGCACAGGTTGGACTTGGTTCAAGAATATCATCAATAACATCACATTACACACAGGGTTCAGCAAATGCAACGGATGGTACAACAGATTTCCTTATAAACGGAATGGGATTTTTTGCAATAGAAAATATTGATGGAAATGTATATTATACAAGAAATGGTAATTTCTTCTTATCAGTAGATACTGATGGAACAGTTCTTTGTACTGCAGAAGGTTATCCGGTTCTTAGTTCAGAAGGACAGCCTATTGTTCTTGACCCACAGTATCAGTCAACTAAGATTACAGTTGATGGAGATGGTAATATATGTTATCCTGACGAATCTAACAATGCACAGCCTATTGGAATAAAGATTGGATTATATCAGTTCCCTAATCCTTCAGGACTTACAAAGGTTGGTAATTCATATCTTGCAGAAAGTGATGCATCAGGCGTAGCAATCAATGAAGAGGATGGGGTTGTAAGCAAGAGTAAATTAAAGCAGGGCTATCTAGAAAGCTCTAATGTTAATGTTGCTACAGAGATGGTTAATCTTATAACAGCACAGAGAGCTTATGAGCTTTGTTCAAAGGCTATTACAACATCTGATACAATGATGGAGCAGGCAAACAACTTAAAGAGATAATAAGCAGCAGGGAGAATTATTATGGATAATATTATCAGTAATGTTAATTCCATTTATACTAATGGAACATATGCATCCGGTACAGGTAATTCACTTGAAGATAAAATAAATAATAAAGATTTGTCAAAAGCAACAGATGATGAGCTCATGGAAGTCTGCAAAGATTTCGAGAGTTATTTCTTAGAACAGATGTTAAAGTCAATGGTAAAGATGACAAAAGTTGACGGTGATACGGATGATAGTAATCTGTATTCGTCACTTTTTGGAATGACTGATAATTCTGATTCGGGAATGAGTACACTTTCAAGTTATTTTGGTGATGAGATAGTTCAGCAGGTAGCTGACAAGATGACAGAGTCTAATGGTGGAAAAGGTCTTGGACTTGCACAGCAGCTTTACGAACAGATGAAGAGAAACTACGGAGTTAGTGAGGTATAATTATTTTGGAATATGAAGCTGTAAAATACGTTGAGGGATTTGTTGAAAATATTATTTTCCGCAATGAAGATAACGGATATACGGTGTTTGATATTACATATAATGGTGAAGAAGTAACCTGCGTTGGTGTATTAAGTTACATCAGTGCAGGTGAATTTATAGCCGCACAGGGTGAATTTGTCAAACATCCCGTGTATTACATGCAATTTAAAATAAAATCATATGAATTCAGGGCGCCTGACGATGCAAAATCGGTGAAGCGTTATCTTAGTTCCGGTGCGATTAAAGGCATTGGCGAAAAAATGGCCGAAAATATTGTGAATAAATTCGGCGATGATACATTCCGCATTATGGAAGAAGAACCGGAACGTCTTGCTGAGATTAAAGGAATCAGCATCAAAAAGGCAATGGATATTGCCGCACAGCTTATGGACAAAAGAGATGTGCGTCGTGCAATGATGTTTATGCAGGAGTTTGGCATAAGCATGAAGTTGGCTAACAAAATTTACACAAAATACGGACAAAACATATATACAATTCTAAAAGAAAATCCTTACCGTCTTGCTGATGATATTGATGGTATAGGCTTTAAAATTGCAGATGAAATAGCAGCAAAAGCCGGAATAAAAGTGGATTCGGCATTTAGAATTAAAAGCGGAATTTTTTACGTTTTATGTCAGGCAGCAGGCCAGGGACATGTATATCTTCCGTTGGATGAGCTTGAAAGCTATGTCAAATCGCTTCTTTTGATAGAGTTTGATAATATGGAAAGTTATATAATGGACCTTGCGGTAGATAAAAAAGTTGTTGTAAAACAGAGTGGCGACAGAAAGCTTGTATACGCTGCGATTTATTATTATATGGAAACGTCTGTTGCAAGAAAACTGTGCGATTTGGATATAAGCTATTCATGTAACGATGAGGAAATGGAAGAATCAATTGAAAAAATTGAACAGCGTCTTAATATTGAGCTTGATGAAATTCAAAAAGAGGCAGTGAAAAAGACTGTTCAAAATGGCCTTGTCGTTATAACAGGTGGTCCGGGAACCGGAAAAACAACAACAATAAATACCATAATCCGATATTTCCAGATGGAAGGGCTTGATATAAGGCTTGCAGCACCGACAGGAAGGGCAGCCAAAAGAATGAGTGAAACCTGTGGAATGGAAGCCCAGACAATACACAGACTGCTTGAGATAAGCGGAGGACCGCAGGAAGATTCCAATGGAAGTTCATTTGCAACTAATTTTGACAGAAATGAAGAAAATCCGCTTGAGACAGATGCTATTATAGTCGATGAAATGTCAATGGTTGATATAAGCATAATGAATTCGCTTTTAAAGGCAGTGGCGGTAGGAACAAGACTTATTCTTGTTGGTGATACCGACCAGCTGCCGAGTGTCGGTGCCGGAAATGTATTAAAAGATATAATAGCATCAGGATGTTTTCCGGTTGTAAGGCTTGAAAAGATTTTCCGACAGGCAGCCGAGAGTGAAATAGTTATAAATGCACATAAAATAAATAAAGGTGAGCCGGTCGTTCTTAATAAATACAGTAAAGATTTTCTTTTTGTAAGACGCGAAACACCTGATGAGATAATAGCTGCAATATGTACACTCGTAAAGAAAAAACTGCCGGATTATGTCGGTGCGGGAATTAATGAAATACAGATACTTACGCCATCTAAAAAATCTGCAACAGGTTCATTAAGACTCAATAAAATCATGCAGGAGTATCTAAATCCGCCACAGGCAGGAAAACAGGAAAAAGTGTATGGCGAAGTCACATTCCGTGAGGGAGATAAAGTTATGCAGATTAAAAATAATTACCAGACGGAATGGGAAAAGAAGAGTAAATACGGAGTGACATATGATGCCGGAAGCGGAGTATTTAACGGTGATACAGGAATAATTACAGAGATTAATACATTCATGGAGCAGATGACTGTAAAGTTTGATGATGAGCGTATTGTGAAATATGATTTTAAACAGCTTGAAGAGCTGGAACTTGCATATGCAATTACGGTACATAAATCGCAGGGAAGTGAATATCCAGCGGTTGTTATTCCGATGTATCCCGGCCCAAGGATGCTTATGAACAAAAATCTTTTGTATACAGCGGTTACAAGGGCAAGAAAATGTGTATGTATGGTTGGAAATGAAAACTGCTTTCATCAGATGGCACAAAATGAGTCTGAACAGAGACGTTATTCGTCTTTAGATGAAAGAATAAAAGAAATATATGAATTGGATAATGCGGTTTAAATGAAAGGGGTAAAAGCATAAATATTCTGGAAAAATTTTGTGGAAAAGCACTAGACTTCATATATCCGCCAGCGTGTCCCATATGTGGGACACCGTTGCCGGCGGGATTAAGACAACAGGGAATATGCAGGGAGTGTGTTAAAAAAATTGTGTATATTGGCGATGAAAGCTGCCTGAAATGTGGAAAACCATTAGATGTTGATGACAAAGAATACTGCCACGACTGTGCAAAGACAAAACATATATTTGACAGATCGGCGGCTGTTTTTTCGTATTCAGACGGATTAAAGCAGTCAATATACAGGTTTAAATATAAAGGATGCCGGGAATATGGAAAGTGGTATGCCGCACAGATGGCTGACAAGCTGGGAATGCTTATAAAAATATGGTCGCCTGATGTGATTGTTCCTGTTCCTATGTATGCAAAAAAACAGCGTGCAAGAGGGTACAATCAGGCAGAAATTATTGCGTGTGAACTTGGAAAAATTATACATGTCCCGGTTAACACACGGTTTCTTAAAAGAAATAAAAATACAGTTCCAATGAAAGAAGTTTCGGGACATGACAGGAGTAAAAATCTTGAAAATGCTTTTATTGCGGACAAAAATGTTGTAAAATATAAGAAAATACTATTGGTAGACGATATATATACTACAGGTGCAACGCTTGATGCGTGTGCTGCGGTATTAAAAAAATACGGGGTAGAAAAGGTATATGGTGCATGCCTTTGTATTGGAATAGGAATGTCCTGAGAGGTAATGTTGCGATATGCAATATCTGGTATAGGATATTTCCGGTAAAATAACAGCGGTTTGGCGTGATGCCGGAACAGGAGGAAAATTATGGATGTAAGAAATTGTAGAGGATGCGGAAGATTATATAACTATATCGGTGGTTCATATAGGAATCTCTGCCCTGACTGCGTAAGAAAGTTAGAGGAAAAGTTTGATATTGTAAAGGACTATATAGAGGAAAACCATTCAGCAACGATGAATCAGATTTCAGAAGACTGCGATGTGAGTGTAAGACAGCTTGAAAAGTGGGTTCGTGAAGAGAGACTCTGCTTTGCAGATGATTCCCCGATAGGTATTCCATGTGAAAATTGTGGAAAGACAATAAAATCTGGAAGATATTGCGAGGCTTGTAAGAACACGCTTGCAAACCAGCTTGGCAGCATGTATGCCATAAATTACGAAGAAGATGATGAAAAAGATAAGAACTCAAGAGCGAGAATGCGTTATCTTGACAGAAAATAAAAACGTAATTTAAAAAGTTAATTTTTGCTGTTAAGAAAAATAAAATAAACGCCGATACATTTCACATAAGATAAAAGAAAGAGAGGCGGTTAGCATGCGTATTGATGCATATAATGCGGTAAGCCGGATTTACAAGTCAAGCACAAAAGTGAATACTGCTAAGAAAACATCAGGTGGTCCGGAGTTCAGTGACAAACTTGAAATTTCAAATGTGGCTAAAAGCTATCAGACAGCAAAGTCAGCAGTTAATGCGGCAGAAGATGTCCGAATGGATAAAGTAGAAGCCCTCAGGGCACAGTTTGCAAACAGAACATATAATGTCAGTTCAGAAGATGTGGCTGATAAGATAATTGCAGATGCAGAAACATTAGTATTTTAGGCGGTGGGATTAGATGGCGAGTTTGATAGAGACACTTATAGATGTGTTGGATAAAGAAAATACAGAATATCAGGGCCTTTTGAAGCTTTCCGAAGAAAAGACCACCGCCATTGTTAATGGCAATGTTGAAAGATTACAGGAAATTCTTGGACTTGAGCAAAGAAGCATTGATAAGATTAATAAACTTGATGCTTTCAGGGATGAGAATGTGGGAGATATATGCAATGTCCTTAATATTCCTAGAAAAGGAATAAAGATTGAGAATATTGCAGATATGTTGTCAGGACAGCCCAAAGATGCAAAAGCTCTTACGGATGTTCATATGAAACTGAAAAGAACACTTGATCAGTTGATGAAAGTTAATGAGAATAATAAGATGTTATTGCAGGAGTCGATGGATATGATTGAATTTGAGCTTAATCTTGCAAAGAATTCAAAGGTTGCACCACAGACGGGTAATTATAGTAAAGGTGCATACGAGCAGAATAATTCATATCCTACGGCAGGAGGATTTGACGCCAAGCAGTAACGGATTAATATAAATTTATAAAGATTATTTCAAAAGCTGCTTTGCAGCTTTCTTAATTTATGTGGGCAGTAAGCCAGAGTCATTACTTGTATAAGAATGAGAATTTGGCGGATACTGCAGTTCTATATACTCACGGATGAGTATATGCCCGGCTTACGGATAAGCAATACCGGCAGGAGGATATTTATGGCTAATGGAATGGCGAGTCTGTTTGTTGGTGCATCAGGCCTAAAATCAGCACAGACAGCATTAAATACAACGGCACACAACCTTTCTAATATCAATACAGAGGGTTATACAAGACAGCAGATTGCATTCAGGGATACACATTATCTTAGAATCGGTGGAAGCTATGCTTCACCTTCAGCATCTGTATACGGACTTGGTGTTGGGATAAGCGAAATCAGAAGAATAAGAGACGAATTTATAGATAAAGCATATCGGACAGAAAACGGCCGGCTTGGTTATTACTCAAACCAGTACAAGGCTATTGAAGAAGTTGAAGACCAGTTTGGAGAACTTCAGGGCGTAACATTTCAGGACGCATTGAACAATCTGTATACGGCAATTAATGAACTTAGTAAAGAACCAGCAAGTACTGTAAAGCGTTCTTCACTCATACAGAATGCATCAGCACTTGTGACAAGGTCTGATGCAATTTATTCAGGACTTAAAGATTATCAGGAAACTCTTAACATAGATGTTGCCAATGCAATTAACAAAATCAATGCTTATGGTGAAAAGATTTTTTCACTGAATAAGCAGATTGCAAAGATTGAAGGTACAGGTGTTGAGAATGCCAACGATTTGAGAGACCAGAGAGATAAAGCACTTGATGAACTCAGTGAGTATATTGATATTTCATATTACGAAGTGCAGGGTGGAGAGATATATGTAAATGCCGGTGGAGTTCCATTTGTGACAATGTCGTCATATACGCAGATGTCATCAAGAACGAATGATGATTCGACATTACTTATTCCGACATGGCCAGCATTTGAAAGAGATGTATATCCGGAGACAGAATTGTATTCGGCATTGACAGATAAAGATAAGGGAGGACTTAAAGGCACACTTCTTGCAAGAGGAAGCATTGAAGTGGACTATACAGATATACCGGTAAAACCTGATAAAGCTGATTATGATCTTACAACAGTGGATGGAAAAGCAGCCTATGATAAAGATTATGCAAAATATCAGGAAAAGCAGGAATATTATAATAAGTACATAGAACCATCGGTTATCCTTAGTGCTATTGCAGGTGTTGATAAGCTTATGAACGGTATTGTGACAAAGATAAATGATGTTCTTTGTCCAGAGAAAGACATGAAGCTTAAATCAGCTTTGACAGATGAAAATGGCAATGAAATTATGCCAAACAGCTACAGTTATACTGTTTCAGATGCTGTTTTATATGATAAATATAAAAATGAAGTAAAAGGTTTTGATAACGGCGACGGAACATACAGCTACGAATCATCAGAGCCTCTTTATACTGATAAAGATTTAAAAAATAAGGCTGACGTAACATCATACAATTATACTGTGCTTGACATGGATAAGACAGATTATGGCATGGATGAAGATAAGACAGTCGGCACAGAAATCTTTGGAAGACTTAATACAAAGCGTTATATAAAGATGAAAGATGCCAATGGTAATGACATGTATGTTCATAATAACCAGAATGAAAAAGGCGACCGTTCAGAATACAAGCTTGGAAATATAATTATGAATTCTGTTGCAGAACAGGATATAGCAAAGATTCCAATGACAACGCTTCAGGGAAAAGAAGATATGGCTAAGGGTCAGGAACTTATTGATGCATGGAACGGTGATTTCGCATCAATAAATCCGCAGATGTATGCTGTTGGCAATTTCAGCACATATTACAATAACTTTATCGGAGAATTCTCGACAGTGGGAAAAGTTCTTTATAATTATGTAGACCACCAGCAGACAATGGTTGACGGATACGACGACCAGAGACTTCAGTCAGAAGGCGTTGCATCAGATGAAGAACTTGAAAAAATGATAAAATACCAGCAGGCATACAATGCCTCATCAAGATATGTCAATGTAATAAGCGAGATGCTTGAACATATAGTTACAGCACTTGGTTCATGATAATGGCGGAAAGGAAAAAGTGAGAATATGGCATCAACATTTTTTGGATTAACAATCGCATATTCAGGATTACAGGCGGCAAATACGTCATTAACAATAACAGGCCACAATGTATCTAATATTAATACAAAAGGATACACAAAACAGCAGGCAGGTACACAGGCAGCGGATGCTTTAAGAACACATACAACATACGGTGCTATCGGTTCCGGTGTTGTTGTTACAGAAATAAGCCAGATACGAGACAGTTACTATGATGTAAAATACCGTAATAATATGGCAAATTACGGTCAGTATTCAGTAAAAGAAAGTTATATGGGACAGATTGAAGATTATCTTGATGAGTTTACACTCAACGGATATTCACAGGAATACAAAAATTTCTTTTCTGCCGTAAACCAGCTTACAATTACACCTGGAGATACATCAGCTAAGAACCAGCTTATCAATAATGCAAAGAGCCTTGCAGATTATTTTAACACACTTACAACAAATTTAAGAAATGTTCAGGCTGATGCAAATAACGAGATAAAAGATGCTGTCCAGCAGATTAATTCATATGCAAAAAATATAGCTGCACTTAACAGACAGATTAACCAGATTGAAGCAAATTATGGTAATGCAAATGATCTGCGTGATAAGAGAAATGCCATGATTGATGAACTTTCAGAGATTGTCAATCTTGAGACATCAGAAGAAGATATGGGAAATAATGTATCTAATTTTTCAGTAAGAATCAACGGACAGACATTAGTTTCATCATACAGCTATAATACACTTGAAACGGTTGCAAGAACTGATAAAAAGAATTACTCAGACGCAGAAGGCCTTTATGATGTACAGTGGAATTCAGGACAGAAGTTTGATATGTACAGCACATCTTTAAGCGGACATTTAAAAGGTCTAATAGATATAAGAGATGGTAATAATGGTGAGCATGAAAATATAGAAACTGATGATGATGGTAACAATGTTACTGATTCAGATGGCAATCTTGTGCTTACGACAGCACCGGCGGCAGATAAGACAGTTTCATATAAAGGTGTTCCTTATTATCAGGCACAGCTCAATGAATTTGCAAAAATTTTCTCTGATGCAGTTAATAAGATAATGAAGTCAGGTTACACGTCTGATGGAAGCAGCAAGGGAATTTCATTATTTGTAACGCAGCCAAATACAACAGTAATGTCAGCAGGAAATATAACAGTTAATCCTGAACTTCTTAAAAATGCTGATTTGCTTGCAATTAAAAAAGAGCAGAATGACGGTGAGTCAGACGCAAAGATAATGGAAGAATTAAATAAGCTTCAGAGTGAAAAGATATTTGCAGGCGGCACAGGCTCGTATTTCCTTGAGAGTATTGTCAGTGATATGTCAATTGATTCACAGAAGGCTGTTAATCTGTATAAGAATTATACTGATTTGAAGACAAGCATACATAACCAGAGACTTTCAATAATGGGTGTTGATACAGATGAAGAAGCTATGGATATGATAAAGTACCAGCAGGCTTATAATCTTAACTCAAAGATGATGTCAGTCATGAACCAGATTTATGACAAGCTTATCAATCAGACTGGAATATAAAAGAAAGGAAGCGGCATAGATGAGAATAACTAATCAGATGATGGTCAACAGTACGATGGCCAATATCCAGGTAAATAAAAAACAGGTAAATACGCTTGAAACACAGCTTTCTACACAGAAAAAAATCAATAAGCCGTCTGAGGATCCTGTAATTGCAATCAGAGCATTACGTCTTCGTTCAAGCCTTGAACAGGTTACACAGTATCTTAATAAAAATATTCCTGATGCTGATTCGTGGCTCAAGACAACAGAGGGTGCTGTAGACGAAGCTGTATCAGTAATAACAGACCTTTATGCTTATTGTGAACAGGGTGCTACAGACTCATATTCACCTTCAGAAAGAAGTACACTGGCAGAGAGCCTTAATAAACTTCGCGATGCATACTATGCGGAAGGTGATGTTGAATATGCCGGAAGATATCTCTTTTCAGGTTATATGACAGATACACCACTCACATATCAGTCAGATGAGACAGCAGCTAAAGCTGATTTTACAATAACACAGGAGTTTACAAGAGAAAACATAGAATTAAAGACAGTATATACAAATGCTTATTCTAATGATGATATTCTTAATCTTAATGTTAAGACAGATGCAGCGACAGGAAATGTTATAACACCTAATGTTGCAGATGTTCACAGAGTAAGAATCGGATATACAAAAGTTTCTGATGCAGGCACATTTGAAATCAAGTTAAATGACGGAACTACAATTGCGGCAGCAGCTGTTAATGATTCCAATTATCAGCCGGGAGATGATGAGGCAGCATTTAATGCAGCGACAGGTGAGATTCTTCTTGGAGAAAATGTATATAAGCAGTTATATGCTTCTGACGGATTTTCATTTACATACAGAAAAGATAACTTTGCAAAAGGTGATTTGAATCCTGTAATGTATTATGACTGTGTTGACAACAATCCTGATAATGCAGGTGTTGTATATACAAAGAAAACAGAAGATATTGAATATAATATCAACTTCTCACAGAAGTTAAAAGTTAATACAGAAGCCAACGAAGTATTTAATATGTATCTGGGAAGAGATATTGATGATTTGATTACATCAGTAAATAATGTTATTGATATTGAAGCACAGCTTGAAAAAGTTGAGGGAATGTTAAAACAGGATATTTACAGTGATAAAGATTCACAGAGCAAGTTGAATTCTATAAAGGAAGGTCTTACAAAGCAGAATGAACTTGCAAAAGAAGAGATGAAAAACCGCTTTGAGTATTGTGTCGGTACAATGCAGGGTTATCAGGAACAGGCATCGCTCGCAAAAGCAGATGCAGGTAACAGAATGACAAGACTTAATCTTACAAAGAGCAGACTTACAGAACAGAAAACGAACTTTACAAATCTCAAATCAGAAAATGAAGATATTGACCTTGAAGAAGTTGTAGTTGGATATTCTGCAGCACAGCTTGTATACAATGCTTCTCTTACAGCGGCAAGCAAAGTAATACAGCAGACATTGCTTGATTTCTTATAAAATTAAGGAAAGGTTTGATTTAGCATGAAAATACAGACAAAATGGTTTGGGGAAATTGATACAACAGAAGATAAAATAATAACATTTGAAAAAGGAATAATAGGATTTGAAGATTTCAAAAAGTTCACGATAGTTGTTGATGCCGAAAAGGAATCAGAAAATACAATAATGTGGCTTCAGTCAGCAGAAGAACCTTCGCTTGCACTTCCTATTATCAAACCGGAAATTGTAAAAGAAGATTACGATCCTATAGTGGAAGATGAACTTATAAAATCACTTGGTGAAGATATAGAAAATGCATATCTTGCCGTGTATGTCACAATAACAGTTCCATCGGACCTTACAAAGATGACATGCAATCTTAAAGCACCGATAATAGTAAATATGGACACAATGAAAGGAACGCAGCTCATTGCCGGTAATGAAGATTATCAGGTTAGATTTCCTATTTACGATATACTTGATGCAAAAAAACAGAAGGATGGTGAGTAGGATGCTGGCATTATCAAGAAAAAAAGATGAGGCAGTTATTATCAATGACGACATAGAGATTACTATAATCGAGATAAAAGGCGACCAGGTTAAAATCGGTATATCAGCACCAAAATCAGTTCCAATCTATAGAAAAGAAGTATATATGCAGATTCAGAATGCCAACAAGGAGGCGGCACAGTCTGTAGATATAAAAAATATCAAAGAGTTGTTTGCAAAAAAATAGAAAAACTGGTTAATTATAAAACTCATTTTTCCGATATACAACGTAGCACATAGGAAAATATGATATTATCTATCACACGGAGGTGGATTTAAGATGGGAATGGAATCAATAAGCAGAGTTACAGCAGCACAGAGTTATCAGGCAAACACAGCTGCAAGCCAGCCGGCACCTGTAACTAATGTAGAGACATCTGATGCCGTAGCACAGGATAAGCAGACAGAAGTAAAGTCAAGTCAGCAGTCAGATAATACTGGCAGCAGCCAGACATCTGACAATTCAGAGAAAAATGCGGCAACAATGAAAGACATGAGTGAGATTAATAAGATTATTAACCGCAATACTGTAGCTGAATTCGGCTATAATGAGCCAACTAACAGAATAACAATTAAAATTAAAGACAAGGATACAGATGAAGTCATAAGAGAGATTCCATCTGAAAAGGCATTAAAGATGCTCGAAAAAGCGTGGGAAATAGCCGGAATTCTTGTTGATGAGAAGAGATAAGTATACAATGATTGTTTAAGCACACGGAGGTGCAGATAGGAGTATAATATGCCAATAAGATTATCAGGATTATCATCAGGTCTTGATACTGAATCACTCGTAAGTGCTTTGGTATCATCATATACATTACAGAAGGATAACCTTGTAAAAGCACAGACAAAACTTTCATGGAAGCAGGAAAGCTGGAAGACTATGAATAAAAGTATTTACAGCTTTTACACAGGAAAATTGTCTTCTATGAGATTTTCAAAAAATTATAATTTAAAAACAGCCACAGTTTCAAACAGTTCATATGCTAAAGTTACAGCAAGTTCTTCTGCTGTAAATGGTACACAGACACTTAAAGTCAATAAGCTTGCAGCCACAGGATATCTTACAGGCGGCGAAATAAGCGGAACTGATGACAACGGCAAAGATGCTAAGCTTAGTGGAAGTTCTAAACTCAGCAATGTTAAAGGAATTGGAGATTTGTCAGATGGCAAAGTGACAGTAACTGTTGATGGTAAGACAAGAGATATTGCGGTATCAGGTGATATGACAATTAATAAGTTTGTCACAGAATTAAAGGAAGCAGGCCTTAATGCAAACTTTGATTCCGAAAACCAGAGATTCTTTATCAGTGCAGCAAAGTCAGGTGAAAGCCATGATTTTTCAATAGTTTCTAATAATCAGAATGGTCTTAATGCACTTAAAGGACTTGGAATATACACAACAAAAGACAGCAAAGGCAATGCCTCAGCTGATATGGCTGAATATACAAAGTGGGCTAATTATAGCACGGCTGAGCTTGATGCTATCAAGCAGTCTACATATGAAAGCAAGAAAATCAATTATGCTGACAGAGCAAAATCTTATGCAGATAAGTACAATGCAGCTAAAAAAGTTGTAGATACTATAGATGCTGACGATACATGGGCAGGCATTGATAATGCAAAAGCAAAGTTGTCAAAAGAACAGACGGATTTTGCTGATAAATATAAAGATTACGTTAAAAAAGATGATGATGGCAACGATGTAAAAGACAGCAGTGGCAATCTTGTATATGATACAGATAAGCTTGAAAAAGATGGCAAGCTTACAGAATATAATGCTGAAAAGAAATCAATTGACGCATTAAATAATAATATTACAACATATGAGACTAATAAAAAAACAATGGAAGATACAGCTTCATATGTTACAATAAAAGATGACGGAAGTGCAGCTGCTGCAACGGCAGCTGATGCTGATACATCAGCATATGATAAGATTGTCGCGGAAGTTGATACAGATAATGCAAAGATTAAGTCTGACTCAGATGCTGCAATAGATGCAAAGGCAGCATTTGCAAAGCAGATGGTAAGCTCATCAGGTGATGATTCAACAGGTGCGGTAAGAATTACAGGCAGCGATTCAGAGATTGTATTAAATGGTGCAACATTTAAGAATAATACTAATAATTTTTCAATTAATGGTCTTACAATCCAGGCAACAGCACTTACAGGCAATGAAACAGTATCAATTACAACGGATACAGATATAGATGGTATCTATAAGCAGATTAAAGATTTCTTCAAAGATTATAATGAATTGATTAAAGCTATGGATACAGCTTACAATGCAGATAGTTCCAAGGGTTATGAACCTCTTACAAGCGATGAAAAAGAGGCAATGACAGATGATGAAGTCAAAGAGTGGGAGAAGAAGATTAAAGATTCTCTTTTAAGAAAAGATTCAACGCTTGGCAATGCATCTACAGCGATGAAGACGATTATGTCATCATCAATCAGCATTAATGGTAAGAGCTATTCATTAGCTAACTTTGGTATTAAGACACAGGGGTATTTCAGTTCAGGTACTAATGAAAAAGGTGTATTCCATATAGATGGTAATTCAGACGATTCAGTTTCATCAGCTAATGAAGATAAGTTAAAAGCTGCACTTGCAAGTGACCCTGATACAACCATATCATTCTTCTCACAGCTTGCATCAAATCTTTACAGCGATTTGACGAAGAGAATGTCGTCTACAAGCATGAGAAGTATATATACAATATACAATGACAAGCAGATGGCGACAGAGTATTCAACATATACAACTAAGATTTCTGATAAAGAGACAGAGATAAGTACATGGGAAGATTATTATTATAACAAATTCTCTAAGATGGAGTCTGCACTTGCTAAGCTTAATCAGACACAGTCTTCACTTTCAGGATATTTCTCTTAAAAATAATTAGTTTATATGTCTGCACAGAATCTGGTTGTGCAGGCATATGGACGTTAAAGAAAGGTACAGGTTACTAAGGGATGGCATTTAATCAGGCAAATCAGGCATATGCAGAATATAACAGAAATAAAGTTCTTACGGCATCACCGGCGGAACTTACACTTCTTTTATATGAGGGAGCTATAAAATTCTGCAATATTGCAATTATAGGCTTGGAACAAAATGATATGGAGAAAGTTCATAACAATATCATAAAGGTAGAAAATATAATAGAAGAATTTCAGGCGACGCTTAATCATAAATATCCGGTTGCAGAAGATTTTGATAAGATATATAAGTATATATATAATCTTTTAGTTGAGGCTAACATTAAAAAAGATAAAGAGCTTCTTGAACAGGCATTAACTGAACTTCGAGGCATGCGTGATACATGGAAAGAAGTAATGGTAAAAGCAAAGCAGGGTTAATTACTAAGGCGGTGAATCATGGAAACAGAAAATTATGTTCAGATGATGACAGACAGCCTGATAATGAAAAAAGATATACTTGAAAAAGTTATAGTGCTAAGCGAAGCACAAAATGGTATATTGGCTGCAGCAGAATTTGATGAGAATGCTTTCCGTGAAAATATTGATGAGAAAGCAGAGCTCATAGATAAGATAGAAAGACTTGATGACGGATTTAATTCACTTTTTGCAAGAGTTAAGGAAACTCTTGACGGACATAAAGATGAATACAAATCAGAAATAACTGTTATCAAAGAACTGATAAAAAGTGTAACTGAACTTGCAGTGCGGGTTCAGGCACAGGAGGCAAGAAATAAAGTTCTTGCTGAAAACAGATTTGCCCAGATGAGAAAAGAAGTTTCAAATGCGAAGAGAAACACTCAGGCGGCAAGTACATATTATAACAGCATGAACAAGCTGAATTTTGAGCCACATCTTATGGATCAAAAAAAATAAAAAAAGATTATATTCGGGGGTAAAGTTTAAAACAGAATCACCGATATAATATATAACAGGTTATTAAATAAATAACCTAAACAAAATAATATTAGTGGCAGGGACGCCACTGTAAATTCAAGGAGGAAACAATTATGGTAGTACAGCACAATTTATCAGCAATGAACACTAGCAGACAGATGAACAGTGTATCAAGTGCAATGTCAAAGTCAACAGAAAAGTTATCATCAGGTTACAAGATTAACCGTGCAGGTGATGATGCAGCTGGTCTTTCAATTTCAGAAAAGATGAGAAGCCAGATCAGAGGTCTTAACAAGGCTGCTTCAAATGCACAGGATGGTATCTCTCTTGTACAGGTAGCAGAAGGTGCTCTTAATGAGACACATTCAATCTTACAGAGAATGAACGAACTCGCTACACAGGCAGCTAACGATACTAATACATCTGTTGATAGAACAGCTATCAAGGCTGAGATTGATCAGCTTACAAGCGAAATTGACAGAATCCAGTCTACAACACAGTTCAACTCAATGAACCTCTTAGACGGTACATTCTCATCAAAGCAGCTTAAGCTTCAGGTTGGTGCTTTAAAGGGTCAGTCAATTGGTGTATCAATTGCAAAGATGAGTGCTTCAAAGCTTCAGCTTACAGCAGCTAACATGAAGGTATCATCATTCTCAGCAGCTGGTACAGCAATGAAGACAATTCAGGATGCTATCAAGACAGTATCTGAGACACGTTCGAAACTCGGTGCTATCCAGAACAGACTTGAGCACACAATTAACAACCTTAACACAACAAGTGAGAATACACAGGCAGCTGAATCACGTATTCGTGATACAGATATGGCTAGTGAAATGGTTGAGTACAGCAAGAACAATATCCTTGCACAGGCAGGTCAGTCTATGCTTGCACAGGCTAACCAGCAGACACAGGGTGTTCTTTCACTCCTCGGCTAATTATAAGCACTACTATAATAAAAAAACCGTTGCCGCAAGGCAGCGGTTTTTTTATGCAAAAAAATTAAAAAATTTAAATTTAGGGGTTAAGGAATAAAAAAATTCTCCGATATATAAAACAAATGAGTGATTAATAGTTAATAGGATTAATAGAATCACTTTTGTTAATTTTAAAATAAATAATTGGATTGTTTGAATCAAGGAGGATTATAGTTATGGTAGTACAGCATAATTTATCAGCAATGAACACTAGCAGACAGATGGGTTCAGTTTCAAGTGCAATGTCAAAGTCAACAGAGAAGTTATCATCAGGCTATAAGATTAACAGAGCAGCAGATGATGCAGCTGGGCTTTCAATCTCAGAGAAGATGAGAAGCCAGATCAGAGGTCTTAATAAGGCTGCTTCAAATGCACAGGATGGTATCTCTCTTGTACAGGTAGCAGAAGGTGCTCTTAATGAGACACATTCAATCTTACAGAGAATGAACGAACTCGCTACACAGGCAGCTAACGATACTAATACATCTGTTGATAGAACAGCTATCAAGGCTGAGATTGATCAGCTTACAAGCGAAATTGACAGAATCCAGTCTACAACACAGTTCAACTCAATGAACCTCTTAGACGGTACATTCTCATCAAAGCAGCTTAAGCTTCAGGTTGGTGCTTTAAAGGGTCAGTCAATTGGTGTATCAATTGCAAAGATGAGTGCTTCAAAGCTTCAGCTTACAGCAGCTAACATGAAGGTATCATCATTCTCAGCAGCTGGTACAGCAATGAAGACAATTCAGGATGCTATCAAGACAGTATCTGAGACACGTTCGAAACTCGGTGCTATCCAGAACAGACTTGAGCACACAATTAACAACCTTAACACAACAAGTGAGAATACACAGGCAGCTGAATCACGTATTCGTGATACAGATATGGCTAGTGAAATGGTTGAGTACAGCAAGAACAATATCCTTGCTCAGGCAGGTCAGTCAATGCTTTCACAGGCTAATCAGCAGACACAGGGCGTACTTTCACTTCTCCAGTAAAAAGTATATTTTGTTTATTAAAGCTGGCTTATTAAAGCCAGCTTTTTTTACTTTATGAAGACACTGGGGATAGAAGAAGAGAACTAATTAAGACGTGTTAAGAAAATTGATTGTATGGAGTGATAAATATGCGTGTACCTGATGATTTTTTAGAGGGCGAGATCCGCAACAGCTTTTACGTTGAAAGCATGATGAAAAAAGTATGGGCAGCACAGCTTGAAGTGCTGAATGAGATAGACAGGATATGTAAAAAACATAATATAACATATTTTGCTGACTGGGGAACACTGCTTGGCACAGTAAGGCACAAAGGTTTTATTCCATGGGATGATGATATGGATATAACTATGAAACGTCAGGATTATATTAAGTTTTGTGAAGTATTTCCAAAAGAGACAACAGAACTTGATTTGGTAACTATATATACTGAAGAATGGTGGAATAGTCTCATAACGAGAGTTGTTAATGGCAAAAGAATACGATTTGATGATGAACATCTTCAAAAATACCATGGATGCCCATGGGTGATAGGACTTGATATATTTATTGTTGATTATGTTGCACCAACGCAGGAAGATGATGAATATACATGTGAAATTATAAAAATTGTGTCAGCACTTGTTGCTAATATAGAAGAAAATATTTATGATGATGAAACAATAAAGGCAGCTGCAATTGAAGTAGAGCAGATGCTTAATGTAAAGTTTGACTATAGTAAACCTCTTGAAAATCAGCTGCTGAGACTGATTGACAGACTTAATATGATGTATACAGAAGAAGAGTCAACAAAAATTGCACTTATGCCTGACCATGCGGGTCCCAGACCTTTGGATGTATATCCAAAAGAATATTACAGTGAAGCAATAGAGATGCCTTTTGAATATACAACGATTCCTGTTCCGGTTGGATACGATGCGATATTAAAACAAAAATACGGTGAAAATTATATGACTCCGATAATTGCTAACAGCAGTCATGAATACCCATTTTATAAAAAACAGAAAAGGGAGCTTTACAGCCAGATGGGTATAAAGATATGAAGACAGTAATTACATACGGAACATTCGATTTATTTCACCAGGGACATTATAATCTTTTAAAAAGAGCAAAAGAGTTGGGTGATTACTTAATAGTTGGCGTTACAACTGAGCATTTTGACGAAGCAAGGGGTAAGGTCAATGTTGTTGACCCTATAATTGAGCGTATAGAGAATGTCAAAAAAACAGGTTTTGCCGACATGATTATTGTCGAAGACCATGATGGGCAGAAAATTGAAGATATTCAAAAATACGGTGCGGATATATTTACTGTTGGTTCAGACTGGGTAGGAACATTTGATTATCTTAATGCTTTCTGTAAAGTAGTCTATCTTGAGAGAACGCCCAATATTTCTTCAACATTTCTTAGAAAAAAACAGTTTAAAATTGTAAGAATTGGCATAGTAGGTACGGGGAGAATCGCACCAAGATTTATATCGGAATCAAAATATGTAAGTGGACTTACGATAGAATGTGCTTACAATCCGGTAGAGGAGAGTGCAAAGAGATTTGAAAAACGCGAGAAAATAAAGTGCTATACAGGCGATTATGAAGAATTTCTTGAAAATGTAGATGCCGTGTATATAGCTTCACCTAACGAAACACATTTTGAATATGCAAAAAAAGCGATAGAAGCAGGAAAACATGTGCTTTCGGAAAAACCGCTCTCATTTACCAAAAAAGAGAGTGAAGTATTGTATACAAGTGCGAAAGAAAAAGGCGTGGTTCTTATGGAAGCTGTAAAAGCAGCATATTGTCCGGGATTCCAGCAGCTTATCAATGTCGCAAAAAGTGGAAAAATTGGGGATATAGTTGACGTTGAAGCATCATTTACAAGACTTGCAGACCCGCTTTCAAGAGAACGTACAGATGCTGAATATGGCGGTGCATTTCTGGAGTTTGGACCAAGCGTGCTTGTGCCGGTAATTAAGCTGATGGGAAAAGATTACACATCAGTTACTTTTGACAGTATATATGATGACAATGGAGTTGACTTGTATACAAAGGCTGATATACGCTATGACAACGGATTTGCAACAGTGAAGACGGGCGTTGGCGTAAAAACAGAAGGACAGCTTGTTGTTTCAGGAACAAAAGGATATATAATTGCACAATCTCCGTGGTGGCTTATGAAAAAATTTGATGTAAGATACGAAGACTCATCTAAGATTGAGCATTTTGAGCCTAGATTCCAGGGAGACGGTCTGAGATATGAAATAAGTGATTTTGTTTCCAAGATAAATGGAACAGATAAGAAGGATTACAAGCTTACAGCAGGAGAATCAATTATAATGTCTGAATTTGTTGAAAAATTCATGGAGCAGAAGAAAAACAGAAAAAATAGATGATTTTTAGACAGCGGAAAGGGAAGATAAGTGAAGTCAGGGATTAAGTATGTTGACGGAATGGACTTGCATGGCGTGATTAAAGCCGGATTAGAGGATTTTGAACTGGATTATACTGGTTGTAAAAGTGCAGATATGATTCTTGAAAATGGTGGAAATATTGACGGAATTGCAATCAGTCTGTGTGATTTTACAGATAAAGGATTTTTAAAAGAAAATGCTTCGCAGATATTTAGGGATGCAATGTCTGTTGCAGACAGATACAATGCATATATTGTTATTGATACAGCAAATGTGAAAAAAGCGTCTGTTCTGGAACAGATTATTGATGAATGTGTCAATGAAATTGTTGCATCAGATGTTAATATTTTTATAGAAAATGGTTATACGAATGATAATGGCAGATTCTATCATAATGATTATTCTGAAGGTTCAAGGCTTGTGGAACTTACAGATAAACTTAATATGCTTGCAGGCTGTGATAAATTTGGAATCTGTATCAATGTTGGACATGCTAATCTTCTTGGTATAAACGTGAGGGATATGGTTAGAGTATGCGGTAAAAAGACCGGTATAATGCATATTAACGATAACGACGGAAAAGGCGATTATCATCAGATGCCATATACATTTACGACAGGAAGAGGACTACTTTCAACAGACTGGGGCAATATAATAGGCGATTTGTCAAGAACAGGATTTGACGGAAGATTTGTATTTAATGTTGAAGGCACATTTAAAAGAACACCGGCAAAGCTTCATAAATCAATGGCAGAACTTCTTGAGGCAATGTATGAAGAGTGGATTGAGAGCTGTTTTAAAACTGAAGAATATCTCGCGGCTGACGGAAAGAAAATTATTCTTTTCGGGGCAGGAAGAATGGCACTTAATTATATGCAGAACTGGGGAGACAAGTACCCGCCGGCATTTCTTGTAGATAATAATTCTGAAATCCATGGTCAGGAAAGATGGGGAATACCTGTGAAATCACCTGATGAAATCCTTAATGTTCCGGAAAGTGAGCGAAATGTGTGGATTTGCAATATGTATTATGATGCTATCGGTGCACAGCTTGACAGCATGGGCGTCGAATACAGATGCTATTGGGACCATTATTATATGTAGTAAGTTGTGAGGTGAAAAATGCTTAAAGTAGGAGTACAGACAAAAGGAATCCTTCCTGATATGCCGGTAGATAAAGGCTTTCAGTTTATTAAAGATGCCGGATTTGAAAAAGTTGACCTGAGTATAGATACATTTTTGAAAAATTCAGATTTATACGCCGGTAATGTTAATAGATTTTTTGATGCTTCAGTAGAAGATCTGTTTGTATATTTCAATGATTACAGGATTGCAATGGAAAAGGCGGGGATTAGTCCGTCACAGATGCACGCACCTTATCCGGTAAATGTTCTTGGAAGAGGAAAACAGAATGAATATATGCAAGGGAATGTAATACCTAAAAACATATTGATAGCGGAATTTTTAGGTGTTCCGTGGATGGTTGTTCATCCGTTTAAAATGCAGTATGTGTATGGAAAAGATGTTGAACGTGCGAAAAATATTGAGTATTTTAAGATGCTCATTCCACTGTTAAAGCAGTGCAATGTCGGAATCTGCTTTGAAAATCTTTATGAGGGTATCGGACAGAGACTCGTTGAGGGTGTGTGTGCTGACCCTGATGATGCCATATGGTATCTTGATACGTTAAATGATTATGCGGGAGAGGAATTATTCGGGTTCTGTCTTGATACTGGACATCTCCAGCTTGTAAAAAGAGACCCATATGAATTCATAACAAAACTTGGCAGCAGACTGAAAGTTCTTCATCTTCATGAAAATGATGCTATTGGTGATTTGCATCAGATGCCATATACATTTGGCACGAATGAATCAGAAGGCCAGGTATGGGACAGAATTTATAAAGGTCTAAAAGATATTAATTTTGATGGAACGCTCAGCTTTGAGACATTTCCTACAATGAACAGTTTTCCGAAGGGAATGTCTGCAAGTGTTTTAAAAACAATATGTTCTATTGGAGAATATATGGCTGAAAGAATAGAAAATGAAGGCTAGAGGTCTTGAAGCGGAAAGGCAGTAAAAATTTATGAGAATCGGAATAATCGGAACAGGAAGAATTGCGTCAAGGTTTGCAGATACGGCATTTGCCGGGATTGAAAGTGCATATGTAAGCTGTGTATATAATCCAAAGGCTGAAAGTGCAGAAAAATTTGCAATACAGCACAGAATAGAAAATTATACAGATAGTCTTGAGGAGCTTACTATGCTTACAGACGCTGTATATATTGCATCTTTGCATGAGACACATTATGAGTATGCAAAATATATGTTAAATAATAAAAAACATGTTCTTTGCGAGAAGCCTGCAGTGCTTAAAAAAGCACAGGCGGAAGAACTGTATAGCCTTGCAAAAGAAAATAATGTTGTATTTATGGAAGCTGTAAAGACTGCTTACTGTCCGGGATTTCATGCCATGATGGCAGCTGCAAAGAGTGGAAAAATAGGAAGAATCATAGATGTTGAGGCGGCATTTTCCAGACTTACTCCTGTTAATACGAGAGAATATATGGCACAGGATTACAACGGAAGTTTCCTTGAGTTTGGTAGTTATGTATGTATGCCGGTGTTTGAACTTCTAGGATGCGATTACGATGACGTAAGATTCAATTCAATGCGGGCTGTGAACGGTGTTGATGCATATACAAAGGCAGTTTTTTCATTTGGCGGTAAATCTGCTGAAGTAAAGACAGGGCTTGGTGTAAAGACAGAAGGCCAGCTTCTCATATCGGGAACAAACGGATATATTCTTGCCAAGTCACCATGGTGGCTTACAAAAGAATTTGAGATAAGATACGAAGACCCGAATAAAAAAGAAGTGTACAAATATGCTTATGAGGGTTCAGGACTGCAATATGAGTTGAAAAAGTTTATAAATAATGTAAATAATATAAAAAATATAAACAGAGCTAACAGCTCGGATAGCAAGTGCCAGAAGATATCAATATGGACGGGTACAGAAGCCTGCACAAATCGTGAAATTTCAATAGCAACAGCAGATGTTATGGAAAAATTCATCGAGTGGAACAGACCACAGGTCCAGGAAAAACAGAAAGAATTGTTTGGCAAGGATATAAAAAAGCCGAGAGTATGGGCACACAGGGGCTGTTGCACGCTTTATCCTGAAAATACGCTCGAAAGCTTCAAGGCGGCGGCCGAGCTTAAAGGAATTACAGGTGTTGAGCTGGACATACAGTTTAGTAAGGATAAGAAAATAGTTGTATTTCATGACGAAAATGCAAGTCGTGTTACGGGAATTGACAAAAATATAAAAGATTGCACACTTGATGAACTCAAAAGTTTCAAGATAACATCAAATGACGGCAGATATGCACAGATTCCAACTTTGACGGAGGTTCTTGGACTTTTAAAACCATATTGTGAAAACAACGGACTGTTAATTAATATAGAATTAAAAACGAGCAAAGTACGTTATGAGGGAATAGAAGATGAAGCTTATAAGCTTGTAAAATCATATGGAATGGAAAAATATATTGTATGGTCTTCATTTCTGGCAGATTCGGTATCCTGCATCAAAAAGATAGATAAAGATGCAAAAACCGGTGTTTTGGCAGGCTCGTTAGAAGATTGCATAGCAATGGCACAAAAGACAGGTGCGGAAGCACTCCATCCATATATAGGTGGGCTTGTATTTGAACTGCCTGAGCATATGAAAGACATGCCGGTGCGGGCATGGAATGGTGAAGAACCGTTCTTTAAGGATGGAAGACCGTTGAAAGAACCTGACCTTAATAAATACAGGTTTTATGGGGCTACAGATATATTTACAAATATGCCGGAGAGGTATCTTGATGAACAGTGATTTTTTTAAAGAGGAAGTACGTGAAGGCTTTTGTATCAGTGCAGAGATGAAAAAAGTCTGGGCGGTCGAAATGAAAGTCCTTTCATTCGTCATAAGTGTTTGCAAAAAATATGACATACCCTATTTTGCGGATTATGGGACACTACTTGGGACAGTAAGACACAAAGGCTTCATACCATGGGATGATGACATTGACATATGCCTTAAACGTTCGGATTATATGCGTCTTATTCAAGCATTTAAGAAAGAAAATAATACAGATTATGTATATAATGGATTTTATTTTTCAGATACAAGCGGTCAGCCGTTTATGAGTGTGTCTGATTATACAGGAGTTCCAATACCGGCTTCGGTGCAGGAAAAGTTCTTTGGATGTCCGTATGTTGCAGGAATCGATATTTATCCGCTTGATTATGTGCCGAGAGATTCAGAACTTGCCGGACTTCAGCTTAATATGTATGTTGCATTGTACGATATTGCGATAAGATTTTATGAGATTTCCAGGCAGGAACTGGAAGATAATTTAGGGCAGATTGAGCAGATTTATAACGTGAAATTTGTTCGTGATAATACTTTAAGAGGTCAGATATGGCGGCTTGCAGACAGTATCGCAGCCATGTTTACCGAAGAAGAAAGCGATAAACTTACATTTCTTGCACGTAATGCACAGGGCGATGTTGGATTTGGATATAACAAAGAATGGTATGATTCATCGGTGGATATGAAGTTTGAGGATATGGATATAGCAGTTCCGTGTGGACATGACGATATTCTTACAATGCTTTACGGTGACTATAAAGTTCCTGTATGTAACACAAGTTCACATAACTATCCGTTCTATGCGAAACAGAAAGAGTTTTTGCTGGAGAATGGGTATGAGGTGTAAATAAAAAAACAAAGGTTAAGAAAATAGAAAATAAGCCGATATATTAAATATAATTAGGAATTATAGTGTAATAAATATTTAGTTGTAATTTATTACCGGTGTGCGAATGGAGTCGCTTGAATAATATATCGGAGAATCGTAGCAATATAGCGATTGGTGTATAAGCCCTGCATTTGTATGCAGGGCTTTTTTTGTAGATGTATTATGATAAACTGTGTTTAATGGAAAATATTAGGTGATAGATATGAAAAGTAAATTAACAGATGATTGGAAAGATATAAGTGAATTGGTTATATATGGGTTTGGAAAAGTAGCTCATGATAATATAGAATTTTTTAAAAATAATTTTAACATTGTGTACATTGTAGATAGTAATAAGGAAAAATGTAATTGTGAATTTAAAGGTATATCAGTAAAACATGTTGATGATGTAAAAGATGATTTGAAAAATTATAAAATAGTAATTATGACAGCTAACAGGAATGCTGCTTTAGTTGGGGAAGACCTTGAAAAATTTGGATTACAGTCAGGAAAAGATTTTTGCTCAATGGAGCAGTTCCTTACTGAGTGGTTTTGGAATTATAAGAAAAAAGTATGCTTAATGGAAGTGCATAGCACGGTGACATCAAGGTGTACTTTAAAATGTAAGCATTGTAATATGTTCATGCCATATTATAAAGAACATGTAGGTTATACTGCTAAAGATATATTAGAGGATTTAGAATTGTTATTCAGGCATGTGGATTATATTGTCGCATATAGAATTCTTGGTGGAGAACCTCTTATCAATAATGAACTTGAAGATATGATAAAGCAGATTGGCGATAGGTATGGTGATAGAATAGGAAATATTGGAATTATTACTAATGGAACGTTATTGCCAGATGAAAAGCTTATAGAAACATCTAAGAAATATAATGTCAAATTTGATTTTAGTGATTATACAGATGTGGTAGATTATAAAAAAAGATTTGATGAGTCTGTAAAGATAGTAAGTGACGCTGGTTTAAGATATTCAGTGAACCGTTCTCTTAGATGGTGCGATTTTGGATTTCCAGTTAATAACAGAATGTATGATTTTGATAAAGTAAGAGAACATATGCTTTCATGTGGACCAATATTTCATGGACTTAATGATGGAAAGTATTATTATTGCCATGTGTCATGGAGTGCTGATAAAGCAAAATTATTAAAAAATGTACCAGATGATTATGTTGATTTAAGAACACTTGATGATGATGACAGAGCAAAAGAAGCAATACTAGAACACAGTAATGGTAATATGGCAAAAGGATTTGTGAAGCTTTGTAAGATATGTGGAGGTTGTGGTAATGACAACACAGAATTTGTAAAAGCGGCAGAGCAGATGTAGCAATTAGACAATTAAATGTACTAAATTAGAAGGATTATATACATGGAACAGAAGTCTAAATATGATATAGAAATTGAAAATTTTAGACATAATTTTAGCGGCATAAAAAACAAGAGAATAGCAATATATGGAATGGGAAGGCGTAGTGCAACGCTTCTCCCAGGGATAACTGACTTTAATATTGCTGGAATTTTGGATAGGGATGAAAGTAATGTTGGAAAAGAATTATGTGGAATTAAAGTAATATCTATAAAGAATGTAGAGGCTGCTGTTGATGTAATTATTATTAATTCTGATCCATCCAACTATGAGATAATATACAAGAGAATTGCGAAAAATATAACAGTTCCAGTGTATTATGCAGATGGAAGATTAGCTTGTTTGTCAGATGAAGATACAAGTTATGAACGAAATGGGTATTGGAAAAGTTCATATAAAGAGTTAAAAGATAAAATAGACAGAGCAGATGCTGTTTCATTTGATATATTTGATACATTAATAATGAGAAAAATTTTTTCACCAGAGGATGTATTCAGATTATTAGGAGAAAAGGTAAGAGCGGAATTAAAATTAGATTGTGAAATTGCTGGTATAAGAGCACAAGCTGCTGCTAAATGTGGTTCTAATGCAACTATTAATGAAATATATAAACAGATTAAAAAAACTAACCTTACAGATACGAATATAGCTGATATTATGCAGTTAGAGAAAGATATAGATATAGATTTGTGCATTGCAAGAAGAGATATCGCAGATTTGTATGAGTATTGTCTTGCATGTGGGAAAAAAGTGTATCTTATAAGTGACATGTATTACAAATTACAGGATATTAAGCACTTGTTAGATAAGTGCGGAGTTACAATACCAGATGATGAACATATATGGATATCATGTGAGAAAAAATGTGATAAAGTATCAGGCTCGATATGGAAAGAATATTCTGAATTGGTTGGCAAGGATATCAAGTGTCTGCATATAGGCGACAATAAAACAGGGGATGTAGAAAATCCTGCAAAATATGGAATAGATTCATATTATATTATGAGTGCTAAAGATATGCTTATGAATTCATCTATGGCAGAATTAGCATCACATGTTAATACAGTATCAGATAGCATATGTCTTGGACTTGTAATTTCCAAGCTGTTTAATAGTCCATTTGCATTATGCAGTACGAATGGTAAAGTATCATACGATGACAGTGAGATTTATGGATATTGTGTCTATGGCCCATTGCTTGAAAAGTTTCTTATATGGTTGTATTACAATTCAAGAAAAGACGGAATAGATAAGCTGTTATTCTTTGCAAGAGATGGCTATTTCCTTGAGAAAGATTATAAAATTGTATCACAATTATTAGATGATGGATACAAGCAGGACTGGTGCTATCTTCCAATATCAAGGAGACTCATATATATGGCAACTATGAAGAGTGAAGATGATTTGAAGAGAGTTGTAGCTTTTCCTTATGTAGGAACATTTGCTGATTATATGAAGTCCAGATTTGAGATAACAGTTACAGATGCAACATCTGAATATAATGACAGGCAGATTAATGCAGTAGGAGACAGCCAGAATATATTGAAGTGGATTCAGCCATATAAAGATAAAATAATGGAACAGGCTAAGAGAGAAAGAGAAAATTATCTTGATTATCTTAAATCTGATGGTGATATGCAAGCAGAGGTATCTTATGGAACAGTTGATTTGGGATATTATGGTACCAACCAGTATTATCTGCAGCGATTAACTGGTATTAAAACTAAAGGATATTGTTTTTATGCATGCTTAGCAAAAGATAATGTGTATACGAATGATATATCTATGTATGCATGTTTTCAATATGGTGATGATTATACAGCAGAAAAAAGTTTTGCAAGAAAAAAGAACATGTATATAGAAACATTTATTACGGCTCCACATGGTATGATTAGGTATATTGATAATCAAGGAAAAATGATATGTAAACCGGATGGAAAAAGTCAGGAATATTTTGATATTAAAGAAAAAGTAAATTGTGGTGCAGTTGATTTTATTGTTGATTATATGAATATCTATAAAACAGTGTTGACTGTTAACAGCATGGAATACATAAAATTAATGCAAGATAGAAGAGAAAGTTTTGAGGATAATCTATTTTACAATATGCTAAATGGCATGTGTAATGTATCAAATAATATTCTTGAAGGATTTTATTTTGACAATGATTTTGTTGGTGGGAAAGAGATAAAGTTAGAAATATAATATTTATAATTTGAAAGGAAATAAAGTGGAACATACAGTTGCAACAGACCCAAAAGAAATTAAATACATAAAGAAAAGATGCAGAAAAGCATTCCGGGAAAAATTATGTTTTCATATATGCAGAGTATTTCCGGTTAAGAAGAATCTTATAAGTGTATGTACATTTGAGGGAAAAGGTGGATTCGGATGCAATGCAAAACCGCTTGTGAAAAAACTGCATGAGATGAATCCAGAATACGAGTTTGTATGGATTGATAATTATAGAAAACCATTTGGAACATGCAAGCGTAAGGGACAATATTATCTTAATGTAAACCATTACACAATAGGAATTAAATGCACGGGATTACTGAGAGGTAAAGGATTCTCGGAGATGGCATATCTGGTAAGCAAGAATGATTCAGATATGATTGACCACCTGGTTATTGATTCAGACTGGTGCGAGCAGAGTTTAAGTCCAGATTTGGTTCTGTAGGGTGATAATCCGCCTAAGGTATTGTGCGTAATATGCGGGATGACTAATATGGCATACAAGAGAGAAGATGGTGTGTTTGTTGTACCAATTACAGTGCTTGGTCCATAAGAATTTAAACATAATTGAAAATCGCGGGAATGCATATAATTAAAGGGTTAAGGATATGGGCAAGACGTCCGATATATACACTAAATAGTATACTGAGATATGAAGCCGTATCAAAAGGAGTTGTCCGGCGTTCAAGGATTCGCTGGTTTGGGGACTTTGCACGATGGGGTGAAGTTCCTTTTTTGATGGAAAGGGATAATATGAATATAGCTTTAGTTTTAGCAGCGGGCGTAGGACAGAGAATGCGTAATGGTGGTTTGCCAAAGCAGTTCTTAAAGTTGATGGGTAAGCCCATTATTATATATACGCTTGAGAAATTCGAACAATGTGATGAGATAGATAAGGTGGTTATTGCCTGCCATGGCAGCTATGTTGAGTATATGCAGAATTTGCTACATATGTTTCAAATAAAAAAAGTAGACAAAGTTGTGGTGGGTGGAACAGACCGACAGAGCAGTATATTAAAAGGTCTTGAGACAATACAAAGGATGGGTGCAGAAGAACAGGACATCGTTGTGATTCACGATGGGGTACGTCCCTTAGTTGATGTCAGAACAATTCGTGAAAATATAAGAGTTGCAAGCGAGTATGGCTGTGCAATTACAGTTCATCCGGTGACAGAGTCTGTTGTTATTACAGAAAATGAAAATGCAGGAATGAACGACTTTATGAAGCGGGCTGATACATATTCCATGACAGCACCACAGTCCTTTGCCTACGGAAAAATTCAGGAAGCATATAATACAATTGGTGCAATGGAAAATGATGGAATGCCGCTTTTGGATGCGGGAATGGTATATTCCAAGGTGCATGGGGATGTTCATCTGGTAAAAGAACAGGGAACTAACATAAAGATTACAACACCTGAAGATTTTTATTACTTGAAAGCAATTCTGGATTTGGAAGAGAATAAATATATATTCGGTTTATAGGAGAAAAATATAATGGTAGAACAAAGAGACGTAGAAATTATACTGAACAACCCAATTGATTGGGAACAATTCAGAAACAAAACTGTTCTTGTGACAGGAGCAACAGGAAGACTTGGAATGTATATTGTTGAAGCAATCAGTAAGGCAGATATAGATTGGAATCTGAATGTTACAATAATTGCGTTAGCAAGAAATAAAAAAAAATTAGAGGAAGTATTTGGTGAATCATTAAAATTACCAAATATTCATGTATTGGTGCAGGATGTAACAGAACCTATTAATTGGGATGGCGATGTACATTATATATTCCACACAGCAGGACTTGCGAGTCCACAGGATTTCACAAATCATCCGGTTGATACATTGTGGGGACATGTTCAGGGAACAAGAAATGTGTTGGAATTAGCGAGAACACATAATGGTGAAAAAGTATTGTATGTTTCAACGGTTGAGATATATGGTGAATGGAAATCAGAAGATGGAATTAAAGAAACAGATATGGGCGTCATGAGATGTGATAATGCAAGAGCCTGTTATCCAGAAGCTAAAAGATTGTGTGAAACAATGCTTGCTGCATATGAAATGCAGTATGGCATTCAATATGTTGGCGTTCGCCTTTGCCATACATTTGGACCAGGGATTGTACTTAATGATGGTCGAGCTTTTTCAGAATTTATCAGAAATGTACTTGAGGGAAAAGATATTGTGTTACAGACAGACGGCAGTGCTGAGAGAACATATACATATGTAGCTGATGCAATTGGGGCAATGTTGTTGGCATTTACAAAAGGAAAAGAAAACTATTATAATATAGCTAATCTTGATAACTTGATTAGCATCAGAGATTTGGCAAAACTAATAGTAAATCTTGACCCAAAAGGAAAGTCAAAAGTAGTGTTTGCAGATGGAGTGGAACAGAAATTAAAATACCTTCCATTCAAATTAGGAATTATGGATGTGACAAGAATTAACCAGTTGGGCTGGAATCCACAGGTGGATTTGGAACACGCATTTAGATACACTATGGAATCATTCCAACAGAGAAGCTGATTATGAATAAAGAGAATATATATATTGCAAAAAGAATTATAAAATCAAAAATACAAAGTATACCATTTTATCTGTGCAGAGTGTTTTCAATTAACAAGAAAAAGATTGTATTCTGTTGCATAGAGGGCACGACAGGATATACCTGTAATCCAAAATATATTGCGGAGGAGCTGATTAGACAGAAAGCAGATTATGAACTTGTATGGCTGGTTAATGATACATCGAAGAAATTCCCGAAGGAAATAAAAGTGGTCAGGAACACGCTTTGGAATCGTGCATATCAGCTGACAACAGCCAGAATCTGGATTGATAACAGCAGAAAACAGCTTGAAGCAAGGAAGAGAAAAGGGCAGGTTTACATTCAGACGTGGCATGCTAAGTTGGGATTTAAGCCGACATGTCTGGATAGAGGTGCTGCATTTTCAAAGATAGCATATCTGGTTAGTAAACACGATTCAGATATGATTGATTATGTATTATCCAATTCAAAGTGGTATGATGACACGTTGTCAACCGGAATGATATACAATGGTCCAACATTACGTACAGGTTCTCCAAGATGTGATATACTTGTAAACAGGACTGAAGCAGATATACTAAGGGTTCGTAATCAGTTTGGATTAGAAAAAGATGCTAAGATTATTATGTATGCTCCGACATTCAGAGGCGGAAGCCAGAGCATAAAAAGGACAATCAATGTGGATGATACTTCACTGGATTATGATGTGCTGATTAATGCACTTGAAAAGAGATTCGGTGGAAAGTGGTACGTATTCCTGCGATTACATCCACAGCTGGTTGCAAGGAACATGTTATCCAATGATAAGAATGAAAGACTTATAGATGTCAGCAAAGTGGATGATATGTATGAAATTCTTGCAGGATGCGATGCATTTATTACAGATTATTCCAGTGCGGCATTCGATGCGGCGGTAATGAAGATTCCAGTATTTATCTATGCGGATGATTATGAATCATATGAGAAGGAAAGAGGAAGTCTGCTGTGGAATATGAAGAAGCTGCCATTTCCGATGATGCAGAATAATGAAGAATTAAAAGATAAGATTCAAGCGTTTGATGATGAAGTATATCAGATGGAATTGGAACAGTTATTTGCAAAGACAGAGATGGTTGAAGATGGTATGGCTAGTAAAAATGTGATTTCGATAATTCAGAAGGAGAGATAAGAATGAGATACTTAGAAAAACAGAAGCGAAGGTATTAAGAGAAAGATATGATTATTTGATTGTATGGGGAGTGGCAAGACATGAGTTTTGCGAAAGATACAATCCGTTTATGTATAAATTAGATTATTTAATTGATAAAAATGAAAAGTGTGTTGGTGAGATTTATGGTGGAATGGAAGTAAAGAAATTGATTAAATAAAATATATGGAGGCAAAATGATATTTGAGGATACAAATTTTCTTTATAAAGATTCTGTAAATGAATATGATGATTTTTTTAACATGATTTCCAAGATATATAATAGAATGGAAGACGATATATCTCGCAATATATTTTCAAATAGACTGTTGTTAAGTTTGACAAATAATCCCCAATATATGCGAAGAGTCTTAGAAACTGTAAAAGACTGGTATAAATTATATGATGAGATTAGTTCAGATAAATATGAAATATATATATACGGTGCAGGTAAAAGAGGCAAAAGACTCATAGATATGTTTCCGGAAATAAAATGGAAGGCATTAATTGATAAGTATCAAACAGGTATATATCACAATTGCCCTATTATAGCCATTAAGGATTTATTAATTAAACAAAATATTAAGGTTTTAATTTCAAATTTAAATCAGGATGCTGAGATTTCTGAAGAACTTCAGTCATGGGGAATTAGGACAGAGCAAATAATAATATTGAATGATTATGACAAGAAATTTTCATATGATTCATATTTTGATATGAATATTGTTGGTTGTCATATGGATAAAAATAAGTATTTTGTAGATGCAGGTAGTTATCTTGGCGAAGATACAGAAAAATATCTTGATATATTTTTTAATGAAGAAAAAAATTCTACAAAGGTTGTAGCGTTTGAACCAGATGCAGATAATTTCATAAAATGTAAAGCAAATCTCAAAAAATATTGTAATGTACAAGTGAGAAATTCAGCTTTATATAATGCAGATGAACCTGTATATATGGAATTTGGTAAAGAAGAAACTTGTAATGTTGTTTCAGTATCTGAAAATCAGATTAAAGGAGAAAGTCTTGATACTGTTGTAGGAGATGAGCCAGTTGGATTTATTAAAATGGATATAGAAGGTAGCGAAATGAATGCTTTAGAAGGTGCAAAAAATACGATAATTAAGCAGCACCCGATTTTAGCTATAAGTATATATCATAAGAAATCAGATATTTGGAAGATTCCCAACTATGTTTTAAAGTTGAATCCCGATTATAAGTTTTATATAAGACATTACAGTGCTTCTTTTGGAGATACGGTGTTATATGCGATTCCGTAATTAGTAATATGTTAGATTAATTATATGGATGATGAAATTATACAAAACTAGAGGTAAATATATATGAAGTATGTTATATGGGGGGCTGGAATAAGAGGAACGAGATTGTTTGCACATCTTGGGGAAGAAAATGTAATTGCTTTTGTTGATAAAAATATAAATATGGAGACATATTGTGGTAAACCAGTTATTGATATAGAAGAGTATATAAATAATTACAATGAGTTTTTTATAATCATTTCGTTTGTGCATGAACAAGAAGGGATTAATATTTTAAAACAATATGGGTGTGAAAATTATTTGTTATTATCAGATTGCCCGGGTGAGTTTCAAGAGTCTAATGTGCGTAATATTTTAAAACAGTATGTGTGTAGTCAACTTGATGCAAACAAAAGATATGCTGTAATAGGAGAAAATCTATATAGCTTTCTTGTATATGATTGGATTAATGAAAATTGTAATGTAAAACCAGTGCTTTTTCTGAACGAGGAGATAAACCCGTCAGTAACGAGAATATTGGCGAGTAATGATTATCAATATATTGTTACGGATACGCCTGATTTAGAAAGTTACAATGAAACAATGGTATGTCAATATTATACTAGAAAAGAGATAAAACAAATATATAATAAATGGAATAATGCGAAATATATATATGATTGTTCAAGTATGATTTCTGAATATTATAATCCTAGAATTGAGATGATGAAAAATCGTTACAAAGGACATAGATGTTTTATTGTTGCAACAGGTCCGAGCTTAAGGATGTCGGATTTGGATAAACTACATGAGCAGGAAGAGATAAGCATAAGTATGAATGATATATGGAGAGCCTTTTCAGATACAAAATGGAGACCACAATTTTATATTGCAGATGACTATGGTGTAATGGAAGAAAATGGAGATGAGTTGGAGAAAATGGAAGTCCCTAATATTATATTAGGAGATACAAGCAGTTCGTACTGGAAAGAAAAACATAAAGACAACATAATGAAGCATCATTTTAGTTGGGAATATTCGGAAACAAGACTTCCTGAATTTTCGGATGATTTTTCAAGAATGTGCTATATGGGCTCTACAGTGACGTATTCTTGCATGCAGTTTGCAGTATATCTTGGCTTTTCTGAAATCTATTTATTAGGTGTTGATTTTTCATATGCGGGAAGTAAAGATGCAAAATATGAACACTTTTTTAAAGAAGAAAAGTTAGTAGCTACTGGTTTTACTGCTCAGGTGTCGCTGGCGTATAAAGCTGCAAGGAAATATGCTGACGCACATGGAATTAAGATATACAATGCTACTAGAGGCGGTAAATTAGAAGTGTTTGAACGTGTAGACTTTGATAGTTTGTTTTAATAAATTACTGTGTATATGATAAAGAATTTAAGAAGGAGGCTATTTTGATGTTCGATATCGAAAGAGTGAGTGATTTAGAAAGAAAATATGTTGACGAAGTGTTAAATGGACAATTTTCATCATCTAATACATATAAAATGGTGACTCGGTTAGAAAAAGAGTTTGCAAAGAAATTTGGAGCAAAACATGCAGTTGCAATGGTGAATGGAACGGCAACATTGCATATGGCATTAGAAGCAGCAGGTGTAAAGGCAGGAGATGAAGTGATATGTCCCCCATTAACAATGAGTAGCACAGCGATTGCAGTTTTACATGCGAATGCTGTTCCGGTGTTTGCAGATGTGGATCGAAATAGTTTTTTGATAACAGCAGAAAATATTAAAAAAGTGATAACAAAAAAAACAAAGGCAATCATTACCGTGGCTTTATATGGTCTTGCACCACAGATGCGAGAAATAAATGAGTTGGCAAAACAGAATGAGTTGGTCGTGATTGAAGATAATGCAGAATGTTTTGGAGCTTATCAAGACGGTCAATTGGTTGGTTCATTTGGTCACATGGCATCATATAGCTTTCAGAGTTCTAAGCATCTGACAGCAGGAGAAGGCGGAATAATAATAACTAATAGTGATGATTATGCAGATAAACTAAGAAGATATTCGGGTTTGGGATATGCAGGTATAAGTGGTAATAAAGGAAGAATTACAAAAGATGATATTCAAAGTCCAGATTATGACAGACATGTAATTTTAGGATGGAATTATCGTATGGCGGATCTTTGTGCAGCTGTTGCATTAGGGCAACTAGAAAGAATGGATGAATTAGTTGATGTAAGAAAAAATGTTGCGAAGATGTATTCAGATATTGTATCTGATTGTGCATGGATGCATCCACAAAAGGTCAAAGAAGGTAATGAACATTCATATTGGACTTATGTAGTAAGTTTGGATATTGAGAAAGTGGATTGGCATGAATTTAGAGACAAATATATAGAATTTGGTGGGGATGGAATATATGCTGCATGGAAATTATCGTACCAAGAACCAATGTTCAGAACAAAAGCGTTTTTGAATCGTGAGGATTTGGGCATTTATGATGCATATGATTTTTGCAATGTTAAGTGTGAAAATGCAGAGTTTTTACAGCCGAGATTATTACAGTTTAAAACTAACTATTATCATGAACAAGATGCAATTGAACAAATGAAGATTTTAAAGCGTACAATTGAATATTTTGATAAAGAGGTAAATGCATAATGAGATATCTTGTTATTATTCAGGCTAGATGTGGATCATCTCGTCTACCAGCAAAAGTACTAAAAGATTTATGTGGAAAAACAGCTCTCGAGAGAGTGATAGAACGTGTACAGCAGAGTAAATATGTAGATGAGGTTATGGTGGCAACTACAATTAATAAAGAGGACATTCCTATTGTTAAATTAGTTTCCTCCTTAGGTATTAGGGTATTTGCAGGAAGTTCTGGGGATGTACTTGATCGATACTATCAGGCGGCTAAGCTGATTCAACCGGAATATGTGATTCGGGTTACAGCAGACTGTCCGGTTTTTGATGCAGAGTTATTAGATGATGCAATTGAGAAGATGAGACCGGAATCAGACTACATGGCAGCAGTTTCTGAGACATTAGCAGATGGATTGGATTTGGAAATTATGCGATTTGATGTACTGAAGACTACTTGGAAGGAAGCAAGGCTTGCATCTGAAAGAGAGCATGTGACAATGTATATAAAAAATCATAAGGAAAAGTTTGCTATACAAGACTATAAAAGTAACTTAGGGAATCTGCATAATGAGCGATGGACGATTGATGAGCCGGAAGATTATATTTTTATAAAAACATTATATGAATATTTCTGGAATAAAAAAATCTATAAATTTCATTCAGCGGATATATTAAAAGCGTTGGATGAAAATCCATCATGGAGAGATATAAATAGTCAATTTATAAGAAACGAAGGATTATTGATATCATTAAAAAATGATAAAATAGTCGATAGAATAGAGGAGTAAGTATGTATAAAGATATAATTGATGGAAAAACAATATTGATAACTGGTGGTACAGGTTCATTTGGAAAGTGTTTTGTAAAGTATGTATTGGAAAAATACAATCCTAAAAAAATAATAATTTATTCTAGAGACGAATTTAAACAATTTAATATGGCAAATGATTTTAAAAAATATGAAGATAAGTTGAGATTTTTCATAGGCGATGTAAGAGATTTGGAAAGAATGAGAAGGGCCTTTAAGGGCGTAGATTATGTAGTACATGCAGCTGCATTAAAGCAGGTTCCAAGCTGTGAGTACAATCCAAATGAGGCAATAAAAACAAATATTCATGGGGCGATGAATGTAATTGAGGCTTCACTAGATTCAGATGTGAAAAAGGTAGTTGCATTATCAACAGATAAGGCAGTTAATCCGGTAAATTTGTATGGCGGAACAAAGTTGGTTTCTGATAAGCTGTTTGTTGCGGCTAATTCTTATGTTGGGGCTGGAGATTTGAGTTTTTCAGTTGTGCGTTATGGAAATGTTGCTGGAAGTCGAGGATCGGTTATCCCATTTTTTGAAAAACTTATACAAGAGGGAAAAACAGAGCTTCCAATTACGGATTATAGAATGACTCGATTCTGGATAAGTTTAACGGAAGGTGTAGAATTAGTTTTGAAAGCGTTAAAAGAAGCTAAAGGCGGAGAGACGTTTATTAGTAAGATACCTTCTTTTAAAATAACAGATTTAGCAAAAGCAATGCTGCCTGAATGTGATATGCTAGAGGTAGGTATCCGTGAAGGTGAAAAATTGCATGAGGTTATGGTGACGGCAGAAGATGCACCAACTACATATGAGTATGATAAACATTTTATTGTATATCCACAGATGATATTTAATGATAGGATGAAAGCAGTTCCGACTGGGAAAAAGGTTTCGGAAGGTTTTGTATATAGTTCAGGAACAAACGATATGTGGTTAAGTGTTGAGGATATAAAAAACAGATTAAAGGAAATAGACTTTTAAACACAGGGTTAATAATGAAGAAAATATATATTACTGGAATTGCGGGTTTACTTGGGAGTAACTTGGCTTATTTATTAAAAGATAAATATGAAATTTATGGATGTGATAGAAATAAAGTATTGATGTCCGGGGTTAAAGCTAGTGCTTTTGATATATTATGTGAAAATGAAATAGAAAAAGAACTCGTAGAGATTAATCCGGATGTTGTTATTAATACGGTTGCATACGTGAATGTTGATGGATGCGAAAAAGATTCAGAACTGGCTAGGAGAATGAACGCTGAAGTCCCTCAAAGAATTGTAAATATAAGTGAAAAAACAGGTGCAACAGTGATTCAGATTTCTACGGATGCTGTATATAAAGATACGAATGATAATCTGCATAAAGAGGAATCAGAAGTGAGCCCGGTTAATATATATGGACAAACGAAACTTAATGGCGAGAAACCTGTGTTGAAATATAAAAAAGGAATTGTGCTTAGAACAAATATATATGGATTTAATATTCAAGACAAATGTAGCTTTGGAGAGTGGATACTAAGTGCTATGCAGAAGAATGAGATGCTTAGAATGGTGGAGGATGTTCGATTTTCACCAATTCTTGTAAATGATGTTGCAGATGTGATTGATAAGATTATTGAAAAAGAGATATTTGGATTATTTAATGTTTGCGCAACAGGTAGTATTTCAAAATACGATTTTGGAGTGTATTTTTCTAATGTGTTTGGGTTTGTAAATGCGAGGATAGAAAAAATAAAAAGTGATGATTTGAAGCTGATAGCACCACGAAGCAAAAATATGGGAATGAATAACGAGAGAATAGGTAATGAATTAGGGATGTCAATTAGAACACCATATGAAAGTATTGAATATTTTAAAACTCTTTATGATGCAAATTACCATAAAGAGTTGAAAAGTTTTGGAGGTATTTATTAATGGAAATACAAATAGGAAACAAGATAATTTCAAATACAGGAAAACCATATTTTATTGCAGATATTGCAGCTAATCATGATGGAAGCTTGGAAAGAGCTTTTAAATTAATTGAATTGGCAAAAGAAGCAGGAGCAGATGCTGCAAAGTTTCAGAATTTTCATGCAAGTTCTATTGTGAGTAGAAGTGGATTTGACAGTATGGAGAAGATGACGCATCAAGCCTCATGGAAAAAATCTGTTTATGATGTCTATGATGATGCAACATTACCACTTGAATGGACAGAGAAGTTAAAGAAGAAATGTGATGAAGTTGATATAGAATATATGACAAGCCCATATGATAAGAAATCAGTGGATCAAGTCGAGGCATACGTGAATGCATATAAGATAGGCTCTGGAGATATTCAGTGGACAGATATGCTGTCATATATTGCACAAAAGAAGAAACCAGTTATCCTGGCGACAGGGGCGTCATCTATTCAGGATGTACAAAGAGCATACCAGACTATACAACAGTATGAAAACAGAATTGTATTAATGCAATGTAACACAAACTATACAGCAAAAGTTGAAAATTATAAGTATATTAATTTAAATGTATTAAAGAAATATCGAGAGTTATATCCAGATTGTATTCTTGGTTTATCAGATCATACATATGGATATGTAACAATTCTTGGTGCGTATGCATTAGGAGCACGTGTATTTGAGAAACATTTTACAGATGATAATGATAGAATCGGGCCTGATCATAAATTCTCCATGACGCCATCGACTTGGAGAGAAATGGTTGATCAAACAACAATATTAGCTGAAGCAATGGGCGATGGGATTAAAAAAATAGAAGAAAATGAAAGAGAATCATGTATTGTACAAAGAAGAGGTTTATATGTGACAAAGGCACTTTCAAAAGGCGACATAATTAGCAGAGAAAATATTTTTCCATTGAGACCTCTAAAAGAAAATGGAATTCCTCCATATGAAATTGCCAGTGTGATTGGGAAAAAAGTAAGTAGAGATTTAAAACAAGATTCAGCTATTTTATGGGAGGATTTATTGAATGATTAAAGGAAACAAAGTTTATTTAACATCGATTGAAAGAGAAGATTTGGAAATATTAAGAAATTGGAGAAATAGAGAAGATTTCCGAAAGTATTTTAGAGAATATAGGGAAATAAGCAAGGATATGCAAGAAAAATGGTATCAGACAAAAGTCTTATCAGATCCGTCAACGATAATGTTCTCCATTCATGATAGTTTAACAAATGAATTGGTGGGATGCTGTGGTCTTTGCTATATTAATTGGGTTAATAAGAATTCGGATTTATCATTGTATATTGGTAAGGACTTTTCTTACATTGATTCTGAAGGCATTGCAGAAGAAGCATGTAAATTATTGTTTCAATATGGATTTGGTGAATTAAACTTAGAAAAAATATGGACTGAGATTTATGAATTTGATTCGCCAAAGTATGAATTATATAAAAAGATAAATTTCCAGCAAGATGGAATATTAAGGAGACAATACTTTCACGATGGAAAGTGGTGGGATTCATATATTTTATCGTTGTTAAAAGATGAATTTAAAGGAGAGTAAGAATGGCTGATTTATGTTTGGGAACAGTTCAATTTGGAATGAAATACGGAATTAATAATAGACAGGGACAACCATCTATGAATGATTCAGTAGAAATGATTAAGTATGCGGTTGACAATGGAGTCAAATATATTGATACCGCACGTGCATACGGAGATGCTGAACTTGTTATAGGAGAATATAATAAGATATATGGTGTACCTAAAGATATCAAAATTATTTCAAAATTAAGACCAAACATAATTGAAGCAGACACAAAAGATGTTAATTCCTTAATTAGAGACGAGTTTGAATCGTCTCTAAAAAGGATGGGGGTTGATAAGCTAAATGGATATTTGCTACACACACCGGAATATATTTATAATCAAAATATTTTAGATGCACTTCTGAATTTGAAGGAAGAAAAAATGGTAGAAAATATAGGTGTATCTATTTATGATTTAAAAGAAGGCGAGCAGGCGATTAAAACAGGAATTATTGATTACATTCAGCTTCCGTATAGTTATCTTGACCAAAGAGGAATAAGAACAGGATTTATTAAAAAAGCCAAAGAACATGGAATTAAGATATTTACAAGAAGTGCTTTTCTGCAGGGGTTAGTAATGATGGAAAAATCGAGAATTCCACAATATTTAGCTCCGGCAATTTGTAATATCGAGAAGTTTGAACTCATTACAAAAGAATTTAATGAGGATATTATTAATGCAATAATTCATTTTGTGACGGATGAGGCAGATATAGATTATTTGGTTTTTGGGGTAGATAATATTGAACAATTGAAAGAGGATATGGATGCATACAGAAATAAAAAAATAAATACTTTATTAATTGAGCAGGTAAAACAGCACATAAATATGCTGGAAGACAATATTATTTTTCCAAGTTTGTGGTCAAATGGTAAAAAAGCAGAATGAAAATCAACTATAAGTGAGGATGAATTTATGCTACAAATAAGTACAAAAAAAGTAACTATGTAATTATTTGCGTGAAAAAAGTATTGAATATATATATAGTGCGAGATATAAACTATTTTACATATTGTTAATGCTAGAAAAACTGAAATTTAGAACATATAAGATTGAATCTATTTGGGTATTAGAATGGGATATGATAGTGAGATAGATTCAAAATAATTTGTAAGAAAATAATGGTTTATAAGTGGAGGAATTTGAATGGAATTAATCAGTATTGTTGTACCAATTTATAATGTTTCAGAATATTTACCAGAGTGTATTGAAAGTATATTGAATCAGACATACTCAGATATAGAAGTAATATTGGTTAATGACGGCTCCACAGATGGAAGTGGTGCAATATGTGAAGCATATGCAAAAAAAGATTCAAGAATAAAAGTGATAACTCAAAAGAATTGTGGACTCACAGTAACTAGAAGAAATGGAGTTATGTCAGCTGAAGGCAGGTATATTGGCTTTGTTGATGGGGATGATTGGATAGAGCCGGATATGTATGAGTGCTTAATGGATTATATGTATAACAATGATGTCGATATTGTTACCTCTGCTGGATATCGTAATTATTCATGGGGACAAGGTGCAACAAAATTAGACGATACTTTAGAAAAAGGAATATATTCAATGAAAGATGACTCTTTTCTGAAATGTCTTTTTTCTGCTTCTTTTGGAACTACAAAGCATATGAATGGTGCGATTTGGAATAAGTTGTTTAAGAAATCAAATATTATTGACGTTTTAAAAAAAATGGATGATCGAGTTAATGGATTTATGGATGATAATGTTGTTTTTGTAGGAACTGCTTTGAATTCTAAAAGTATTTATGTCACACATGAATGTAAATATCACCATAGAGAAAGAAATGATTCATTTACATATTCAAAAAATCCTAATGGGCTGGCTCAGATTAATTATGCATATTTATCTTTAAAAAAGTTAATAGAGGATGCTGGATATAAAGATAGACTTTATGGTGCATTGTGTGAGCATACATCAAAAAATATGATAGAAGCATATAATTCTTTATTCGATACAAGAGAATTATATCTTCCTCAGTATGTTTTTAGAAGTACTGAGATAGAATTTGGTGCATCTGTGTTGCTGTATGGTGCGGGAAAAGTAGGTAAAGAATATTATTATCAATTGAAAGCAGAAAATAAATATAACGTTATTGGAATTGTGGACAGAAATGCTGGCAAAATAGAGAGTGATTTTAAAGTGCTGGATTTAAATGATGTTAGGCAGATGAAATTTGATTATGTGATTATTGCTGTTGCACAAGAAGAGATGGCAGAGCAAATAAAATTTGAATTGGAAAAATTGAATGTGCCAAAAAGGAAAATGATATGGGAAAAACCAATAACTGTTTTTGAATATTTCCGATAATTAAACATTGTTATAAAGATGTGGCGGAGTATATCTCCCTTCAAAAATTTATTTTTGGAGGATTCAGATTATTTAAAGTTGCTTGATAATCTAGAATTGTATTTGAAGAATGATTTGATATTTTCATCGTACGGAAGAGGTGCGAATAGTGATGTGGTATATCCAATTATGAAGTTAATGGATATACATATTCATTTTAATCATTCAACATCAATTGAAGATGCAGTTAGAGATTGGAGTAGAAGAGTTAAAAAAGTTAATTATGAAAATCTGTTTATTGAAATGCATACTGAAAGTGAAGAAAGTGCAAAATTATTTGCAAATAATAAATTCACTAAAATGATATGTTTTGTGCCATTTGAAACTGATAATAAATATATGTTACAGCTTCATTTGCAAGGGAAGCAAAAAGAATTTTGGGAAACAGTTAACAAGAATGGTTATTTCGGGAATGGAAGTTATGCGTATGATTTAGTAGAATTGTTACTTGGAAAATATAATAAGAGATATGATGAGAATATATTATAACAAAGGAAGTGTATTTATAAGATTATGTGTGATGAGAAAATTTCAATTGTTATCCCAATATACAATACAGAACAATATTTAGATAAGTGTGTTGATTCGGTATTGAATCAAACATATAAAAATCTTGAGGTGATTTTGGTAGATGATGGATCAACAGATGATTCTGGTAAGATTTGTGATTATTATGCAGCAAAGGATCAAAGAGTTGTTATAATTCATCAGAGAAATCAAGGAAATAATGTTGCCAGAAAAAATGGAGTTAAGATTGCAAATGGAGATTACGTTGGGTTTGTAGATAGTGATGATTGGATTGAACCGGACATGTATCAGTGCATGGTTGATAATATCAAAAAGAATAATGCAGATATTGTGTCTGTAGGTTTTTATCTTGAAAATAGTAATAAAACAGAAATCTACAATGACGAGATTGACTCAAATCTATACAAAATTGGGAAAGACACGAATAAATTTATAGAAAGTGTTTTGCTCGGTAATACAAAGTCACGCTTATATTCTATTCAATGGAATTTGGTTACTAAACTTTTTAAGAGAAATGTAATTTCAGTGAGTCAGGAAAAAGTTAATGGTGTGTTTTACGGAGAAGATATGGCGGTTACATTTGAAAGCTATTATCTTGCAGATTCTATAAGTGTGATAAATAAACCATATTATCATTACAGACAATGTAATCACTCAATTACTCACAAAAAAGATGTAATGTTATTAAGCAAATTAAATGAAATGTATGCGTATATGAAGAAACTGTTTGTATCAAAAAACGCGGGATGTTTGATTCAACAGGAATTGGATAGATACTTTATTAGAACAATAGATGATGTAATGCCTAAAGTTACAGGAAGCGAAGAGATATATAATATTAAGTATTTATTGCCATACAAAGATAAAGGGAAGAAAATAGTTTTATATGGGGCCGGAAGGATTGGGAAAGACTTTTATAAACAAGTAATAAATGCCGGTATGACGTGTTATTGGACAGACAGTAACTGGGAAAAAATTGACAATAGTTGTATTATTTCGGTTGAAGAAGCATTAAAAAAAGAATTTGATAAAATTGTGATTGCAATAAAAAATGAAAAGATAGTACAGAATGTTTGTAATGAATTGAAAAATAAAGGGGTACCTGAGAGTAAAATAATATGGGATATACAGACAATATACGATTAGGGATAATGAGGAGGATAAAATGAACCAAACAAAAATCTCAGTAATTATGCCTTCCTTAAATGTAAGTAAATATATAAAGCAATGCCTTCAGAGTGTCCTGAATCAGACTTTAGAGGATATTGAAATCATATGTGTTGATGGCGGCTCCACAGATGGAACTTTAGATATTATTCAGCAATACGTTAAGAAGGATAACAGAGTTAAACTTATACATTCAGATATTAAGAGCTATGGTTACCAGATGAATCTTGGTATAAAAGAGGCAAGTGGTGACTATATAGGGATTGTTGAAACAGATGATTACATTCAAAGTGATATGTATGAGAGACTATATGATGTTGTAGTTGGTAATCCAGAAGAAGAGATTGATTTTGTCAAGGGAAGTTATAATCAGATTGCAGAATGTAAAGGTAAAGTAATTTGCTTGCCATTTACAAGAGATTTTGACAAGAGTATGTTGAATCGAGTTCTTGATTTGTCAGAAGAGAGAAATAGGTATGATTTGAATCATATATGGAGCGGTATATATCGAAGAGATTTTCTGATTGGTAATTCTCTATGGTTTAATGAAACAATGGGAGCATCATTTCAGGATACCAGTTTTTCATTACTTGTTAATCTTGTTGCAGAGAGATGTGTATATATAGGTTATGAAGGATACAATTATAGAACGGACAATGAAGGCTCCTCTGTTAAATCAGATACCAAGATAGATTGTGTTATTCGTGAATATGAATATGTGGTGAATAAGTTAAAGCAGTTAGGGTTATATGATGATGTAAGAAAACGTCTTGTATTAATAAATAAGCTTTATACATACAAATGGAATTACATAAGACTTTCAGAACAATCTGCCGCTAAATTCTTTGATTTGATTCAGGATGAAATGAAAGAATATGATGTTGATAATGTTTTGAGATGTTCTCTTACTAATGAACAGAGAGAAATCCTAACATTGTTAACTAACTCAGAGGAAGTTGTTGAGATAAGAAACAATCAGGAAAGTGCAGAGAAAAGTTTCTATGATTTGTTGGATAGGTTAACCGGTTTTCCAAGAGCAGTGATTGTTAGTGCAGGAGAATATTGTAGAAGAATTGTACAGGTACAAGAATTTCTTTCATTAGATTTTATTGAAGCAATTTGTGATAATTCTTTAGATGTTCAGGGAACTAATATATTTGGATATATTGTTGATAGTATCGATAATGTTGTAAAAAAATATACAGATGATTATTTTGTAATAGCAAATAAAAAATATTCGGAGCAGATATATAATCAGCTGATGGAATTAGGAGTAAGTAAGAACAAAGTGATAAAATGCACAGCGTTGCCATCTGGAGTGGAGTTGTTGGAATTATGTGTTAGATATTCACCCACCGAATCACATTGAACACCAGTACATTCTTAGAAGTGTAATAAGGCCTTTAGAGTACTCAGTCTCTAGAGGCTTTTATAGATAACCCGATAATTCATGGAGGAATGATATGGCAGAGAATACTACAGCGGTCAGCTGTGATGAATTAGTTAAAGAATTTTCCAAAGGCGCATTAGTGTGGTATAACTTTAAGCCAGATTGTGATATTTTATATCTGTATAATGATAAAGAAGATGCCGCAGTTAAAGAATTTCTGCAGCAGAAGGGAACAGTTACATTATGTTCAGGCATTGAACTAGCAGAGGCAAAGCTGGAAGTAAACAGGTATGATTATATAGTTGGTATAGATGTTATAGAGGAATGTCAGAATCCAGCAGAATTGCTGAAAGCATGCCACAAGATGTTAAAGCCGTCAGGAAGAATTGTGCTTGGTACAGAGAATCGCTATGCAATTAAATATATATGTGGTGACAGAGATCCATACACTAATCATAATTTTGATGGAATTGAGAATTATAGAAGATTAACAGCAGCAGACAGAAAAAATATAGTTGGCAGATGTTATTCAATGGCAGAACTTAAAGATATGCTTGCAGAATCTGGATTCCAGCATAATAAATTTTATTCTGTCATGCCATCTCTAGAGGAAACACAGCTTGTATACGCACATGAGTATATGCCGGTAGAAGAACTGGCTATGAGATATTTTCCATTATATAATTATCCTGATAGTGTGTTTTTAGAAGAACAGTATTTATACACTGATTTGATTAAGAATGGATTGTTTCACAAGATGGCAAATGCTTACATAATAGAGTGCAGCCTTGATGGAACACATGATGAGACACTTCATGCCACAGTTTCTCTTGACAGGGGACATGATAATGCACTTGTGACAGGAATATGTCAACATGATGGTATTAAGAGTGTATACAAGAAAGCTGTATATCCAGAAGGGATTAAGAAGCTTGACACTATGCAGGACAATCAGGATAATCTTAGAAGCAGAGGCATTAATGTGGTAGATTCACATGTTGATGGGGATGTATTTTTGATGCCTTTTATAGATAAACCTATTGCAATGAATGAATTGAAAGCAGTTGCTAAGAGAAATTTAGATGAATATCTTGCGGCTATGGATGTGATGTATGAGCTTATACTTAATTCGTCAGAGCATTCAGATATTATATCAGAGAAAGATAAGAATAGTGCTAATGGAAGAGATTTGGGACCGATTCTTTCAAAAGGATATATTGATATGATGCCTCTTAACTGTTTCTATGATGCTGAACAGAAGAATCCGAAAGACAGATATATATATTATGATCAGGAATTTTATTGGGAGAATTGCCCGGCTAAGGCTGTGATGTATCGTGCTATAACAATAATATATGATGGAACGGACAAGGAATTTGAAAGAATTATTCCAAAAGAAAAGTTGTTTGAAAGATATGGACTTAATGAGTGCAGTGATATATGGATACGTATGTCTTCCAGATTTACAGAGGTTTTAAGAAATCAGAAAGAATTAAGACCATATTATGAAAAAAAGCGAACGGATGGGAGAGTATTATATACTAACCGTGAAAAGGTTAATTATAGCACAAAGGAATATCAGAGAATATTTGTAGATATATTTGAGGGGGTTGATGATGCAGGAAAAGAGAAGAAACTTATATTATTTGGCTCAGGAAGATTTACAGAACGATTTCTTTTCCAGTTTGGCAATGATTATCCGATTTATTCAATAATTGATAATAACAGCAGTAAATGGGGGACATTGATGAATAGTGTACCTATCAATTCACCAGATATTTTATATGATATTCCAGAAAAAGAAAGACACATAATAATATGCATCAAAGGATACAGTGGCGTTGTCAGCCAGCTCAAATCTATGGGCATAGAGGATTATCATATATATGACCCAGGCAATGACTATCCTAATAAGAGACGACAGAAAGTGGCTGACAAGCTTGCGGCTGCTGGGAATAACAGTCAGAAGCAGGCTGTGGGTATGGATGATAATACTGCAAAAGCTGATGATAAGCCATACAATGTAGGATATATTGCAGGTGTGTTTGATTTATTCCATATAGGACATCTTAATATGTTTAAACATGCCAAAGAGCAGTGTAAATATTTAATTGTAGGTGTTGTGTCTGATGAGGGAGTGCACCTTAATAAGCAGGCAGAACCATTTGTTCCATTTGAGGAGCGAATCGAGATGGTACGCTCATGCAAATATGTAGATGAAGCAGTGAAACTGCCGCTTAATTTCGCAGGCACAAGGGACATGTATAAGATATATCGCTTTGATGTCCAGTTTTCAGGAAGCGATTATGAGCATGATCCGGCATGGCTTGCAGAAAAAGAATGGCTTGAAAAGAATGGCTCAACAATGGTATTCTTTCCTTATACTCAGAGTACAAGCTCAACTAAATTGAAGAAGGCTATTAATTCCAAGATAAAAGAATAGTTGTGGGCATAGATAGCCTCTTATTATACAATAGATATAGAGATTTGTAATAAAGAAGGTAATATAATGTCGCACATTAACACGTCTAATGGAAACTTTGGAGAGGGGAAGATAAGTTCACTTATTATGTCACAGGCTGTGCCGCTAACAATGGCACAGCTTGTGCAGGTTATATATAATGTTGTGGACAGAATGTATATAGGGCATATGCCGGGTGATGCGGCGGGGGTGGCTCTTACAGGAGTAGGTGTCACATTTCCACTGATAACACTTGTGGCAGCATTTACGAATCTGTTTGCAACTGGTGGTGCACCTCTTTGTGCTATTGCAAGAGGACAGGGAGATAATAAGAAGGCTAAGAATATAGAGGCACAGACATTTACAATGCAGATATTAGTAGGTCTGGCGATTATGTGCCTTTTGTATATAGTTAAGAAGCCGGCTTTATATCTGCTTGGAGCCAGTGACATAACGTATGGCTATGCCAATAGTTATATATCAATTTATCTTATAGGAACAGTGTTTATGATGGTTGGCACTGGAATGAATGGATTTATTAATCTTCAGGGATTCCCGAAGATTGGTATGTTCTCAACAATGCTTGGTGCGGCGGTTAATATTGTTCTTGACCCGGTATTTATATTTGTGCTGGGATTTGGTGTATGGGGGGCTGCAGTTGCAACAGTTATTTCGCAGTTCTGTTCAGCTTGTTTTGTTACATGTTTTTTATTTGGCAGGAAGGTTATTATACATATCACAGTGGCAGATATGTTAAAGCTTGATTTTAAGCTGTTAAAAGAGATTGTAACATTAGGCATGTCGGGATTTATTATGGCGGCTACTAACTGTGCAGTTCAGGCTGTATGTAATGCAACTTTGTCAGTTCATGGCGGAGACATCTATATAGGAATTATGACAATAATTAATTCTGTGAGGGAGATGATAAGTCTTCCAATCAATGGAATTACAAGTGGTTCACAGCCGGTACTTGGATATAATTATGGGGCTGGTAAAGTGAACAGGGTTAAGAAAGGTATACGATTCTCGGCACTGGTTGCACTTTTGTACACATTTACTTTCTGGGTGTTTGTGCTTGCATTCCCTACATTTTTCATACATATATTCAGTTCAGATGCAAGCATACTTGAGACAGGAAGAATGCCATTCATAGTATATTTTTCGGGATTTATCATGATGACACTACAGTTCTGTGGTCAGTCAACATTTGTGGCACTTGGAAGAGCAAGGCATGCGATATTTTTCTCGCTTTTCAGAAAGATTATAATAGTTGTTCCGCTTACCATACTTCTTCCTAACATAGGAGCGTTAGGTGTTATGGGAGTATTCTTAGCTGAACCTATATCTAACTGCATAGGCGGTCTGGCAAGCTTTTTGACTATGATAATAACAGTTTACAGGAAGCTTTAGGTTATAAATGATTTGAGAATACATTTAGGATAATTTATGTGTTTAAGACATTACATAAATCTTGTTAATGAAATTGTGCTGTATTGCGAATGATAGAGTTATTATAGAATATATTGAAAAAGATATATTTGAGTTTGTTAACAAATTGAATTTGTAGTTCAATATATATTATTGTAATATTTATAATTCTGTGATATTTTAATAAAAAGCAGTTTTCTATATTACCTGTACGGTTGCAGTGTGACTTGTATAATTGATGGTATTCTATATTTTGATAATATCATTTTCAGGCACATGGCAATGGGGCGGTACAGGGTCTGTCTATCTTGGTTTTTGTCTATATTTCATTGAAATCCTGCTTTTAAAAATAAGGTATAAAGCAGGATTATTTATTTGCATGGTTCATGCCTGTGTTTTACAGGATGCAACGGTGTTTAGCCAACATGGAATGTATTGCATAAATATATATTCAATGTTTAAAATATTAATCATATTCCTGCTTTATCGGATAAGATAAGGAGAAGGAATTATGAATGGTAACAGAGAGTATAAGAGTGATGTGTTTAGCATGCTTATGGAAGACAAGAAGCGTGCACTTCAGCTTTATAATGTAATGAATGGTTCGTCGTATGACAACCCGGATGATGTCGAGATTAAGACGCTTGACGGAGGAATATCCCTAACAGTAAGGAATGATGCAGCATTTGTGGTTGATGCAAGACTCAGCATATATGAACATCAGTCAACAGTGTGTCCTAATATGCCTGTGAGAAGCCTGATATATTTTACGACAATTTTATCGGATATGCTTAGTGGAAGAGGCGGAGAAGGCAGGGAAAGAAAGATAGGACGCAATTTGTATGGAAGAAAGCTTGTAAAGATTCCGGTACCACAGTTTGTAGTCTTTTATAATGGAGAAGAGAAGCAGCCTGAGGTACAGGAGTTAAAGCTTTCAGATGCATATGAGAAGGCAACTGATGATCCAAGACTGGAATTAAAGTGCATGGTGTATAATATCAATAATGGCAGGAATGAGGAGATAAGACATTCTTGCAGATGGCTTGATGAGTACATGATTTTTGTAAATAAGGTAAGGGAACTGCATTATGGAAGAACGGATGAAGACCTGCTTGTTGATATACAAATGGCAATAGATTATTGCATAGAGCACAATATATTAAGGGATTTCCTGATAAAACGAAGGAATGAGGTGACAAAGAGTATGAAGCTTGATTATACGTTTGACAGGCAGCTGGAACTTGAGAGGGAAGATGCGAGAGAGGAAGGATTCGAGGAAGGTCGTGAGGAAGGTCGTGAAGAGGGGCGTAGAGAAGAACGAGATATTGTTAATCAGTTGATTACATTGCTGTTATCTGATGGAAGAACAGAAGATTTGAAGAAATCTGCATCTGACAGAGAATATCAGATACAGCTTTTACAAGAGTATGGATTAATATAATTTTATAAATAGAATTAATATTTGCTAATGTAAACGCCTTTAGAGTTTAATAGCTTTAAAAGAGCAAAACAACAGTGCAATTATCTGATTGCCGGTGTAGTGTCAGATGAGGGTGTAAGGCTTAATAAGCAGGCTGAACCGTTTGTTCCGTTTGAAGAAAGAATTGAAATGGTGCGTTCATGCCGTTATGTTGATGAGGCTGTAAAGCTTCCGCTTAACTTTTGTGGAACACAGGATATGTATAAAGTGTATCATTTTGATGTTCAGTTTTCAGGAAGTGATTATGAGCATGATGCGTATTGGCTTGCTCAGAAGGAGTTTCTTGAAGAGCATGGTTCAACAATGGTATTTTTCCCATATACACAGAGTACAAGCTCTACGAAGCTGAAGAAAGCTATTAATGCAAAGATAAAAGAATATGGTTTACACGAGGAGTGATTTTTAAAGTAATGCGTTTTGTTTTATTTTATTCGGATGTAGAGTCATTTAATTATTTTACAGATAGAATTGTAGAGGAATTAAATAAAAAGAATCATGAATGTTTTGTACTTGATTTGCGTGATATGTCAGAATCTGGAGAACATTCATTTGAAAGATTTAATTCGTTCCTTGAAAAAAAAGCTGATGTGGCAATAGCATTTGATGGTTTGGGAATAAAGGATAGGATATTTGTTGAACTGTGGGATTCCATGAATATATTGGCAATTAATATCCTTATGGATCATCCATTAAGATTTCATCCAACAATGTTAAGACATCCCAGGAGGTATATACAGTTTTGCTGTGATAGAAATCATGTGGAATATGTAAAAAAATATTTTGGTGAGAGTGTGGCTGATGTAAGATTTATGCCTCATGCCGGTACATATATGGGTGAGCCTGATTTGGAAAATTACGAAAAAAGACCATATGATGTTTTGTTTTCCGGAACTTTTTATGAACCACATATATATCTTGAACAGATAGATGAGATGTTTAGTGATAATGAACTTATAAAGATGTTTTATCATAATCTTGCAGATTATATGACTGACAGGAATGAAGTGTCTACAGAGCAGGCAGTTGTTGATGTTATGGATTTGATGAGATTGATTATGTCTGAAAAACAGGTGATACAGCTCTTCAGGTTTGCAGAGCCTGTTGACTGGCTTGCGAGAATGTATTATAGAAAGCAGATTGTACAGGTGATTGCAGATTCTGGTATTGATCTATGGCTTCTGGGGCGTGGATGGGAGAATCATCCTGCTGCTATGCTTGATAATGTACATATTATCAATGACAGAATACCGTTTAAAGATACACTTCCGATTATGGCAAAGGCAAAGATTAATCTTAATATTATGCCGTGGTTTAAAGATGGAACACATGACAGAATATTTAATATTTTATTGCAGGGCTCACTTCCTCTTACAGATAAAAGCAAATGGCTCGAAGATAATTTCACTGATAATGAAAATATAGTATTTTATGATTTGAATGAGTTGGACAGTATTCCTGAAATAATAAAAAACTATCTTGATAATCCGGAAAAATCAAAAGAGATTATTAAAAATGGTTTTAATGAAGTTGCTGATAAATATACATGGACACAGATAACGGAGCAGATTCTTGCGTGTATAGAATAAGTTATGTGATTAATTTTGGAAATTAATCAATAAATATAAAACATGGAGGTTAAAAATCTATATGAATATTCATACAAAACATGAAATTTTAAAAATAATACAGAACGTGAAAAATATTCATATTAATCTGCATGTATTAAATAACAATGAATATATTAATTCTTTAACACAATGTCAGGAATATGCAGTCAATATTGGAAATATCATTGAAAATAGTGATTGCAATGATAAAAATATTGTTCCGCTTCTTGAAAATTATTGTGAAGTTTTGTATGAATTGTCTCTTATTAATCCGGCAAGTGAAAGAATATATAAAATAAAATTAATTGATGATTTAATTAATAATGTTGAGAGTTTAATTGGGAAAATTGCAGGAAAATACAGAATTGTATTTCTTCCATATAAAGCCCAGATGTGGGATGCACTTGAGAGCGTCTGGCTTGCGGCTAAAGATGATGACAGATGTGAGTGTGATGTGATTCCGATACCATATTTTGAATTTGATAAACGTAAAAATGAATGGCATCTTGCGTATGACGGAAATGAATTTCCATCATATGTCCCAATTACGCCGTATCAGACTTATAGCATACGTGAGTTAAAACCGGATGCTGCATACATACATTATCCATATGACGGCAGTAATACAGTAACGAGAATCCACCCGGCATATTATTCTGATGAACTAAAAAAATATGTAAATAAATTAATATATATTCCTTATTATGTAACGGCCGGGGCAATTTCGGAAAATCATAAGTATTTTCCTGTTTATAAAAATATGGACTATTTTATTGTACAGTCTGAATTTTTTAAGCGTTCTTGTACCGGAGTATTTTACTACGATAAAATAATTCCACTTGGTTCCCCTAAGATTGATTCAGTAGTTAATAAGTGTAAAAACGAAAAGAATATTCCTGATGAATGGAAGAAAATATTAAATAATAGAAAAGTTTTAATGCTTAATACAACAATAGGCGACATTTTGTGTTATAAAGGTGTTCTTATAAAAAAATTACAGCATTTTTTTGAACTTATAGCACAAAGAAAAGATATTGCTTTAATCTGGAGACCGCATCCGCTTACTGAAGCAACGATTAAGTCAATGCGGACGGAGATTTATGAAAGTTATATAGAGTTAAAACGATATTTTATGGATAATAAAATTGGTGTGTTTGATAATACACCTGATATTGCATATACGATTGCTGTAAGCGACGGATATATAGGTTCGGATGGAAGCTCGGTTATTAATATGTTCAGTGCTGCAGGAAAGCCGGTGTTTATATTTAATGATTTAATATTTAGTGAATTTTGCGAAGATGAAAAAAGAAATCTAAGAATTATTAATATGGCTGTTAAAGAAAATGAATTGTATTTTGTTGCAGATTCATTTAGTGGGATATTCAGATTTGATATTACAAATTTCAAGGATACAGATAGTAATTATATAGGGGAAGTGATTGATAATTCCGAACACAGATGGCAGCAGCCATATGGATATATATGTACACAGCATGATGATGTATATATATCATCAGTATACAGTGACTATATTACAAAATATGATGGTACTAATTATAAAACATTTATATGTAATGAAAAATATGATGCGAGAGCATTGGGACAAATGAAATTGTGTGATAATTTTCTTGTGTTTTTGCCTTATGAGGGATTTGATATATGGAAATATGATACTATGACAGGAGAATGGACGGATGATAAGATAACAATTTTAAATCTGTATAAAAATCTTGGAACAGCGGCATATGGAAATATAGCTTATAGCTGTGTATATTTTAATGGATATTTATGGATGGTAACAGGCTGTTCGGATTATTTATTAAAATATAATGTCAATACCGGTGAGAGTGAATTGCATAAAAATGGCGGAGATAAATATGTATATACCTATATAACAGCAGATGGAAATAGATTGTATCTCCTTGATAATATTAACAATATTATTGCAATAACAAATGATGGAATTGATTGTAGGGTAATCAAAATTCAAACATCACTTATAAAAAAATACTGGAATAAAGAAAACAGAGAATTGTGTTTATTCAAAGCTGTTTTAAATGTTGGAAACTATATTGTGCTTATTCCGGCATTTTCAGACACATTTATAAAAATAAATAAAATCACTAATGAGCAGAGTGCGATAAACACACATTTTCTTGATAATGCAGACGGCTGTTTTAACGGATATAATCCGGAATATTCTTATAGCACAGGTGCATTTGCGGCACTTAATAGTTATGAATTTATAGTGCAGCGTACATATGATGGAAAAGCAGCAGTTATTAATGTTGATGATATTAATACTGAAAATGTTGAGGCGGGAAATTGCCGGGAATTTTACATTAAAATTTCAGATATTGATTTAGAGAGAAAATTGAAAAATTCGGATGGATTCGAGAAAATGTGCAGTAATGGTTATTTCTGCCAGAAAGAGAATATATATCTTTCAACAGAACAATTTCTGGATAGAATGGTGTCCGGTGACTGGGATGGAATTATAGAGCGGCAGCAGGAATATGTGAATTCTCTTGCATTAAATCCTGGAACATGTGGTGAAAAGGTACATGAATTTGTTATGAATTCGTTAATAAAATGTTGATTTTAGAAGGTGGCTTATATGAATTTATCAGTATGTATTATTGCAAAGAATGAAGAAAAACATATAGAAAAATGTATGCAATGTCTGTCTGATAAGGAAGTACAGATAGTTGTGGCAGATACCGGGTCTACAGATAAAACTAAAGAAATTGCAAAAAAATACACAGAGTTCGTATATGATTTTAAATGGATTGATGATTTTGGGGCGGCAAAACAGTTTGCAGTATCAAAAGCGTCCAATGACAATATATTGATTCTTGACTGTGATGAATATTTGCAATCTGACAAAACTGTACTTGAAAAATTAAATAGTATGCTTGAAAATGAACCTCGAAGAGCTGGACGCATAAAATGTATCAATGTATTGGAGGATGATTCAAAAAATACTGATTGGATAACAAGAGCATTTAACAGGAAGTATTACAAGGTAGAAGGAAAAATACATGAGCAGATAGTTAAGACTGACGGAGAACCGGCAGATACGTTCTTATCCGCTGTTGTTATTAAGCATGTTGGATATGCACTTAATGATGATGAGAAGAAGAAAAAGGCATTACGTAATATAAAACTTCTGAAAAAAAGACTTGCTGAGCTTGAAAAGAATTTTGATAGTGACATAACACAGAATAATGAAAAGGAGATTCCATATATTTATTATCAGTTGGGGAAAAGTTATTATATGGAAAAAGATTATAATAATGCATGTGATTTTTTTTCAAAGGGGCTTTCATTCGATTTGGAACCAAAGCTTGAGTATGTTATAGATATGGTTGAAACATATGGATATGCAATGTTAAACTGTGGAAAAGTTCAGGAAGCATTATCGTACACATCAATTTACGATGTATTTGGAAACAGTGCGGATTTTAAGTTCCTTATGGGGCTTATATATATGAAAAATGCAATGTTTGATGAAGCTGTAAATGAATTTCAAAAAGCAGCAGAATATAAAGAAAGCCGTGTTGAAGGTACTAATTCTTATCTTGCATATTATAATATCGGGGTAATATATGAATGTCTGGGAAATATAGGAAAAGCACAGGAATATTATAAAAAATGTAATGGCTATTCAAAAGCTGTGGAAAGGCTTAAAAATGGAAGACATGGCAATTTAACGAAATGCAGAAAAACAGGGGTGTAATATGATTAATAATGAAAATATAATGTATATGTATTGTAATGTCCTTGGACAGACAGAGCCGGAGAAGATTCTTGATATAGGCCTGTTCTACAGGCAGATAGGTGGCGTGTCAAGAACAATTCTTAATTCTGATGTTCCAAAGAAGTGTTTTATTACAGGTATTGATTTGGAAAATTCAAAAAATTACGGAGTGTATAATACAATATATGATGAAATAATAAGGACGGAAGATATAGCCGGATTATCCGATGCAGAATATGATTTAGCTGTATTTCTTGATAAAAAAATTAAAGGTTTAGAAAGAAAGAATCTTTTTGATTTTGTAAAATCGAACTGTAAGTGTATTTTTGCTTATGAAATGGATGATGTATATCTGAAAAACTGGGAAAATAAAATAAAACTTAATGTTAATAATGTAATTGGAATTCTTGCATGGAGGTGACAAAACAATGGATACACAGATGTGGGTGATAACACATAAAAATTATCCCGGTGTAAGTGATGACTTATATAGAACTCTTCATGTTGGCAGAGCCTTGTCACAGGATCTTGGATATACAGGTGATGATACAGGAGATAATATTTCATTAAAAAATAGAAATTATTGCGAACTTACGGGAATTTACTGGCTTTGGAAAAATAATCAATGTGATATTATAGGTGTATGCCATTACAGGAGATTTTTTCTTGAAAAAGGACGCATGCTTACAAAAGAATATATAGAGAAGACTTTAAATGATTACGATATAATTGTTCCGACATGTGGAATGGTTAAGGAAGAAAATGTAAGAAAGCAGTATGCGGCTAATCATTATGAAGAAGATTTTGATATATGCAGAGATGTAATAAGCGAAAAGTATCCGGAATATGTGGAAGCATTTGATATAATGGCTGAATCAAAATTACTTAATTTTTGTAATATGATAATTACAAGGAAAAATATTTTTGATGATTATTGTAAATGGCTATTTGATGTTCTTTTTGAAGTTGAAAAAAGAGTAGACATATCCGACAGAGATGACTATCAGAAGCGTATATTTGGATTCTTATCAGAACGTCTTATAAAAGTATGGCTGATAAAAAATGAATATAAAGTAAAAGAACAGAATGTAAAAATGATGGATTCGGACGAGCTTGATAAAAAATCCAGTCTTAATAATGCAATACGGAATGTTTATCAAAAAATAACAGCAGGAATATTAAAAAAATATTTAAGTCCGACAGTTCAGCCGGAAAAGATAAATCAGTCAGTATGTTCTGATGGTCGTATTCCTGTGTGGACATACTGGTGGGATGGAGAGGAGCAATCACCAGAAGCTGTAAAGAAATGTATAAAAAGTATCCGTGATAATATTGACAGCAATAAATATAAACTTCATGTTATAACACTTGCTGATTGCCAGCAGTATGTTACATTTTCCAATATAATTATTGATAAGGTCAATTCCGGAAAAATGCCACTTGATATATTGGCACATAGATTATCAATGGAACTTTTGTACAGATACGGAGGCGTGTGGATAAGCCCGGAGTGTTTTGTTGCTGATGAAAGAGTTAATGATTTTATTGATTCAGGAGAATTTGTTTCATTAAAACATGAAGGAATATGTGATAAATCATTTTTAAAAGGACCGGCGGGATTTCCGTTATTTGGATTTGTAATGGAGTCGATTGATACATATTTTAGCTTTAAAGATGATTTGTTGTCACAGGATATGACGGATGAATTTATTAATATAGCATGTGAACATATGGATTATGTACGTAATGATGTGGATAAATGCCCTGATAATAATAAAAATTGTGAATTCTTCAAAGAAAATGCAGATAGAGTTTATCGCGAAGAAATATGGGATGATGTAGTAAAAGATACTTGGCTGTATAAATTGCAGAGTGACAGACAATATAAACAAAAAAATATTATAGACAAAGATACATTTTACAGAAAAATTATCTGTAGATAGTAAAATGTATATTATGCAGGAGATAATGTGAATTTCATGGATGAAAAAAATTTAAGTATAATTGTTATAAAATCTGAGATGTCATCTTCTTTTTATGAAACATTGATGAGTGTCTGCAGGCAGTTAAATTATAATGATAATATTGAAGTCATACTCGCAGATGCCGTTGATGGGACGGCGTATGAATTATGCAGAAAATATGGGGAGGATGACAATACATTATTGCTGGATAAAGTCAGATTTGTTGATATCAGTTCACAGATTTTTGAAAATATGGCCCAGATAAAAAATGAGGCTGTAAAATATGCAACAAACAGGCGTGTGCTGATTTTGACGGATAACCAGATTCTTCAGGAAGGTATCATTGAGAAATGTCTGTTGACTGATAGAATCGAAGTTTCAGATGATGAATTGAAAAGTTATTATAATGCAGGAACAGATGCATTTTCATATCTTGTTGCTGACAGGGATATGTTTAGTTCAATAGGTGGATGGAATTCCGGTCTCGCATGCAATGAGGATTATGAATTATTTATACGAGCATGCAATTATAATTGCCATGATAAATTTTATCCAATATATTCTGATGAATATAAATATCCTGTTTTTAAAGAAACATTTTTGGTATATGCCTATATTCTTGGAAAATATGCTTCAAAACTTCGCAATTCGGGTATGTTTAATGATGTTTTGTCAAACTGGTTTATACAGGCAAAAAACTATGGTATAGAAACATATTTTGAAGATTGTGCAAAGAATATGATTGGCAGAACAGAATGTTTTAATGCAATTGATAAAAATATGAATCCTGTACTTATGTTTTACGGATTAAAAACATGTAATGGAACATTAAACTCATTTGCATTAGAATTTGCCCAGGCACTCAGAAATAAAAGAATTAATGTTCTGCTTTTAAATATTGATGATGATAACACAACAGAGAATATTGGAAAAATAATTCTGAATGATTACAGATGCGTAATTGGCATGCAGACAGGTCTATATACGGAGAGACTAGAAAATGGTCAGTTACTTGGCAATTTATTTAAATGCCCTAAGTTTAATTATGTATTTGACCATCCTCTTTATGTCAGCTGGAGTCTTATGCTGCCGGTTAATGATTTGTATGTTTTGCAGCAGGATGAGACTTATTCTGAATATATAACAAAATATTATCCGTATGTGAAAAAAAGCTGGCACTTTCCACCTGCGGGTCTTATTGGCAATCTTACAAAAACGGAAAATGGCAAAACAGAAAAAATATATGATATATCTTTTATTGCAACATATAATGATTACAGAGAGAGACTAGATGTAATAAAAAATCTTCCTGATAATATAAGAAAAATATCATGGCATATGGTTAATCAGCTGAAAAATCATCCTAATCAGCGTGCAGAGGAAGCACTAGAGGCAGTGCTTGAAAAAAAGAAAATAACTTTAACAGAGCATGAATTTGTTGTTACGCTTCACAAATCTCTTGAAGCTGTGAGAACAGTAACTTTTTATATAAGAGAAAAAATTATAAAAACTCTTATAGAATCATGTATAAAGGTTGATGTTTTTGGTGATTCGTGGAAAAAATCTCCGTATGCAGATAATAAAAATCTTATTATTCATGATGATATTGATTTTGAAAAAGGGCTTGACATTATGGCACAAAGCCGTATTTCTCTTAATGTTATGTCATGGCATAAAGGCGGCATGACTGAAAGAATTGCCAATGCGATGCTTAATTATTCTGTCTGTGTTACGGATGAAACCTCTTATATAAACAGGCATTTTGTAGCGGGAGAGAATATAGTTACATTTAATCTTGATAATATTGATAAGCTGCCGGATAAGATAAGAACAGTTTTGCAGGATGAAAATCTTCAGAAATATATTGAGAAAAATGCGTATGAGAAAGCTTTAAGCGAACATACATGGGATAATCGTTCTGATTATTTTATGAACATACTGGGAGAAATTGAAAAATAATGAAGATATTGTATTATACGTGGAATGAGACAATGGCATATGATATTGAAGAGACTCTTGATATTGAAGGACATGATGTTGTCAAGGTGTCATATCCTATAAGCAGTTATATTGCGGATAAAGGATTTAATGATTATATTGTGAGAATTCTTGATAAAGATAATTTTGATTGTATATTTACAATGAATTATATACCTGCTCTTGCGAAAATATCATTCCTGCGAAAAATAAAATATATTGCATGGATTTCAGATAGTCCTAATTACACGACATATTCAGAAATGATTCACAGTCCGTATAATTATATTTTTCATTTTGATAAAAAAGAAGTGGAGAATCTTAGAAGTACAGGGGCTAAAAATATATTTCATATGCCGCTTGCAGTAAATACTAAGAGAGTGACCAAACAGATAGAAACATCAAAAATACAGAAAAACAAATATAAAGCAGATGTATCTTTTCTGGGAAGCTTATATAGTGACAGGGATTTTTTTGATAAGATAAGTGGAATTAATGATTATCAGAAATGTTTTGTTGATGCGGTAATAAAAGCACAGTTATTATTTCAGGGGTGTGATTTAATAGAAGAAGCATTACCAAAATCATTTATAGAGAGCGTATTGAAGCTGGTTGATTTTAATATGGACAGTGAAATCAAGCTGTCCGATGAAAAAATTCTGCTTGATTTAATAAGAAAAAAAGCTACATCAATTGAAAGAATTGAATTGTTAAATTTTATTGCAAAAAAATATCAGGTTGTTCTTTATACAGGTTCTGCTGATAATATGCTGTATCATGTAGAGAACAGAGGATATCTTGATTACAACACACAGATGCCGGTTATGTTTAATTCTTCAAAGATTAATCTTAATATAACACTTAGAAGCATACAATCGGGAATAAGCCTGAGAGCTCTTGATATAATGGGAGCAGGTGGATTCCTTATTTCAAACTGGCAGCCTGAACTTGCGGAATGTTTTGAAGAGGGAAAAGAGGTTGTAATGTACTATGACAGAAATGATTTGATGTCTAAGATAGAATATTATCTGCAAAATGAAGATGAGAGAATGAAAATTGCGGAAAATGGACAAAAAAAGATAATTGAGCAATTTGATTATTCATGTGCATGGAAAAAAATATTCGGTGTGGTGTTTTAGAACACTACATCGAATATTTCTTTTAATCTGACTTTATATGTATGGAATTCATTTACTTTACCAAAACCATTGGCAGCAATCTGCCGGCGTTCATTATCGTGTTCTAAATAATAGTCACATTTATTTATTAAATCTTCTTTTGATTCAAATACTGCCATATCTTCTCCGGGAACAAAAAAGTCGTAAAAATCTGCCTGATAATTAGACAGAAGAAAACCATTACAGCCCATGATATCCATGGCTCGCAGAGGAATTCCGGAGCGGATTGAACGGAGTGAAATATTTAAGTTTATGCGGCTGTTATTAAATACATATGGCATGTGGTTATAATAGTCTATCGGACCGCAATTGATTATTTCAGGCAGTTCAGGTGTTGCATTAGGAGTGTAAAGGTGTGTGTTGAACTGCTTTGATACTGCACCGAGCAAATCTTTTCTTTCAAGTTCTGCAAGCTTTCTTGCAATAAAATAGTATGCGTAGAGGTAAGAAGTTGTTTCTACGCCGTCTTTATTTGGTTCGGCCGGGACACTTTTTTGCAAAGCATCAATAATATCGGGTTTTAATAATTCTTCAATAAAATAATATCCGTATACTTTCAGCTGTGCCTGTATTATTCCATCAAGATATCCTGAAACATAAGGAGACAGGTTTTTCAGCCTGTCAAATAAATTGTGTTTTTCATTATACATTGAACCGACAAATGCAACATCACATTTATATTTATTACATAAATGTGAGATTGCAGGATTGGTGTCTGCTTCTCTAAGCTGTCTTGTTATCCTGTCGGTATTTACTGCGAGCGGTGCATAGTAGACTGTGTTAATTCCTGCATTTTTGAGTTCAAGATAGAGAGCCTTATCAAAAATAAATATATAATTGCATGGATTTATAACAGTGTATGAATATAAAGATACAAGCGGGCTGTCATATATAAAAGCAATATATGGAATATTAAAACGACGGCAGCAGTTTGATATTACCGGGCTGTAATTAAATGTAAATACACAGTCGTATTTAATACTCATTTCATTTTCAAAAATATTATCAAATTCTTCATTTTTTCTTTCACGCATTAATTCTGTAGAAATACATTTATATTTAATAGCCATATCTTTAAAAGCATCGCAGATATCTTCAATTCCGAAGTTTTTCCATTCAAAAATAAGTACATTCATAGCGTGTTCCTCTATAGTTTAAGTGTTTTGTGTTTATGGTTGTTACTGTTTCTGCATGGTTTTACCATTTCATCTTTATTCTGAAAATGCCATATCAAGCATTTGCAATATTCTTGTGTCATATGTGTGAAGACGTGCTACGGTCTCAAATCCGTGGCGGGCGATTTCCTCACGTTCATTATCGTGTGCAAGGTAATAGCTGCAAAGCTCTTTCAGGTTGTCGAAGCTGTCATATGCAACGAGGTCTTTTCCGATTTCAAAAAATTCTGGAAGTTCTGTCTGATAATTTGTAATCAGAAATCCTCCTGCGGCAAGAACGTCAAATATTCTTAAAGAAAGCCCGGAACGGATTGATTTTGCTGTTATATTAAGATTGATTTTACTCTGGTTAAAGATTATCGGCATTTCTGTGAGAGATTTTGCAAAACCGCGGTTGTGTATATGCGGCATGGATGAAGTGTCACTTCCAGTGTAGATGTCTACATTAAAGTTGTCGGATAACATGCGTAAAGCACGAAGGCGTTCCTGTTCGGCGACTTTTACACTTATATACTGCTGTGCAACAAGTGCACGGTTTTTCTGCCTGTAGCTTTCAGGAAAACGATATGAACCGGGTGTTGCTTCAAGAAATCTTGTGGCAAAATCTTCAGTAATCAGTTCTTCGATAAAATTGTAACCATATACTTTAAGCTGTGCTTCAATAATACCATCAGTAAAGCCACGGTCGGCATCATTTAATTCTGACCGGTTGAAAGGACATTTTTCCTGATAAGTGGAGCCGATAAATGAAATATCGCTTGCAAACTTTGCTTTTTCGGATGTAGATGCATTTTTAATAACATTTTGTATTCTGTTGACATCTGCAGCAAGCGGAACGTGGAATATATGTCCTTGGTTGAAAGGCTCAAATTCGTTGTAAAGACACCTGTCAAATAAAAATATGCGGTTGCAGTCATTTTTTAGCGAATAAGAGTAGAGTTCAAGAACAGGACTGTCAACGATAAGTGAAATGTATTTTAAATGCATTATTTCGCATAAGTCCGACAGCCATGGGAAAAAGTTTATTGTGAAGACAAATGTAAACTGACCGTCTATAAGCTTTTTTGATACTGTTTCGACACATTGTGATGGCAGCAGATTTTTATTGTATATTTCCATGTCTTCGTCTATGACTTCAAATCCAAGCCGTCTGAAAGAATCAGATATATCAGGCTCGCATATGCTTCCGTATTTATAGAAAAATATTTTCATAAATTGTATCATCCATTCATTGTATTATTGCAAAATATAAGTTATTCTGTATATATATTTTAGCAGAACATAAGTGGCGGGGCAACCCACGAGTTGATGTGAAGGTGGTGATATTGTGATTTTGGAGAATATAGATTTTTTAAATGAATTTAATGGCGTGTCGGTATTTGTGCGTCTTATTCTGGCATTGATTCTTGGTGCACTTCTTGGTATTGAGAGGGAACGGAAGCAAAGACCGGCAGGACTTCGTACGTATACGCTTGTCTGTCTGGGTTCGGCTCTTGCAGCAGTAACTAACGAATATATATGTACGATTTATCCGTCTGCCGACCCGGCAAGAATTCCAGCACAGATTGTAAGCGGAATTGGATTCTTGGGTGCCGGAACTATACTTGTGACAAAAGAGCATCAGGTAAAGGGACTCACTACGGCGGCAGGTCTGTGGTGCTGTGCAGCAGTTGGAATTGCAGTTGGTTCGGGTTTTTATTATGGTGCAATACTTGCCGGGATTCTTATTGTTGTAAGTCTCAGAGTTTTTTCTATTGTTGATAAGAATTTTCTTAAATACAATAAATATATGAATTTTTATGTTGAATATAATTCAAAAGTTTTTATAAGGGAGCTTATATTTTACGCTAAAAAGAGCGGGTATCAGATATTGGACTTGGAGATTACAAAAGACAGTTCAAGTGGAACGTATTTTGCAACATTTCAGCTAAAGATTACGAATCCTTCATTAAGGACACTTGTACTTGCATCGGTGCAGGAGCTTCCTGATTGCATTCTTGCGGAGGAAATGTAGAATAAACACATGCATCAGAAAATTGTATTTCGCATATGTTTGCAAAATTACATTGATGTGGGGTATAATAAAATCACTTATTAATGTGATTAATTGTTAATGTAATTAATATACACAGTGAATTTTTAACGTGCAAAAAATGTGCATATAAAGAGAAAGGGGTACAAAGATGGCACAATATAAATCTTTTTATAAGCTTCTTGAAAGCCTTGCAGATAAATATAATGATAAAACAGCTGTTTTATATGATACATTTGAAGTCAGCTATAGAAAATTATTTGATGATTCGGTAAAAAAAGCACTTCATTTGCAGCATTTTGACGGTAATAGAATTGCCATTTACGGACCGGCTTCATACAGATGGATTGTTAATCTGTTCGGAACGGTTCTTGCCGGAAAAGATGCGGCACTTGTCGATTTTTTTATTCCGCATGATATCAGATTTAAAATGATTGAGAAAATAGATGCGGATTATGTGCTTTGTTCTACAAACCAGTATATTTTATCAGACGCCAATGGAATAATTATTAATGGTGCCGAAAATGATAATGTTGATGGACTGACATATAATGCGGATGATGTAAAAGAAGGAAATATTTTATTATTTACGGCAGGTGAAAACGAGTGTGACAAAGCGGTTGTTCTTACTTCAGATAATATAATGAGTGCCATTGGTTATATAAATGCCCATTGCAACTGCACTGAAGATGACAGGGTTCTGGCACAGATTGAATTAAGTAAAATATTTGGATTGTTATACTGCCTTATATGGCCGCTAAGCTGTGGTGCATGTATATGTGTCGGAAGAGGACTGAGGCATATAGATGCGGACACATACTATTATGATGCAACTATTCTTCCGGCCAATCCATCAATGGCTGAGTATCTGAAGAAGATAAAAGGATTCAATGACAATTTGAAAAATATAATAATAGGTGGTGCACCATGTCCGTATCATCTGTATGAATGCCTCAGAGACAGAGATATTAATGTAAGTTCTGTTTATGGAACATCTGAAAGTACAGGTTGTATTGCAATTAATTATGATGAGGATGGTTCATATGAGCCGTTTGCGGATAATACGCTTAAACTTTCTGATGATGGTGAAATTCTTCTAAGCGGCGGATGTGTCATGAAGGGATATTATAATGATGAGGTACAGACAGAAAGAAAGTTAAAAGGCGGTTATCTTCATACTGGAGATTATGGAAGAATTAACAGCAGTGGAAGACTTATTATTACAAAGAGAAATCCGGCAATTATCAGTCTTCCTACAGGTGAAAAAATATGCAGAAATGTCATAAACAGAGAAATAGAATCAATTAATGGAATTGCAGAAAGCTATATAATGTTTTATGATGAGAAGCTGATTGCGGTAATATCTGCTATCGACAAAAGTGAAAAAGTTGACAGATTTAAGCGTAAGATAGACAAGTATAATGATAAGAAAGGCTACAGATGGGAAATACAAAAGGTTGTTCTTCTTGATATGAAACTGCCAAGAAAGGATGATGGCAGTGTTGATGAAGAGGCTCTTGAGAAAGTGATAGATGAAGCTTAAGATTTTTCTCTTTTTGCCGATATAACATTCATGTAGATGCAATATGACAGTTATTTGTTGTATTTTAAGAAGAATAAAGGAGAGTTATAATCATGGAAGATTTACGTACACAGCAGATAGAAGCACTTGAGGTGGCAGTTCCATATTGTGCAAAGATAAGCAATGCATTAAATAATCTTATGGAAGAGCTTAACGGTCACAGACAGCCGGATACGGATGAATATATGAAGAGCACATTGAACGGGCTTAACTGGATTGTTGAAGTGTATAATGGAACAAAAGATCTTATCAATAAAGACAGTGTAGTAATTAACAAAGAAGAGGTAAATAAGAGCGTTTTAGCACTTAATGCAGCCAATAATGCTAATGATGATGCTGCGAGAGTTGAAGCTCTTAAAGGACTTAAAGCTTTTGTTGATACATTTTCTGCACAGGCTGGGAAAGTTATAGCATAAAAATAAAATATAAGCCCTGGCGAATTAAGTCCGCCAGGGCTTTCTTTTATTTAACAATAATCATTAAACATCATTCCGCTGTAAGCAGAAAGATTATATGGGTCGTTAAAAGCATATTTTGGATTTTTGTATGCAACGATTTTGTTGTTTACATAATTCATAGGATTGGTTGAGATATCCTCTGCTTTTTTCATAAGGGCTGATTTGAAGTTATTAAGCTCATTGAAAATATTATCAATTGTGCCATTGTGTGCAGATTCTATCACAGTCTGTCTGTCAACACTGACAGAGCCGTCATCTTCGACTTTTAAGCCATTATTATTTAAAGTGGTTCTGTATTTCGATGCTATTCTTGAAAATTCCAGCTTTAATCGGTCATTTCCTTCAAAAATTTTATTATTGTCGCTTTCTGTGACATTGACAAGACCATTGTAACCTGATATTAACTCGTCAATACTGTCTGCAATGGAATTATCATCCGTATTGAGGCTGAGGGTAACGGGCTCATCTGTAGTTTCTTTTAATTTAACTGAAAATGTTTTATTGAGCATAAATTCATTGGAAGGTGAATACTGCTCGCTGCCATTGACAGAAAAAATTGCATTATAAGGATAGCTGCTTACCCTGTCCATGCCGAGAGTATTTATAAGCTCACTGTTATCGGATTTTATGCTGAAAATAGTTGAATGAATACCTGATATTCCTGTTGCATCAGATGTTATTACAAGTCCTTTATTCTCAAGGCTGTCAGTCTTTACTTCGCAATTAAGGCCGATGTTGGAACGATTAATGAGACGTGCAATTTTATTTTCAACATCACCATTATTTTCATCTTCTGATACGTTAAATTCAAATTCATATGTAAGGTTATTGATATTTAAATCAAAAGAATATGTTCCCGGCTTTAAAAGCTTCTGGTTAGGCTGCAAAAAATTTCCGGTGTTTACCTGATGGGTTGCAAGCTGGCTGACACTTATTTCAACCGGTTCACAATCAGACGATGAATCTCCTATAAATTCAGCCGAAACAGCTTCCGGGTTGCTTGAAGATGCCGATTTTTTGAATGTCATCTCGCCACTTTTATCATCTGATAAATCTTTTGCAATATAACAAAGCTGTCTTGCATGCTCTTTTAAATCTATGGCATATTTTTGTGCGGCAATGGAGAAATCAACCTTATATGTAGGTGCCTGACTGTTGGTTTTTAAAACTCTGCCATATGAATTCTTTAACTGGTTTTTTGTATGGGTATCATATTTAGAATTAGATTTCCAGCCATATTGGGAAATATAATAGCTGTATGCACTGCTAATCATCAACAGTCACCTCCTTGTCTGCTAATAATAATATATATATGAGATTATGGAAAATCCGTTTTCCAAAAAATTCTTTAATATATTATATAGTATTAATCGGGACAGGGCAACAAAAACTTAATAGTAAATTTTTATTATTTACTTGATTTTTGGGATAATATGATGTATTTTATATGAAGCAGGATGAGAAAACATAAAAAAAGTGTTGACGCACTCTTGAATACTGTGCTATATTAGACTGGCTATGGAAGCGGTCTTTTTTTTATGCCTAAAAAAAGCCAATTGGTGTATTTAATACACCTGCAAAAAAACTAGAAAAAATTGGAGGTGGAAGTTGTGCGCGTTAAGATAACATTGGCATGTACAGAATGTAAACAGCGTAATTACAACATGACAAAGGATAAGAAAACACATCCTGACAGAATGGAAACAAAGAAGTATTGCAAGTTCTGTAAGTCACACACATTACACAAGGAAACAAAGTAAACCAGCACAGTGAGGTAGAGACAATGGGTGAAACTGTTAAAGAGACAAAACAGAAGAAAAACTGGTTCAAAGGTCTTAAAGCAGAGTTTAAAAAAATCATCTGGCCTGACCGTAAGTCCCTTACAAAAGAGACAGTTGCTGTTGTAGCTGCATCCGTATTATTAGGTGTAATAATAGCAATTGTGGATTTTATCGCACGTATTGGTATTGAATTCTTAGTAAAGTAAGGAAAAGGTGATTAAATGGACGAAGCAAAATGGTATGTAGTGCATACTTATTCCGGTTACGAGAATAAAGTCAAGGTAGACATTGAGAAGACTGTGGTAAACAGAAATCTTGAAGACCAGATTCTTGAAGTGGTTGTACCGCTTGAGACTGTTGTTGAAGTTAAGAACGGCTCAAAAAAGTCTGCTCAGAAAAAAATGTTTCCTGGCTATGTTTTAATCAACATGGTTATGAATGATGACAGCTGGTATGTAGTTCGTAACACAAGAGGAGTTACGGGATTTGTTGGTCCCGGATCTAAACCAGTACCACTGACCCCTACAGAGATTAAAGCACTTGGTATTGCACTGCCAGGCAGTGAAAACGAGAACAAACCTGTAGTTAAGTTTGACGGTAAAGTCGGCGACCAGGTTATGATTCTTACAGGTGCCTGGGAAGATACTGTTGGGGAAATCACAGGCATTAATGAAGGTAAGCAGTGTCTTACAATTAATGTTGAGATGTTCGGCCGTGAAACTCCGGTCGAGATTGGTTTTACAGATGTAAAACTGATGTAAGAAGGTTCGCATAACGCGGACGTGGGAGACACTTTGTTTATATTGGCAAGTGTCGCCAATTACCACATTTTTATTTAGGAGGTGCCTAAAATGGCAAAGAAAGTAACAGGTTATATCAAATTACAGATTCCTGCTGGTAAGGCAACACCAGCTCCACCGGTTGGTCCTGCACTCGGACAGCACGGTGTAAATATCGTAGAATTTACAAAGCAGTTTAACGCTAAGACAGCTGATCAGGGTGATTTAATCATCCCTGTTGTTATTACAGTATATGCAGATAGAAGTTTTAGTTTCATTACAAAGACTCCTCCTGCTGCAGTTCTTCTTAAGAAAGCTTGCAACATTAAGTCAGGTTCAGGTGTTCCTAACAAGACAAAGGTTGCTACAATTAAGAGAGCAGAAGTTCAGAAGATTGCTGAACTCAAGATGCCTGATTTAAATGCTGCATCAATCGAAGCTGCAACTTCTATGATTGAAGGAACTGCTAAGAGTATGGGTATCGTTGTAGAAGACTAATTCTGCAATGCTACATTTGCCGGGAATCCGGTAATATTTCATATGTATAGTTAAGAGTTGGATATAACTCTTTGTAATCGTAAAACGTGGGAGGAAAGTCAAACCCTTCCGATAATACCACTAGGAGGTTTTTTTATAATGAAAAGAGGAAAGAAATACGTTGAGGCAGCCAAGAAAATTGACCGCCAGACATTATACGAAGCAACAGACGCTATTGCGTTAGTTAAGCAGAGTGCAGTTGCTAAGTTTGACGAAACTATTGAAGCACATATCAGAACAGGTTGTGACGGACGTCATGCTGAACAGCAGATCAGAGGAGCAGTTGTTCTTCCACACGGAACTGGTAAGAAAGTAAGAGTTCTTGTATTTGCTAAGGGTGCTAAGGCTGATGAAGCTGAAGCAGCTGGTGCAGATTTCGTAGGCGGAGAAGAACTTATTCCAAAGATTCAGAACGAAAACTGGTTTGAGTTCGATGTTGTAGTTGCTACACCTGATATGATGGGCGTTGTAGGTCGTCTTGGACGTGTACTCGGACCTAAGGGCTTAATGCCAAACCCTAAGGCTGGTACAGTTACTATGGATGTAACAAAAGCTGTTAATGATATCAAGGCTGGTAAGATTGAGTACAGACTTGATAAGACTAACATCATTCACGTGCCAATTGGTAAGGCTTCATTCACTGAAGACCAGTTAGCGGACAACTTCCAGGCTATTATGGGTGCAATCGTTAAGGCTAAACCATCATCACTTAAAGGTCAGTATTTAAAGAGCATCGCTCTTTCATCTACAATGGGTCCTAGTGCTAAGGTTAACCCTTCTAAGTATGTTGGCTAAAAAATGATTGACAACCGATATATTTGATAGTATACTATCATACGTATGTGACAGCATAAGCTGTTATATAATAAATATTTTGCCTAAGACAGCATGGTCCCGTAAGGGTTAAAGGTAATACGCCTGCCGAGGATGTATACACATTTTAGATGTGTTGATTATGTTTAATCAGTCCTTCTGTCTTGCAAAAGATGGAAGGACTTTTAGATTTTACTAATTCCTTTTGGGCAGAAAAGTGTGCTTTGTGCATACTTTAAAAATCTAACAGGAGGTAATTATTCATGGCAAAGGTAGAACTTAAACAGCCAATCGTAGACGAGATTTCAGGATACTTAAATGACGCAGCAGGCGTTGTATTAGTAAACTATCGCGGCTTAACTGTAGAGCAGGATACACAGCTTCGTAAGCAGTTAAGAGAAGCAGGTGTCGTATACAAGGTTTATAAGAATACTTTAGTTAAGAGAGCAATTGCTGGTACACAGTTCGAAGGAATGACAGAACAGCTTGACGGACCTAATGCTATCGCTATCTGTGCAACAGATGCAACAGCTCCTGCAAGAATTCTTAGCAACTTCGCTAAGACTGCAGATGCACTTGAATTAAAGTGTGGTGTTGTTGAAGGCACATACTATGATGCAGCAGGAATCAATGCAATCGCAAGCATTCCTTCAAGAGACGAACTTCTTTCAAAGTTACTTGGAAGCATCCAGTCACCTATTACAAACTTTGCTCGTGTTATTAAGCAGATCGCTGAAAAGAACGAAGAAGTTGCTTAATTGATTGCGGACATATTAAATTAAGGTTCATTGAAACCAAAAAACAGAATTAAAAAAAGGAGATTATTACAATGACTACACAGGAAATCATTGAAGTTATTAAGGGTTTATCAGTATTAGAGCTTAACGATTTAGTTAAGGCATGTGAAGAAGAATTCGGCGTTTCTGCAGCAGCAGGCGTTGTAGTTGCAGCAGCAGGTGCTGGTGCAGCAGCAGCTGAGGAGAAGACAGAGTTTGACGTAGAGCTTACAGAAGCTGGTGCAAACAAAGTTAAGGTTATCAAGGTTGTTCGTGAGATTACAGGACTTGGTTTAAAGGAAGCTAAGGAAGTAGTTGATGGTGCTCCTAAGGTTGTTAAAGAAGGTGCTTCTAAGGAAGAAGCTGAAGAAATCCAGAAGAAGCTTGAAGCTGAAGGTGCTAAGGTTACTCTTAAGTAATTATAACCATATTGGATTAATAACTGCATATTGCAGTGCATGTATAGAGGCGGAAGCTCCGGGAAATGCTTGCATTTTCCGGGGCTTTTTCCTTTTTACTAAAATGAAGCATATATACAGCATATCTGCTGCTTAAAAACTTATAAAAAATTATTGAAATATTGTTGACAGTAATACCATGTTATGGTATTATGGACAATGCACTATTGTGGTATGTTGTGCTTAGTCTTAGCCTACATACTTATAATGTGAAAAAATTAGGAAAAATAAGCACAAGGGGTGAAAATGTCAATGGAGAAAAACAGAATACGTCCAGTGAAGTCGGGTAAAAGTTTTAGAATGAGCTATTCAAGACAAAAAGAAGTCCTTGAAATGCCTAACCTCATTGAGGTGCAGAAAGATTCTTACCAGTGGTTTTTGGATGAAGGTTTAAAAGAAGTTTTTGATGACATCTCTCCAATTGCAGACTATAATGGTAGACTTAGTCTGGAATTTGTAGATTTCACATTATGTGAAGATGAAGTCAAGTATTCTATTGAAGAGTGTAAGGAAAGAGATGCTACATATGCGGCACCTCTTAAAGTCAGAGTCAGACTCCACAACAAGGAAAGTGAAGACATTAGCGAACATGAGATTTTCATGGGCGATCTTCCTATTATGACAAAGACTGGTACATTCGTAATTAATGGTGCAGAGAGAGTAATTGTAAGCCAGTTAGTTCGTTCACCTGGTATTTATTATGATATACAGAAAGATAAGTATGGTAAGATTTTCCTTTACAGCAGTCAGGTTATTCCAAACCGTGGTGCATGGCTTGAATATGAGACAGATGCTAATGATGTGTTCTATGTAAAGGTTGACAGAAATAAGAAAGTCCCTATCACAGTATTAATCAGAGCACTTGGCTTTGGCACAAATGCTGAGATTATTGATATATTTGGCGAAGAGCCTAAGCTCCTTGCTACTATGGAGAAAGATACTACTACTAATTATCAGGAGGGTATTCTTGAACTCTATAAGAAATTAAGACCTGGTGAACCATTATCAGTTGATAGTGCAGAGTCACTTATTTCAGGAATGTTCTTTGACCCAAGAAGATATGATCTTGCAAAGGTCGGAAGATATAAGTTTAATAAAAAGCTTTCATTTAAATATAGAATAGCAGGACAGATTCTTGCAGATGATGTTGTTGTAGATGGCAAGGTTATTGCTAAAGCCGGCGACAAGCTTGACAGAGAATCTGCACAGATGATTCAGGATGCAGCTGTTCCGGCAGTATTTTTGTCAGTAGAAGTTAAGGGTAATGATGGCACTATTACAAATAAGCGTGTTAAGATCCTTTCTAATATGGCAGTTGATATTACAAAATGGGTTGATATCAGCGATGAAGAAGCAAAAGAACTCGGCGTTAATGAATATGTATTTTATCCTGTATTAAGCCAGATTTTAGCTGAAAACAGTGATATTGAAGATATTAAGGAAGCAATTTCAAAGAATATCGGCGATTTAATTCCTAAACATATCACAGTTGAAGATATTTTAGCTTCAATTAACTACAATATGCATCTTGAGTATGGCGTTGGTTCAAAGGATGATATTGATCACCTTGGAAACAGACGTATTCGTGCTGTAGGTGAACTTTTACAGAATCAGTTCAGAATTGGTATCTCAAGAATGGAACGTGTAGTTCGTGAGAGAATGTCAACACAGGATTTAAGTGGTGTTTCACCTCAGTCACTTATTAATATCAAGCCTGTAACAGCAGCTATCAAGGAATTCTTCGGAAGTTCACAGCTGTCACAGTTCATGGATCAGAATAACCCTCTCGGTGAGCTTACTCACAAGAGAAGACTTTCAGCACTCGGTCCTGGTGGTCTTTCAAGAGACCGTGCAGGTTTCGAGGTTCGAGATGTACATTACACACATTACGGAAGAATGTGTCCGATTGAGACACCTGAAGGACCTAACATCGGTCTTATCAACTCACTTGCTTCTTATGCAAGAATCAATGAGTATGGCTTTGTAGAAGCACCTTACCGTATTGTAGACAAGTCTGACCCTAAGAATCCTAGAGTTACAGATGAAGTGCGTTACTTTACAGCTGATGAGGAAGATGATTACCATGTAGCACAGGCTAATGCTGAGATTGATGAAAATGGTTATTTCGTTAATAACACAGTTTCAGGACGTTACAGAGAAGAAACTTCAGCATTTGATAAGAGTCTTATTGATTTGATGGATGTTTCGCCTAAGATGGTATTCTCAGTTGCTACATCAATGATTCCGTTCCTTCAGAATGATGATGCCAACCGTGCCCTCATGGGTTCAAACATGCAGCGTCAGGCCGTACCACTTCTTACTACAGAAGCTCCTGTAATCGGAACTGGTATTGAAAATAAGGCAGCAATTGACTCTGGTGTATGTGTTGTTGCGGAAGCTGATGGTGAAGTTATTTCAGCAGAATCTAATAAGATTACAGTAAAAGAAGATGATGGCAAAGTTCGTGAATACAAGCTTACTAAGTTTGCACGAAGCAACCAGAGCAACTGTTACAACCAGCGTCCTATCGTATTTAAGGGAGACAGAGTTGTAAAGGGCGATGTTATTGCAGATGGTCCTTCAACTTCTAATGGTGAAATTGCACTTGGTAAGAATCCGTTAATCGGTTTCATGACATGGGAAGGTTACAACTACGAGGATGCTGTACTTCTCAGTGAAAGACTTGTAAGAGATGACGTGTATACATCTATCCATATTGAAGAATATGAGACAGAAGCAAGAGATACTAAGCTCGGACCAGAAGAAATCACAAGAGATATTCCTTCAGTTGCTAATGATGCAATTAAGGATCTTGATGAAGATGGTATTATCCGTATCGGTGCAGAAGTTCGTGCCGGCGATGTACTTGTAGGTAAGGTTACTCCTAAGGGAGAGACAGAACTTACAGCAGAAGAGAGACTTCTTCGTGCTATTTTCGGTGAAAAGGCAAGAGAAGTAAGAGATACATCACTCAAAGTACCTCATGGTGAATATGGTATCGTAGTTGCTGTTAAGACATTTACAAGAGAAAATGGTGATGAGTTAGCACCTGGTGTTAATAAGTCAGTTCGTATTTATATAGCTCAGAAGAGAAAGATTTCAGTTGGTGATAAGATGGCCGGCCGTCATGGTAACAAGGGTGTCGTTTCAAGAGTACTTCCTGTTGAAGATATGCCATTCCTTCCAAATGGACGTCCTTTGGATATCGTCCTTAATCCACTTGGTGTGCCTTCTCGTATGAACATTGGTCAGGTCCTTGAGATTCATTTAAGCCTTGCGGCAAAGGTTCTCGGATTTAATATTTCGACACCTGTATTCGACGGTGCAGACGAGAATGATATCATGGATACACTTGATCTTGCTAATGATTATGCTAACCTTGAATGGGATGAGTTTGCAGCTAAATATAAGAGCCAGCTCGTTCCTGAAGTATTTGATTACCTTGATAAGAATAAGGCTCACAGAGCTGAATGGAAAGGTGTTCAGATTGGACGTGATGGTAAAGTAAGACTTCGTGACGGACGTACAGGTGAATATTTTGATAATCCGGTAACAATCGGATTCATGCATTATCTCAAACTCCATCACCTTGTTGATGATAAGATTCATGCACGTTCAACTGGTCCTTACTCACTTGTTACACAGCAGCCACTCGGTGGTAAAGCACAGTTCGGTGGACAGCGTTTCGGTGAGATGGAGGTTTGGGCCCTCGAGGCTTATGGTGCTTCATATACACTTCAGGAAATTCTTACAGTTAAGTCTGATGACGTCGTAGGACGTGTTAAGACATATGAAGCAATCATTAAGGGTGAAAATATCCCTGAGCCAGGTATTCCTGAATCATTCAAGGTGCTTCTGAAAGAACTTCAGTCTCTTGCACTTGATGTTCGTGTACTTGACCATGACAATAACGAAGTTAAACTTCTTGAGAGTGCAGATTATGAAGTTACAGATTTTAAGAAAGTTCTTGATGACGGTGGATACCACAGAAACAGCAAAGATGATGAGAACGAACTCAAGAGTTCAGGATATATGACTCAGACTGTCGATGATAATGGTGAAGCTCAGTACGAAGAGAGCGATGATGATATCGATGAACTTTTCGATGCTGATGAGGATTATGGCGACGGTAATTCAGAGCAGTATTAATTTTAGAAGGGAGCACGAAAATGACAGAAGAATCAAACAAGCAGCCATCAAACAATTCTATGAAGTTTGATAAGATTCAGATAAAACTTGCTTCTCCAGAAAATATCTTAGAATGGTCTCACGGCGAGGTTACCAAGCCGGAGACTATCAACTACAGAACTTTAAAACCGGAACGTGACGGTTTATTCTGTGAAAGAATTTTTGGACCTAGTAAGGACTGGGAATGTCACTGCGGTAAATATAAGAAAATCAAAGATAAAGGTATTGTCTGCGATAAGTGTGGCGTTGAAGTAACAAAGGCAAGTGTGCGTAGAGACCGTATGGGACATATTCACCTTGCAGCTCCTGTTTCACATATCTGGTATTTCAAGGGAATTCCAAGCCGTATGGATTTAATTCTTGATATCGGTCCTAAGAACCTTGAAAAGGTACTGTATTTTGCAGCTTATATTGTGCTTGATCCAGGAACAACAGATATTCCGTTCAAGAAGATTCTTACAGAGCAGGAATACAGAGAACTTTACGACCAGTACGGAAATACATTCCGTGTCGGTATGGGTGCTGAAGCAATTCTTGAACTTTTAAAGAATGTTAATCTTGAAGAAGAGGCAGCAAAACTTAAAGAAGAATTAAGTAATACAACATCTCAGAAGGCAGCAAGACTTATTAAGCGTATTGAGGTTATGGAGGCATTTATCAATGCCGGAACAAAGCCTGAGTGGATGATTCTTACAGAAGTACCTGTAATTCCACCGGATTTAAGACCTATGGTACAGCTTGATGGTGGTAGATTTGCTACATCTGACCTTAATGATTTATATAGAAGAATTATAAACAGAAATAATCGTCTTGCACGTCTTATGGAACTTGGTGCACCAGAGATTATTGTAAGAAACGAAAAGAGAATGCTTCAGGAGGCTGTAGATGCCCTTATTGATAACGGCAGAAGAAATGGACGTCCTGTAACAGGACCTGGTAACAGAGCATTAAAGTCGCTTTCTGACCTTCTTAAAGGTAAGCAGGGACGTTTCCGTCAGAACCTTCTCGGTAAGCGAGTTGACTATTCAGGACGTTCAGTTATCGTAGTAGGACCTGAACTCAAGATTTACCAGTGTGGTCTTCCAAAGGAAATGGCAATCGAGCTTTTCAAGCCGTTTGTTATGAGAGAGCTTGTAAGACGCGGTCTTGCAGAAAATATCAAGAAGGCTAAGAAGAGCGTAGAACATCTTGAAAATGATGTTTGGGATGTACTTGAGGATGTAATTAAAGAACATCCGGTTATGCTTAACCGTGCTCCTACACTTCACAGACTTGGTATTCAGGCATTTGAGCCAATCCTTGTAGAAGGTAAGGCTATTAAGCTTCATCCATTGGTTTGTACAGCGTTCAACGCCGATTTCGATGGTGACCAGATGGCCGTGCATCTTCCATTGTCAGTTGAAGCACAGGCAGAGTGTCGTTTTATGCTTTTATCACCAAATAACCTTTTAAAGCCATCTGATGGTGGTCCGGTTGCCGTTCCTTCACAGGATATGGTACTTGGTATTTATTACCTTACACAGGAAAGACCGGGTGCTAAAGGTGAAGGTAAGTATTTTAAGGATATAAGTGAGGCTATTCTTGCATATGAAAATGGAGTAATTACACTTCATTCAAAGATTATGGTTCATGTAACAAGAGAAATCAACGGCGAGAAGGTTTCAGGTAACGTTGAATCAACACTCGGAAGATTTATCTTCAATGAAATTCTTCCACAGGATTTAGGTTATGTTGACAGAACAAAGCCTGAAAACGCACTTGTTCTTGAAGTTGATTTCCATGTAGGTAAGAAGCAGTTAAAGGATATTTTACAGCATGTAATTAACACACACGGAACTACTACAACAGCAGAAGTTCTTGATGATATTAAAGCAACAGGTTATAAGTATTCTACAAGAGCAGCAATGACAGTTTCTATTTCAGAGATGACAGTGCCACCTATTAAGAAAGAACTTATTGCCAATGCAGAAAAGAAAGTTGAACAGATTACACAGAACTATTACAGAGGTCGTTCTACTGATGAAGAACGTCATAAGAATGTAATCAAGGTATGGCAGGAAACTGATGAACGTCTTAAGGATGCTCTTCTTGCCGGTCTTGATAAGTATAACAACATCTTCATGATGGCCGATTCTGGTGCCCGTGGTTCTAACCAGCAGATTAAACAGCTTGCAGGTATGCGTGGTTTGATGGCAGATACATCAGGTAACACTATCGAACTTCCAATCAAGTCAAACTTCCGTGAAGGTCTTGATGTTCTGGAATACTTTATTTCAGCTCATGGTGCACGTAAAGGTCTTTCAGATACAGCCCTTCGTACAGCCGATTCAGGTTACCTTACACGACGTCTTGTTGACGTTTCACAGGATCTCGTTATTCGTGAAAATGATTGCAGCGTAGGCAGAGCAATACCTGGTATGTACGTTTATGAGTTTGTAAATGAGAAAGCAACAGCAGACAGCGATGCAAAGGCTGATGTTCTTGAATCACTTCAGGAAAGAATTACAGGACGTTTCCTTGCAGAAGATATTGTTGATCCAAAGACAGGTGAGCTTATACTTGGTGCTAACCACCTTGTAACATCTAAGCGTGCAGAAGAAATCATTAAGACAGGTGTTGAACATGTTAAGATAAGAACAATTCTTACATGCCGTTCACATATCGGTGTATGTGCTAAGTGTTATGGTTCTAACATGGCAACAGGTCAGACAGTACAGGTTGGTGAAGCTGTTGGTATTATTGCAGCACAGTCAATCGGTGAGCCTGGTACACAGCTTACTATGAGAACTTTCCATACTGGTGGTGTTGCCGGTGATAATATTACACAGGGTCTTCCTAGAGTAGAAGAACTTTTCGAGGCAAGAAAGCCAAAGACACTTGCTGTACTTGCTGAGTTCGGTGGTGTTGTAAGTTTTGCAAAGACTGATAAGAAGACAGATATTGTTATCACAGATGACGAAGGCAATTCAAAAGCTTATCCAGTATCAAGAGATACAAGAGTAAAAGTTACAGAAGGCCAGATTGTTGCAAAGGGTGAGGAAATTACAGAAGGTTCTGAAAATCCTCATGATATAGTAAGAATTCTTGGTGTACGTGCAGTTCAGGATTACATGATTCGTGAAGTTCAGAAAGTTTACCGTATTCAGGGTGTTGAAATCAACGATAAACATATCGAACTTATTGTACGCCAGATGTTGAAGAAGATTGTTATTGAATCAGCAGGAGATTCAGATTTCCTTCCTGGTTCACAGGTTGATACAATCGAATTTACAGAGGTTAATGAAAGACTTGAAGAAGAAGGTAAGCAGCCAGCAACAGGAACACCAATTATTCTTGGTATTACTAAGGCATCGCTTGCAACTAATTCATTCATGTCAGCAGCCTCATTCCAGGAGACAACAAAGGTTCTTACTGATGCCGCTATTAATGGCAAGGTTGACCCACTTATCGGTCTCAAGGAAAATGTTATCATCGGTAAACTTATCCCTGCCGGTACAGGAATGAAGAGATATCAGGATATCAAACTTGATACAGGTCTTGTATATGATGAGGAGCAGGAAGCATTAGATGAGCAGGAAGAAGAGCTTGAAAATGCAGCCGCAGTTGATACAGATGACAACGAAGAAATCAATATCACAGAAGAAACTGTTACAGAGACAGAAGAATAATAAATAATGACATTGGCAGCCGGGCATGATATGTGTCCGGCTGTTTGTTAGTCTGCCTATATAAAATATTAAAAAATGCTTGACACTTATCATATCAGATTATATAATAATAAAGCGTGCGAATGTGACATGCTGTTTTTTTGTGTGTCAGATTAGCATTTTTTATTCAGACTATACTGAATATGCAACCAACAATTATTCTAATTCCGGGAGGTGAAAAAGGAATGCCTACATTTAACCAGTTAGTAAGACAGGGAAGAAAATCTGCTGTTAAGAAGTCTACAGCACCAGCTCTTCAGAAGGGTTATAACTCTCTTCAGAAGAAGGCTACAGACGTATCTGCACCACAGAAGAGAGGTGTATGTACAGCTGTTAAGACTGCAACACCAAAGAAGCCTAACTCAGCTCTTAGAAAGATTGCCAGAGTTCGTCTTTCAAATGGTATCGAAGTTACATCTTATATTCCAGGTGAAGGCCACAATCTTCAGGAACATAGCGTTGTTCTTATCAGAGGTGGTAGAGTAAAGGATTTACCAGGTACAAGATATCACATCATCAGAGGTACACTTGATACTGCAGGTGTAGCTAAGAGAAGACAGGCCCGTTCTAAGTACGGTGCTAAGAGACCTAAGGACGCTAAGTAATTAGAATCCTATAATTTGCTTTGTAAAAGCACAGATTTATTCACATTAATATTTAAATTTAGTGCCGGAGTTAGATTAATCCGAAGGTTGCAGGTTTAATATATACTTAAGCACGAACACATAAAATATTTGTGAGTACCGATGAATTAATGAAAAGCTGCAAAATAGCTTTATAATGGCAATATTTGTTATTATAATGACTATTTTTGGCAACACTATGTTAAGGAGGGAAGAACCGTGCCACGTAAAGGACATACTCAGAAAAGAGATGTATTAGCAGATCCTATTTACAATAATAAAGTGGTTACTAAGCTTATCAACAACATTATGCTTGATGGTAAGAGAGGAGTAGCACAGAAGATTGTATACGGAGCATTTGACAGAGTCGCAGCTAAGACTGAAAGACCTGCTATTGAAGTATTTGAAGAGGCTATGAACAACATCATGCCAGTTCTCGAAGTAAAGGCTAGACGTATCGGTGGTGCCACATATCAGGTACCTATCGAAGTAAAGCCAGATAGAAGACAGGCTTTAGCTCTTCGTTGGATGACTTCATACTCTCGTGCAAGAGGCGAGAAGACTATGGAAGAAAGACTCGCTAACGAGATTCTTGATGCTGCTAATAATACAGGAGCTTCTGTAAAGAAGAAAGAAGATATGCACAAGATGGCAGAAGCAAACAAGGCTTTTGCTCATTACAGATTCTAATAATAATAGGAGGAATTACCGATGGCTGGAAGAGAATATCCATTGGAGAGAACCAGAAATATTGGTATTATGGCTCATATTGATGCTGGTAAGACAACATTAACAGAGCGTATCCTTTATTATACTGGTGTAAACCACAAGATTGGTGATACTCATGAAGGTACTGCTACTATGGACTGGATGGCCCAGGAGCAGGAAAGAGGTATTACAATCACTTCAGCTGCTACAACATGTCACTGGACACCTGAAAAAGAAGGTAAGCCAGATAAGACACAGCCAGAATATCGTATTAACATTATCGATACTCCGGGTCACGTTGACTTCACTGTAGAAGTTGAGCGTTCTCTTAGAGTACTTGATGGTGCTGTAGGTGTATTCGATGCCCAGAACGGTGTTGAACCACAGTCAGAGAACGTATGGCGTCAGGCTGATAAGTATAATGTTCCACGTATGGCTTTCATGAACAAGATGGATAAGATGGGGGCAGATTTCTTTGGATCATGCAATCAGCTTATTACAAAACTTGGAAAGAATCCAGTTCTTGTACAGATTCCTATCGGAAAAGAAGATGATTTCCAGGGAATCATCGACTTGTTCGAGATGAAAGCATACATTTTTAACGGAGATAAGGGTGATGATATTCAGGTAGGCGAGATTCCTGCAGATTTACAGGATCAGGCTCAGGAATATCATGACAAGCTCATAGAGCAGTGTGCTGAACTTGATGAAGACCTTATGGAGAAGTTCTTTAATGATGAGGAAATTACAGTCCCAGAGTTAAAGGCTGCTTTAAGAAAAGGTACAATTGAAGGTACAGCTATTCCTTGTCTTTGTGGTACAGCTTACAAGAATAAGGGTGTTCAGAAACTTCTTGATGCAGTTATCGAATATATGCCAGCACCTACAGATATCCCTGATATCACAGGTGTTGATGAAGATGGTAACGAAGTTACAAGAAAGTCATCTGATGATGAGCCATTCTCAGCTCTTGCATTCAAGATTATGACAGACCCATTCGTTGGTAAGTTAGCATTCTTCAGAGTTTATTCAGGTACATTAAACGCAGGTTCATATGTACTTAACTCTAACAAGAATAAGAAAGAAAGAGTTGGTCGTATCCTTCAGATGCATGCCAACCAGAGAAAAGAAATTGAAAAGGTTTACTCAGGAGATATTGCTGCTGCAGTAGGTCTTAAAATGACAGTAACAGGTGATACTATCTGTGATGAAGCACATCCAGTTATCTTAGAGTCTATGGAGTTCCCAGAGCCAGTTATCGAGCTTGCTATCGAACCTAAGACAAAGAATGACCAGGGTAAGATGGGTGAAGCTTTAGCAAAGCTTGCTGAAGAAGATCCTACATTCCGTGCTCATACAGATCAGGAGACAGGTCAGACAATCATCGCTGGTATGGGTGAGCTTCACCTTGATATCATCGTTGACAGACTTCTTCGTGAGTTTAAGGTAGAAGCTAACGTAGGTGCACCTCAGGTTGCTTACAGAGAATGCTTTACTAAGGCAGTTGATGTTGATAGTAAGTATGCTAAGCAGTCAGGTGGTCGTGGTCAGTATGGTCACTGTAAAGTACGTTTCTCACCACTTGAAGCTAACGTTGATAAGTTTGATGTTGAGACTAAGAACACAGTATTAATTAACGAACCTCCAGTACTCTTCTGTGAGTCTTCAGTAGTTGGTGGTGCTATTCCTAAGGAATATATCCCTTCAGTTGCTGATGGTATCAGAGAAGCTGCTAATTCAGGTATCTTAGCTGGATTCCCAGTTCTCGGACTTAGAGCAGATATCTATGATGGTTCATACCATGAAGTCGATTCTTCAGAAATGGCATTCCATATCGCTGGTTCTATGGCATTCAAGGATGCTATGGCTAAGGCAGCTCCAGCCCTTCTTGAGCCTATCATGAAGGTTGAAGTTACAATGCCAGAAGAATACATGGGTGATGTAATCGGTGATATCAACTCACGTAGAGGACGTATCGAAGGTATGGAAGATATCAGTGGTGGTAAGATGATTAAAGCATTTGTTCCACTTTCAGAGATGTTTGGTTATGCTACAGACCTTCGTTCTAAGACACAGGGTCGTGGTAATTACTCTATGTTCTTCGATAAATATGAGCAGGCTCCTAAGTCAGTTCAGGATAAAGTTATTGCTTCAAGAAGCAAATAATTATGATTTGGGTGTTTTTACACCCAAATCTCAATAATATAAAAATATAGTTGAAAAATATTTCAAAATGAAATATAATAGATTTCAGCTATGAGAAAACCATTAAGGTTATAAATTTAAGGAGGATTTTAAACAATGGCAAAGGCTAAATTTGAAAGAACTAAACCACATTGTAACATTGGTACTATTGGTCACGTAGATCATGGTAAGACAACACTTACAGCTGCAATCACAAAGACTCTTCATGAGAGACTTGGTACAGGTGAAGCTGTTGCTTTCGAGAATATTGATAAGGCACCAGAAGAAAGAGAAAGAGGTATCACAATCTCTACAGCTCACGTTGAGTATGAGACAGAGAAGAGACATTATGCACACGTTGACTGCCCAGGTCATGCTGACTACGTTAAGAACATGATCACTGGTGCAGCTCAGATGGATGCAGGTATCCTCGTTGTTGCTGCTACTGATGGTGTTATGGCTCAGACAAGAGAACATATCCTTCTTGCTCGTCAGGTAGGTGTTCCATATATCGTTGTATTCATGAACAAGTGTGATATGGTTGACGATCCAGAACTTCTTGAACTCGTTGATATGGAAATCAGAGAACTCCTTAACGAGTATGGTTTCCCAGGAGATGATACACCAATCATCCAGGGTTCAGCTCTTAAGGCTCTTGAAGATCCTAACAGCGAATGGGGTGACAAGATTCTTGAACTTATGCATACAATTGATGAGTATGTTCCAGATCCAGAAAGAGATACAGATAAGCCATTCCTTATGCCAGTAGAAGACGTATTCTCTATCACAGGCCGTGGTACAGTTGCTACAGGTAGAGTAGAGAGAGGTGTTCTCCACGTTAATGAGGAAGTTGAAATCGTTGGTATTACAGATGAAATCCGTAAGGTAGTTGTTACAGGTATCGAAATGTTCCGTAAGCTCCTTGACGAGGCTATGCCTGGTGATAACATCGGTGCTCTTCTTAGAGGTGTTCAGAGAGATGAAATCGAAAGAGGACAGGTTCTTTGTAAACCAGGTTCAGTTACACCACACAAGAAGTTTACAGCTCAGGTTTACGTATTAACAAAGGACGAAGGTGGTCGTCATACACCATTCTTCAACAACTACAGACCACAGTTCTACTTCAGAACAACTGATGTTACTGGTGTTTGTGAACTTCCAGCTGGTACAGAAATGTGCATGCCTGGTGATAACGTAGAAATGACAGTTGAACTTATCCACAGAGTAGCTATGGAGCAGGGTCTCCGTTTCGCTATCCGTGAAGGTGGACGTACAGTAGGTTCAGGTGCTGTTGCTACAATCATTGAGTAATCATAGCTTGATATAATTAATTGCCCGGAAGGCTTTGCCTCCCGGGCTTTTTTGCTCTTTGTCATGAATGTAGGGGATAAAACCGCAATTTACATTGATGCAACCAACGGTTTACAAAAAAATAACTAAAAAGAAACTAAAAATACATAGTCAAACAGTGAAAAAATTAGTATATTAGAGATATAAGGTAAACAAAGTACAAAAACGGTAAGCAAATGTATTTTGTGTAAAATATTAGGGGAATAAAGGTACGTATATGATATGTTCGGAAAGATTGGCACAATTACGTAGAGAACATGATTATACACAGGAACAGCTTGCAGAGCTTATAGGGGTATCACGACAGACAATAAGTAAATGGGAAACGGGTGCGGCAAATCCTGATATTGAAAAGCTGATGCAGCTTAGTAAATTGTATAATTGTTCAGTTGATTACATGGTTGGCAACAAAATCAACAGTAAGCAAAACGAGGAATTTAAGCCACAAAGTAAGAAAAAGAATAATATTAAAAAATATGGATTAGCAATAATATTTTTGTTGATATTAGCAGTGTCTGTTATATCTGTTATACGTCTGTCAGCAAATGATAAGAAAACTAACAGTACAGTGGATTTTTTAACTGATGAGGATTCAGAGAAAATAACCGATAATGATTTGATAATTTTTTCAGATAAAGAGAAACTTGAAAAAGAAGTGGGATTTCCGGTAGATGAGTTTACATATTTTAATATGGAAAATGTGCAGTTTAAATCATACGACAGAATAATTGCTATTTTAGAGTGTCAAGAGATTTTAAGAAGAACAGTAAAGATAACATTTTATAAATCAAGAGATTCTTTTGATATTGTAAATAAATATTTTGTTAAAGCAAAATCATACATGTTTAATAATCAATATGTAAAGATAAACGAAAAAACAGTTTGCGGGGTAGATGTAACTTTAAGAGGGTATGACACACCACATGAAAAAATACCTGTTCAGGGAATTGTTTGGAATGCCAATGGATATTACTATGCAATTTACAGCGATAAGTATCTGGATATGAAAGAAGTAGAAGAATTGATTGGTAGAATTGTAAGTACAAAGGAGTATCAGGTAGGTAATTAAATGTATAAATATAATAAAGGAGAAAATTATGGGTATCACGAAAGACTAATTGAACTGAGAAAGAAAAATAATTATACACAGGAAGATCTTGCAGGAATAATAGGAGTATCGAGGCAGGCGATAAGCAAATGGGAATCAGGAATGGCTAATCCGGATATAGAAAAGTTGATAAAATTAAGTGAACTTTATGGTTGTTCTATTGATTATATTGTTGGCAATGATAATAAAATAGATGAAAACAGGGCAAATGATGAGTTAAATAAAAATATTGATGAAGCGAATAATTCGGAAAATAATAATGACAATATTGATAAGAGAAAAAAGAAAATAAATATAATAATAGGTTGTCTTTCGGCAGCCGTAATTATATCAATAATAGTAAATATGTTTGCAGTCAGTACAGCTTCAAATGCTGTAAAAGAGAAGAAAAAAATTGAAGTTGAGTTAGAAGTATATTCAGCAGCGGCTGTGGCAGATGTCACCCCGGTAAGTGATGTGATAATTTATCCGAATAAAAAAGGTCTTGAAAAAGAAATGGGATTTTCGGTAGGGGAGTTTACACATTTTGACTGTGGCGATATAAAATATGAGACGTATGCCGGTGTAGTTGCTATTTTACAGGAAGAGGCCGTACTTAATAACTGGATGAGAGTTACTTTTTATAAAACAAGGGAGTCTTATGATATTATAAATCGTTATCTGATTAAGGCACGCTCGTATGTATACAACAATGAAAATGTGTCCAAAAACTTAAATGAAGAAATCAACGGAGTTGATGTGCTTATAAGAGGTGGGGACAAAAAGAAAGAAGATGATTACGTAATGAGTGCATCTTGGACTGCCAACGGTTTTAATTATGTTGTGTATGCTGAAAAATATGTTCATATGGATGAATTAAAACAACTTGTGGTTGATGTTATGGAATCAGAAGAATATAAAGCAGGAAAGTAAAATGATTGCAAATTGGGTTTTAATTCATAAACATAAAATAGAAGGCATAGCTTGCAGAGAGTTTTTCTGTAAGCTATGTCTTTTTAACTTCATTTAAAGTTAAGGCTTTATATTTTAGTCATGATAAGAAACGATAGATAAAGTGCTGACACAGGAGGCGGTTATTTTAGAGCATAAAGGTAATATAAGTGCAAAAGCAGCAGGAGAACACGAAATTATAATAAATGCTGCAATCAGTTGTAAATAAATATTGACAGCTTCCTAAAAAATACTCATAAGAAATGAAAAGGCAGTCTGAAGATTGATATATGTTTGTAAATGCAGATATATATCAGATTCGGACTGTTTTTTTGTGTTGACAAAATTTATCAATAGATATATTTTTGTAGATAAGATATTGAAAAATAAGAAAGGTTAGTTTAATATAACGGTGTTATATAACAATGTTACATAGGTGAACAAAATGCAAAAAGAACAAACTACATTAGAAAACATTTTATCAGCTGGAAAGCATGAATTCATGGAAAAAGATTTTCAGACAGCGTCACTTAGGAAAATAGTAAGAGATGCCGGTGTGACTACCGGGGCATTTTATGGCTATTTTTCTGGAAAAAAAGCATTGTTTGATGCCCTTGTAAGTGAAGAATACAATGTACTTATGAATGAGTACAAAAAGGCTCAACAGGATTTTGCCAATCTTCCACCGGAAGAACAGCCGGATAATATGGGTAAACAATCGGGCGATTATATGGAATACATGGTTGATTATGTATATGAACATTTTGACACATTTAAGCTTATTTTATGCCATTCAGAGGGAACAAAATATGCAAATATGATACATGAAATGGTTGAAATAGAAGTGAAGTCAACACATGATTTTATTGATACACTTAAAAGCCTTGGACATAATGTAAAAGCGATTGATTCAAGACTGGAGCATATTCTTGTCAGTGGAATGTTTACATCATTTTTTGAGATGGTAATTCATGATATGCCAAAGGAACAGGCTGTTACATTTAATAAGGAATTAAGGGCATTTTATACGGCGGGCTGGAAAGAATTGATGGGAATGTAGTAAATTTTTGCATAGCGAGGTTAGTTAAAACTAATGAAAGTTTCAACTGGCTTAACAAGGAGGACAAATCCTCTGCTCCTGCAAGGGCAGTCGCATTTTTACTTCGTAAAAACAAGGAGGACAAATCCTCTCCTCGCGTAGAGCTCGGATTTTTACTCCGTAAAAACAAGGAGGATTTATGAAAAAGCAATCTGATTTATCAAGGCTTTTAGGCTATGCGGGCAAAAGAAAATATTTTTCTTATGCTTCGTGGGTGCTGGCGGCACTCAGTGCGTTGGTTTCATTAGCACCGTTTTATTTTATTTTTAATATAATAAAAGAGGTTATTAAGACATCACCGGATTTTGGAAATGCAAAAAATCTTATATTCAACGGATGGATGGCAGTTTTGTTTGCTGTAGTGGGATATCTTTTGTATATCGCGGCACTTATGTGTTCGCATATGGCGGCTTTCAGAGTTGCCACAAATATGAGAAAGGATGTACTTAACCATCTGGTAAAACTTCCACTTGGATATGTTGAGGAAGTGGGAAGCGGAAGATTAAGAAAAATCATTAACGATTCGACAGCAGCTTCAGAAACATATCTGGCACATCAGCTTCCTGACAAAGCGGTTGCGGTTGCAACCCCAATAGGTCTTATTGCATTGCTGTTTATATTTGACTGGAAACTTGGGATTTTAAGCCTTATTCCGGTTGTGTTTGCATTTCTTATTATGGCAAGCATGACGGGAAAGAAAATGGCACAGAAGATGAGAGAATATCAGAATTCACTTGATGCGATGTCAAATGAAGCCGTTGAGTATGTAAGGGGAATTCCTGTTGTAAAAACATTCGGACAGACTGTATTTTCATTTAAAAGATTCAAGGCAACTATAGACAACTACGAAAAATGGGTTATTTCTTATACAAAAGATTTAAGAATCCCTATGATGCTCTACACAGCGGCAATCAACAGTGTTTTCGTATTTCTGATAGCAGCGGCACTTATTTTTACCAAAAACGGCGTGACAAATGAATTTTTATTAAATCTTATTTTTTACATAATAATAACTCCGGTTATATCGCTCACACTTACAAAAATGATGTATCAGAGCGAAAATGCAATGATTGTTGCTGATGCATTGCAAAGAGTTGATACAATACTTGATGCAGAGCAGCTCCCAGAGACTGTGAATGGAAAGAAGCCATCAGATTCTTCAGTTGAATTCAGAAATGTTTCTTATAGTTATGATGGTGAAAAGAATGCGGTTGAAAATATATCATTGAATATACCTTCAGGAAGTACTGTGGCATTTGTCGGACCGTCAGGCAGTGGAAAGAGTACAATGGCAAATCTCATTTCAAGATTTTTTGACGTGAGTGAAGGACAGGTACTTGTAGGCGGTGTTGATGTAAGAAATATAAAGAAAGAAATACTTATAGATAATGTATCATTTGTATTTCAGAACAGCCATTTAATTAAAGGTACGATTCTTGATAATGTGCGTATGGCACGTCCTCAGGCTTCAAAAGAAGAGGTTATGAACGCACTTGAAAAGTCACAGTGCATGGATATAGTTAAAAAGCTTCCGAATGGGGTTGATACGGTGGTCGGAACAAACGGCGTATACCTTTCGGGTGGTGAACAGCAAAGAATAGCTATCGCGAGGGTAATGCTTAAAAATGCACCGGTTGTAATACTTGATGAAGCAACTGCATTTGCGGACCCTGACAATGAAGTAATGGTGCAGAAAGCATTTTCGGAGCTTGCAAAAAACAGAACTGTCATTATGATTGCACACAGACTTTCCACTGTTGCGGGAGCTGACCGTATATACGTGCTTAAAGATGGTAAAATCGAAGAGTACGGAAAATATTACGAGCTTATTAATAACGGCGGCATGTTCAGCAAAATGTGGAATGATTACAGACATTCAGTTGACTGGAAGGTTTCAAAGGAGGCATCATTATGATAGAAAAATTACAAAAAAAATACGCACTTTCAAGGCAGGGTGCAAAAGACCTTGTAAAGGGCTGCGTGGCATGTTTTTTTCAGTATCTTTCTTTAATGGTTCCTATTGCACTTTTGTATTATCTTGTAAGTGACCTTATGAATGGCGATGCCGGATACAGAAAATGGTTTTACATCGGAGGCTGCGTAGTATGTGTGATTTTAATACTTGTTACGACATGGTTCCAGTATAATGGTACATTTTTTGCGACATATATAGAGAGCGGTGTAAGGCGAATAAGCATAGCTGAAAAATTGAGAAAACTTCCGCTGTCATATTTCGGAAAAAGAGACCTTGCCGACCTTACAAGTACAATTATGAATGACAGTGCGGTTCTTGAAACGGCATTTTCACATTTTATACCTGAACTTGTTGGTTCTGTCGCATCTACGACGATTGTTGCATTGGGACTGTTTGCATTTGACGTAAAAATGGCATTTGCAGCATTATGGGTTCTTCCAGTTTCGTTTGCAATAGTTTTATCATCGTCAAAGCTTCAGCAGAAGTTAGGCAGAAAGCAAATGGACGCCAAAATGGCTTGTGCGGACGGTATTCAGGAATGTATTGAAACTGTGCAGGATTTAAAGTCAAATAATGCGGAAAATGAATATTTAAAAGGATTATTTAAAAAAGTTGACAATGTTGAAAAAAGAATGATTGTAAGTGAGTTCGGAAATGCAGCATTTGTAGTATCGGCATCGCTTGTGTTAAAGCTCGGTATTGCAAGCGTGGCACTTACGGGAGCGTATCTTCTTACCAGGGGAGAACTTGACGTACTCACATTTTTCATGTTTCTTCTTGTAGCATCAAGACTTTATGATCCGCTTCAGGGTGCATTACAGAACCTTGCGGCGATAATAAGCACAAAAACCAATATTGCAAGAATGAAAGAAATTCTTGACCATGATGTACAGACAGGTTCTGAACAGCTTACTAATAAAGGATATGATATTCAGTTTGACCATGTAAAATTTGCATATGATACCAGCGAGACAGTTCTTGAAGATGTATCATTTACGGCAAAACAGGGCGAAGTTACGGCTCTTGTAGGTCCATCGGGCGGCGGAAAGACAACAGTTTCAAGACTTGCTGCGAGATTTTGGGACGCATCATCGGGAAAGATTACGGTTGGTGGAATGGACGTATCAAAGATTGATCCAGAAAAATTATTTTCTCTATATTCTATAGTATTTCAAGATGTAACGCTTTTTAATAATACTATAATGGAAAATATACGAATAGGCAGAAAAGATGCGACGGACGAAGAAGTTATTGCAGCGGCAAAGCTTGCAAACTGCGATGAATTTGCGATGAAACTGCCTGATAAGTGGAACAGTATGATTGGCGAAAACGGCTGCGAGCTTTCAGGAGGAGAGAGACAGAGAATTTCGATTGCAAGGGCATTTTTGAAAAATGCTCCTGTCATACTTCTTGATGAGGCAACATCTTCACTTGATGTTGAAAATGAGACATTGATACAGTCTGCACTTTCACGTCTTATTAAAGATAAAACTGTTATGGTTATTGCACATAGGATGCGTACTGTGGCAGGTGCAGATAAAATAGTTGTTCTATCTGACGGAAAAGTTGCAGAAACAGGAACTCCTGATGAACTTATGAAGAAGGATGGAATATTTGCACATATGTCAAAACTTCAGACACAGGGACAGAATTGGAATTTGGAGAACTGAAAACTTAATATTTATAATAATATATATTTTATATATTGAAAATAACATTGATATGATGTATAATGCAGTTACTATAAAAAGTGAGTATAAAAATATAGTGACGGAGGTGCCTATGAAGATAAATTCAGAAGCCAGATTTACTACATTTGAGGCAGTCAGCATGATTGTTGGAAACAGTATCGGAACGGGAATAATTGCAGTTCCGTATCTTGCGACAAAGAATAGCATGCTTGATGTTGTGTGGATGGTGGTAATCGCATATTGTATCAATGTTATTCTTCATTTAATAATAGCGGAGCTTTCATACAATAATGGAGGTGTTCAGCTTGTAAAGAGCTTTGAAGGTGAACTTTTTCACGGAAAGATGAAAAAGGTATTCAGCTGGATTATATTTGCGGTATACGGGATTGCAATTATGATAGGCGTAAGCGGCAATATTAACGGCGGTGCACAGATTTTCGTTAACTGGTTTGGTATTCCGTTTGCGGCTGCACAGGTTATATATTATGTAATTGCAGGAATAGTAGTTTTTATCGGAATGAAAGCAGTCGGAATAGCACAGAAGTATGCAGTAATTCTTCTTATGGGAATTGTTGCAGTTATGACTGTGGCTACATTTATGCATCCGCTTAATTCATTTTACACAGCTGATTTTCATTGGAATAATCTTCTGGCATTATACAGCATGGTTGTGTTTGCAACATCAGCCAATCAGGCAGTTATACAGGTCGTAAAGGGGCTTGATGGTGATGCAAAAAAGATTCGCAAGTCTATTTTTATAGGATTTGCGTTATCATCTTTATTTGTACTTGTTGTAACAATGACTGTCCTTCTGGGAACTAAGGGCACTCTTGATAAAGAACTTGCATACATGCAGCTTGGTGAAAGTATTGGACAGTGGGCTATGATACTGGCGGGAATATTTTCATTATTTGCACTTCTTACGACATTCTGGTCAAATACACTTGCATTAAGGGATGTTGTGCATGAGCAGACAGGTATTGGCAACAGGGTGAGCTGGCTTGCAGCTACTATTCCATGCATTTTATTTGCGATATTTGGCGTTAACAGTTTTATTATTTTGACGAGAATTATGAGTGGCGTTGTGGTACTTGTAAGTATTATGCTCGTTCTTACATACGGAAAGTCAAGAAAGAAAGCAGGAAGCAGCTCTATCTGCGGTGTAGTTGGAACAGTTCCGTTTCAGGTGCTTATGGTTGTATCAACTGTTATTTCAGCAATAGGTGCTTTGATTCCGTTAAGTTAAGGGAGGAATGAGATATGTTTTGCGGTGATGGATTCAGACAGAAAGACGAAGAGACTTTTTTGCTGGAAATTCCTGAAAACAGGGATTATAAGATATTGCAGCTTACAGATTTGCATCTCGGATTTGGATTATTTTCGCATAAAAAAGATAAGATGGCACTTGATGCCGTAACAAAGATAATTAATAGAACTTCACCTGACCTTATTGTTTTTACGGGAGATACAATATTTCCGTTTTTACCAAAGGCGGGTACTATGAACAATAAAAAGCAGGCAGAGAGATTTATAAGGTTTATAGATAGGTTTAAGATTCCTTATACACTTGTATTTGGCAACCATGATTGCGAGATGGGGGCAAAGTGCGGACGTGATGAGCTTGCAGATATTTTTTCAAAAGGAAAATATTGTATCTTTTCAAAAGGAAGAAAAGATATATTTGGCGTTGGCAATTTCTTTATAAATCTTACTGACAAACAGAAAAATGTGCTTATGCCGCTTGTTATGCTTGATTCCAATATGTATGGCGACGGCTGGTTTTTCAGCGGATTTGACTGTATACATGAGGACCAGACTGAGTGGTGCATGAGCAGATTAAGCAAACTGAAAAAAATAAATCCGGATATAAAAGCGATGGCATTTTTCCATATGCCTGTGAGGGAATTTAAGGAAGCTTACGAGAAGATGAAGCTTGGAGATAAAAGTGTAGTCTATGAGCACGGAAGCATAGCCGAAAAAGATGAATATTTTGGTATATCATATAAAAAGGGTGACTTTTTTAAAAAGGCTGTGGAAAACGGCATCATAAAATGGATGTTTTGTGGACATGACCACCTTAATACACTGTCGTTGACATATAAAGGAATACGGCTGACATATGGAATGTCTATAGACTGTCTTGGCTATAATGGCATATCAAAAAGCTATATACAGCGTGGAGGAACACTTATTACAAGAAAAATTGATGGAAGAGTTGATATAAAGATGATTCCGCTTACAAGAACAGTTTCAACAAGAGTCAGAGGGGAAAGTAAAAATCAACAACATTAAAAATAATAAAGGAGTAGTCATGAAAAGTACATTAATAAAAGACACAACAAAATCAGAAAGAATCCAGCTTGTGAAGCAGTGGGAAGAGACAGAAGGATGCGAGAGCAGCGGGATTGATCTGCTTGAATTTTTCAGGGATTATATAGACGGAGTTAAAGAAATCGCGGAAGTTAATGCGGAGTTTAACGCAAGATATATATCTGAGATTCCTGATGAAGATTCAGGTATGAGTTGTGGAATGGGAATGAGAAGATGATATATGTAAGAGATTTATTAAAACTTGATACATTCAAAGACTTTGAGCTTGTAAGCGGTGAGAATGGTCTTGACAGAGGTGTTTCATGGCCAAATATTGCACAGACTGTAAGTATAAGAGAATGGCTTGTCGGAGGAGATGTTATTCTTATGAGTGGCGTAGGCTTAAAGATAACAGATGAATTTCTTACGGATATAGTAATACAGGCGGCGGATGGAAGAGCAGCATGTATTATTATGCTTATTAATCCTGAGCATATAGCATCAATTCCACAGGCTGCGATAGACGAGGCTGTGAAAAGAGGCCTTGCGGTTTTTGCGGCACCGTGGGAGACAAAGCTTTCAAGGGTTATAGGAAGTGTATCTATGCTTGTATCCAATGATGTCATTTTCATTTCTGATACATAAGAAACCATCAGAAATGCGTGAAAACAGCAAAGGCGGCAGCTATGATTATTAATTTTCTTATTGCGGCAGTTCTTGCCGGTGCGCCGCTTGTTCTTGCAACAGTTGGCGAAATAATTACAGAAAAATCGGGAAATATTAATCTTGGTGTGGAAGGCACAATGTATATTGGTGCCGTTGCCTCGCTGGCTTGTGCCGTTGCTGCAGAAAAATTAGGTCTGTCAGGTTTTGGGGCGGCAGCAGTATCATTTATTGCAGGAGCGTTAAGCGGTATGATAACATCAGCACTTTTTGGATTTATGACAATATCGTTGAGAGTAAACCAGAATGTTGTCGGACTTATCATAACAATTATGGGAACAGGCATTGGCAACTTTTTTGGTGAACTTATGGGTCAGGGAGCAGGCGGATATATCAGCGTTACAGATGAAACAAAAGCTGTATTTTCGGGAATACATATTCCGGGTTTATCTTCTGTTCCGGTTATTGGTGAATTACTGTTTTCATACAATGGAATGGTATATTTCTCACTTGCAGCAGCTTTGGCGGCTTTTTTCATAATTAAAAAGACAAAAATTGGATTAAAGCTGACAGCAGTGGGCGAGAACCCATATGCAGCCGATGCGGCAGGTGTTTCAGTGACAAAATGCCGCTATATTGCCTCTGTTATTGGAGGTGCTTTGTGTGGACTCGCCGGAATGTATATGTGTATGGTAACAAATTCGGGGGTATGGGTTCATGGCTGCATAAGCGGATATGGCTGGCTTGCTGTTGCTCTTGTGATTTTTTCAGCATGGAATCCGTTAAAATCAATTTTTTGCAGCATAATATTCGGTGCACTTATGATAATGAGGCTTTATATTGCAATTCCGGGGCTTAATCCATTTATATATGATATGTGTCCATATATTGTAACAAGCATAGTTATTATAATTACAAGCATAAGAAAAACAGGAAAAGATCATATTCCTGAATCACTTGGTGAAAATTATTACAGGGAAGAAAGGTGACTGGTCTGATTTAAAAAAATATAAAAAAAAGAAGCTTGACATCTAAAAATATTGACAATACAATAGTTGCATATACAACAATTGGAGGTGCAACTAATGTTAAGAAGAATTTTTTCTTACATGAAACAATATAAAAAATATGCTTATCTGGCATTATTTTGTATTGCTGTTGAAGTGGTACTTGAACTTATGGTTCCGCTTATAATGGCAGATTTAATAGACACCGGAGTGGCTAATGCAGACGAGATGTATATCTATAAGAAAGGTATACAGATGGTCTGCTGTGCTGCTGCGGCTTTATTTTTTGGAATAGGGAGCTCAAGATTTTCTGCACTTGCGGGTCAGGGACTTGGTGCTAATTTAAGAAAGGCTGAATATGAGAAATTACAGTCATATTCATTTACAAATATAGATCATTTCAGGGTATCATCACTTGTTACAAGGCTTACAAGTGATGTTACAAATATTCAGAATTCAGTGTCAACAGGTATGAGACCATTTGGACGAAGCCCTGTTATGCTTATATTTGCCACAGGAATTGCATTCAGCATTAATTCAAAGCTGGCACTTGTATTTTTTGTTGCACTGCCGGTTCTTGCAATTCTGCTTGTTGCAATAATATTGAATGTTCGTCCGCTATATTCAAAGATGCAGTCGGCGATAGATTTGCTTAACAGAACGATTCAGGAAAATCTTACAGCAGTAAGAGTGGTTAAATCATATGTCCGTGGAGATTATGAGACAGCTAAATTTGAAGAGGCGAATCTTAATCTTAAAAATGAATCCGAAAAAGCATTTGGAATTTCAGTACTAAATATGCCATCATTTCAATTTGTAATGTATGGTACAATTCTGGCACTTCTCTTATTCGGAGGCCATCTTGTAAATATGGGACAGTTAAAAATCGGTGAACTTACAGGGTTTTTAAGTTATGTACTGCTTATACTCAATTCACTTATGATGATGTCCAATGTATTTCTTATGATGACACGTTCCCTTGCGTCTGGTGCAAGAATCGTTGAGGTAATAGATGAAAAAATTGATATGACTGATGAGTCTGCCGAGGATATAAGCGTTGAAAAGGGTGGAATCGAATTTGAAAATGTATGGTTTAAATATAAAAAAGAAGCAAAAGAGTATGTACTTTCTGATGTTTCTTTTAAAATAGAGCCGGGGCAGACAGTCGGAATTATAGGTCAGACAGGTTCTGCGAAGACAACGCTTGTACAGCTTATCCCCAGACTTTATGATGCAACACAAGGAACTGTAAAAATAGATGGTGTTGATGTCAGGAAATATCCTATGAAGCATTTGCGTGATGCAGTTTCAGTTGTTCTTCAGAAAAATACTCTGTTTTCAGGAACAGTGCTTTCAAATTTAAAATGGGGTGATGATAATGCTTCTATGGAAGAAATTGACAAAGCGTGCCACATTGCGTGTGTAGATGAATTCCTTGACAGACTGCATGATGGATACATGACAAAGATTGAACAGGGTGGTGTTAATGTTTCAGGTGGACAGAAACAGAGACTTTGTATTGCAAGAGCAATACTTAAAAAACCTAAGGTGCTTATTCTTGATGATTCAACGAGTGCGGTTGATACTGCGACAGAAGCAAAAATCAGGGATGGACTTGCTAAGGAACTTCCTGATATGACAAAGATTATAATTGCACAGCGAATTTCATCAGTACGTCATGCAGACCAGATTATTATTCTTGATAAAGGCAGGGTAAACGGAATCGGAACACATGAAAGCCTGCTTGCAGAAAATACGATTTATCAGGAAATATATGAATCCCAGAAGGAAGGAGCTGATTTATAATGGCAAAATATGTAGGATATAAAAGACCAAAAGATACAAAGAAAACGTTAAAACATCTTTTTGCATATCTTGGAATGCACAAATGGGCATTTCTATCCGTAGCGGTCCTTGTGTTTATAAGTGCAGGTGCTAATATAATGGGTACATATCTTATAAAACCAGTTGTCAATAAATTCATTACTCCGGGAGATATGCATGGGCTTTTTAAAGCTGTGGCAGGAATGGGTATCATGTATCTTTGTGGTGCAATGGCGACGCTTTTTTATAATAGGCTCATGGTAAAGACATCTCAGAAAGTAATTCAGGAAATCAGAAAGGATTTATTTAATCATACACAAAAGCTTCCTCTGAAATATTTTGACGCACATACACATGGTGAACTTATGAGCCGTTTCACCAATGATGTGGATACAGTACAGGAGGCTATGAATAATAGTTTTGCAATGATTATCCAGAGTTTCATGATGCTTTTTGGAACAATTACCATGATGATGGTTTTAAGTATAAGACTTTCAATGATAGTAGTTATATTTCTAATCATTATGTTTATCTTTATAAAATACAACGGAAAGCACAGTAAAAAATATTTTAACAGACAGCAGGAAGAACTTGGTAAAATAAATGGTTTTGTTCAGGAAATGACTGCCGGACAAAAAGTGGAAAAAGTATTTAACCATGAAGAAAAAGATTTTGAGGAATTTTGCAGATTAAATGAAAATTTCAGGAAAGAATCAACAAGTGCATTGACATATGCAGGTTTTATGATACCTGTTATAGTCAGTCTTTCATATCTTAATTATGCAGTATCAGCGTGCGTCGGAGGAATATTTACAATAAAAGGAATTATGGATCTTGGAAGTCTTTCTGCATATCTTGTATATGTAAGACAGTCTGCCATGCCACTTAACCAGTTTACACAGCAGATAAATTTTCTGTTGTCGGCATTGTCAGGTGCTGAGCGTATATTTGACATGATGGATGAAGAACCTGAGATTGATGAGGGAAATATCACATTGTGTAATGTCAGACGTAATGAGGATAATTCATTTAGTGAATGTGAAGAAAAAACAGGAATATTTGCATGGAAAGTGCCTGAAAATAACACATATAAATATGTCGAATTAAAGGGTGATGTACGTTTTGATAATGTTGTATTTGGATATACACCCGAAAAAACGATACTTAATAAAATATCGCTTTATGCAAAGCCGGGGCAGAAGATTGCTTTTGTCGGCTCGACAGGTGCAGGAAAGACTACGATTGTCAATCTTATTAATAGATTTTATGAAATATCATCAGGAACAATTTATTATGACGGAATAGATATAAGGCGGATAAAAAAAGATGATTTACGTCATTCACTTTCAATGGTAATACAGGATACACATCTTTTTACAGGCACAATTGCTGATAATATAAGATATGGAAATCTTTCTGCGACAGATGAAGAAGTAAGACAGGCAGCAATAATTGCCAATGCAGATTCATTTATTAATAGGCTTCCTGATGGATACGATACAATGCTTTATTCAGATGGAAGCAATCTTTCACAGGGACAGAGACAGCTCCTTGCGATTGCAAGAGCCGCTGTGTCAAAGCCGCCTGTACTTATTCTTGATGAGGCAACAAGTTCAATTGATACGAGAACAGAGAGACTTATCGAAAAAGGCATGGATGCCATTATGGAGGGCAGGACAGTCTTTGTAATAGCACACAGGCTTTCTACAGTAAGAAATTCCAAGGCAATTATGGTGCTTGAAAAAGGTGAAATTATTGAGCGTGGAAGCCATGAGGAACTGTTGGAGCAAAAAGGAAGATATTACAGATTGTATACAGGGCAGTTTGAACTTGAATAAAATAAGTAATATAATAATATGGATATAGACAATTGGGTATTGAAGATGCAAGATATTAAATATAAAAAGAGGTTTTTACTTTATGAAACATGAAGATATCAAAAATATATTATTTAAAATAGAGCTTTCAAGAAGAAATTTTTTAAGACCGTATTTTATAGAAATAGGTCTTACAGTCGGTCAGGGACAGCCGAGGATTTTAAGGGAGTTATATCTGTCGGGACCGATGAGTCAAAGGGAACTTGCAGATGCATGTTTCCTTGATGTGACAACAATGTCAAGAACAATTGACCGGCTTGTTTCTGCCGGCCTGATTGTTCGTGAAAGCAATCCAGAGTGCAGACGTTCATTTATTATATCACTTACAGATAACGGTAGGAAAAAAGCCGAAGATGTAATAGATATATTTGCTATGGCTGACGAAGTATTCTGCGAAAATATAAGTGAAGAAGAACTCGAAAGCTTTTGCAAAACAGCACAAAAGATTGAAAATAATATTATTTGTAAAGCCAGTCAGAAAACTGAGTGAGACTGTCACGTCCGCCACATATATATAATACGTCATCTTTCTGGAAAGTATAATGAGGGTCAACGGTGTTGGAAACAACACCGCTTTTTTCAATTGCAATAATATTCAGGTTAAAACGTGAACGCAGATTGAGATCAATTACACTTTTTCCGATAGCACTGGCAGGAATTTTCATCTTTGAAACATTAATCTGTTCACTAAGCTGTACAAAATCGATTACACTTGAAGTAATGAGACGGTTGGCAAGTCTTATAGCCATATCGCGTTCCGGATATACAACTTCAGCACCGAGTTTTTCAAGAATCTCACCATGCTCAGCACTTTTGGCTTTTGAAATTACATGTGGAATTCCCATTGATACAAGATTAAGAGTTGTAAGTATTGAAGTGTCGAGTTGTTCGCCGATACACACGACAGCAACATCACAATTCTGTATACCAGTGGATTGAAGTGATTTTTTATCTATATTTTTAACGACAAATGCATTTTCAGTATATTCACGAAGCTCTGCAACTTTTTCTTCATCGCAGTCAATTACGAGAATATCATTGCCTTCTTTTGCAAGCTCAATAGCAAGAGCATATCCAAATCTACCGATTCCGACAATTCCATATGAAGTTGTATTATTTTTTAATTTCTCAAACATAAAATTATAAATCTCCTTGTTTCTGGGTTTATGTAGGCTGTGAGCCGTATTCGCATGTTATGGACTGCCAAAGCTGCATCAGTTTCAGCCGACAGATATATTTCCTTCCGGGTAAGAAACACGTTCGCCTTTGCTGAAATACCATACTGTTACAATTGTTAGCGGACCGAGACGACCGGAATACATTATTATAATTGAAAGAAGCTTTGCTCCAATTCCTAACTGCTGAGTTATTCCTGTTGATAATCCTGATGTGCTGAATGCACTTGTTATTTCAAAAAATACATCTATAAAAGAAAGCTCGGGTTGTAAAACAAGCATAATGTAAGTTCCTGTAAGAACTATGGCAGCTCCGATAGCTGTTATAATTGCAGCTTTTCTGAAGGCATTTTTTGGAACAGCATAGTGAAAAGCTTTTTCAGATTTGTTTGTAGCTGCAGATTTGATTCCCTGCAATAAAACAAAAAATGTGCTCGTCTTTATACCGCCGCCGGTTGAACCCGGAGATGCACCTATAAACATAAGTATAATCACAACGAGAAGTCCGGCTGATGAAAAGTTACTGAGTGGATATGTTGAAAAACCGGCTGTTCTTGTTGAAAAACTAAGGAAAAATGCACCAAGCCATGAAATATTTTCAGTTGCCTTAATGAGAAGTGTACCTGAAACAATAAGGAACAGACTCATTGAAATTACAACACGCGAATGCATAGATAGCTTTTTCCAGTGAAAATGTTTAAGTCTTAATTCACGGATTACAAGAAAACCGATACCGCCAAAGAATATGAGCACACAAGTTATAATATTAAGTGCAAAATTATCATAATATCCTGTAAGACTTCGGTAATTGCCAAGAATATCAAATCCGGAATTGTTAAATGCCGCAATTGAGTGGAACAGGCTTATTCCGAGAGCCTCAAGAGGTGGATAATCCTTAGAAAATACAATATAACTTAACATGGCACCAACCAGTTCAAAAAAAACTGTTGTCATAAAAATATCGCGGATAAATATAATCATGCCTTTTCCGGAATCAACATTAAGAGCATCACGGATAAGGCTTCTTCCTTTCATATCAACTTTTTTTCCCATGGCAATGATAATTCCGGCACCGATGGCAGTAACACCAAGACCGCCAATCTGAATGAGCATAGCAAGGAAAAATTGTCCAAGAGGAGTAAATGTATCTTTGGCATCAACACTTACAAGTCCGGTTACGCAGACCGCACTTGTTGATGTGTAAAGCGAGTCTATATATTCAAGATGCACGTCCGGTCGTACACTGCATGGCAGCATAAGAAGTATTGAGCCTGTAAGTATTGCAAGAGCAAATCCAAGAGCAATAATGCGTGATGCGGATAACTTTTTAAGTAACATGAACATATGTATGAAGGTCCTTTCATTTTTGTTTTTAAACAAGTGGTGTCATAACCGGTGTAAAACGCGGTGCAACACTTATATAAAACTGATGAACTTTTTCAATATATGAGTCGGCTTCACTCTTGTTATGACCAAGGAAATGAAGCTGCTGTTCAAGATAATATCTTAAATAGGTATCTGTCTTAATCTCACCTTTGTGATTGAGAACGTAATCTACAACGGCAGGTTTGATGGCCGATATACTTATTGTTGCAAGCATTGTATATTCCGGTGTCTGTGCATATTCTGAAGAATAGCGGCAGAATACATCGGAGATATGTTCCTGGATAAAACGTCTGTTTTTTGGTTCACCACCGATAAATTCATGAAAAAAATTGCCATATTTTTCATTTGTAATACAAAGATAAAGTTCAAGTGTACTAGAGAACAGGAACAGCGTAAGCTCGTCCATATCAGGAAAATATTCTGCGATAAGTTCATCAAACCTGTCACGGATACTGCTGTATATTATAAGTCCCATCTCGTTTTTATTTTTAAAGTAATAATTCAAAAGTCCAAGATTAGTATTGGCTTTTTCAGAAATCATGCGGGCAGTTGTTTTATGGAATCCATATTCATAAAATAAATCTCTTGCCACAAAAAGAATTCTGTTTTTTGTTTCTTCACCTTTTGACATGATGCTCTCCAATTCTTATACTAATTTAGTATTAGTATACCACTGCTGATATATGGTGTCAATGATGCATTGTAAAATGAGAACATTGTACTATTTATTGATTACACTTGTAGGACAGCCGTCGAGATATGCCTTGAAATTAGATATGGCAACCGAAACTGAACGCAGTCTTGATGTCTTTGGCAGGTATGCGATATGGTCTGTTATCGTAGCGTTTTCACAGTGAAGGATTCCAAGGTCATGGCGTGGGGGCTCCTCACTTATGACATCAAGACCGGCGGCATAAATTTTGCCTGAATTTAAGGCATTAACGAGGTCATCCTCATTTATAAGACCACCACGGGATGTGTTTATTAATATAACACCGTCTTTCATTTTAGCAATGCTTTCTTTATTAATAATGTTTTTAGTTGCATCGGTAAGAGGTGTGTGAAGCGATATTACATCCGAGCGTGACAAAACTTCATCAAGACTTACCTGCTCTATAAAATCATATTCGGCACCGGTTTTTAAATGTCTGTTGAAAGAAATAACATTCATACCAAAGCCTTTTGCAATAAGTGCAGCATGATAACCTATTTTTCCAAGACCGATGATGCCGAAAGTCATACCGTTAAGTTCTATCTGGTCACTCAATCCGAACATGTAACGTGGAGATGGATCATTTACCCAGTCATGTGTCTTAACATAGCTGCTGTGAAGTTCAACCTTATGGCATATATCAAGAAGAAGAGCAAATGCAAATTCTGCGATTGTAGAAGCACCATAGGCTGTATTGGTTATCGTAACACCGTATCTGTGTGTAAGTTCAACATCAAATTCCTCATATCCATGAGCCATTCCGGCCATATATTTAAGCTTTGGATGTTTAATAAAGAAATCCTCAGTGATAAGATCTTTCCTTAAATAAACACCGATTACGGCCTCGGTATCTGAATCAATAATATTGCTTATTTCTTCAGATGTAAGAGATTTGTCATAAGTATAAAAATGACATTCCAGACCGGGAATTAATTCAAGCATATGCCATTTTTCCATCATTTCATTAAGAGTTATGTCCAAACTTTTTGGTTTACTTACTAATACCTGTACTTTCATAGCAGTCAGTCCTTTCTTATTTTATATTATTTTATATCAGCAGCAGAAGCTGTTAAAAGCCGTCCATCTGCTTTATATAAAAGAGTTTAAATTATACACGTATAAAAGTCAAGGCGCTATTTTAACGCGTTAAAGAAAGTTTTAAAGACAATTAAAATCATATATAACTTAATATAATATGGTGAAAATAAAAAACAACCTAATTATATTAAATAAAAATCAAAAAACACTAAAGTTGTGTATGAACTATAAAAATACATATTGACAAAATGATTATACGTGTGTAATATAAGCTCATGCAAAACAAAAGCATAAAACAAAAAAGTGAGGTGATGACATGGAAGCGGGTGAAAGGGTTAATGCACTCGGTACAAAAAAATTATTTCCCTTAATTGTTTCTATGTCGATTCCGGCAATATGCGGCAATATAACAACTGCATTATATAATGTGGTTGACAGATTATTTGTAGGTCAGTTTGTTGGAAGAAATGCATTGGGAGCAATCGGACTTATGTTTCCGTTAAACAATGTAACCTCAGCAATTACCGTTCTTCTTACTATAGGAGGCGGGGCACTTATTTCCTTATCACTTGGAAGAAAAGAAAAAGACAAAGCAGACGAAGCTTTTACGAATATTGTTTCAATGGGAGCCATACTTGCATTTATTGTTACATTATTTTTCTTCATATTCGCCAGTCAGCTTATATCTTTATGTGGAGCGAGGGAAAGTTCAGCACTTCATAATCCGGCGGTTGATTATTTAAGAATTATAGCAATTGGGCAGTTTTTCCAGATTATGAATCTCGGACTTGCAGGAGCAATAAGAGCAGAAGGAAATGTCAGGTATTCGATGGTTGTTTCAATGATAGGAGCACTCCTAAATATTGGTCTGGATGCACTCTTTATCATAGTATTCAATGCAGGATTACAGGGAGCCGCAGCAGCGACAGCTTTAAGCCAGGTTGTGGGAGCCACGGTAAGTGCCTTGTATTTTACAAGGAAAAAAAGTGTACTAAGATGGGCAGGATTAAAAAGTGTCAGATTTAAAAAGATGCTTGAAATTGCAGGTCTTGGTGCAGCACCAGCAGTTTTTCAGGGCTTTGGTCTTGTAAATAATCTCATAACCAATAATTCACTTATGATATATGGTAATAATGAGATGGGAGCCGGCGGAGGAGATTTAGCAATCTCAGCACTGTCAGTAGTAAATACTGTTGAGAGCATTGCACTTATGGTTGTACTGGGAATGAACAATGCAATATCTACAATAATAAGTTACAATTATGGAGCAAAACAGTACAAAAGGACAAGAAATGCAGCATTGATTGGTCAGGCAATTGCATTTGTGATATGTACGGTGGTATGGCTTCTGATGATGATTGTACCGAAAACATTATTTGCAATATTTTCAAGCGGCGATGCCCAGCTTGCCGAATATGGAGCAATGGCAATGAGAAAATCAAAGATGTTTATGCTATTCTTGGGATTTCAGACATTGGCTTCGATGTACTTTTCGGCAATAGGAAAACCAAAGGTTGCAACATTTATTTCAATCAGCAGGAACGGATTATTTTTAATTCCGGCATTGTTGATTCTTCCAAGATTTTTGGGACTGAATGGAGTTTTATACAGTTCAAGTGTTTCAGATTTCTGTTCACTTATACTTGTATCAACTATATACATAAATGGAATTTTACAATTGAATAAAAAAGAAAAAGAGGAATATAGCAAAGGCGCTGTTGAATGAAAAAACAACAGGGTCTTTTTTTATACTAATTCAGAAAAGAAAAAAGGAGGAGAAAATTATGCTGAAGTATATTTTAAAAAGACTGGGGTTAGGAATAGTTACCCTGTTTGTTCTTATTACAATAACATTTTTTCTGACAAGACTGATGCCCGGCAATCCGTTTTCATCAGACAATATTTCAGCTACGGCACTTGCACAGCTCAATTCAAAATATGGATTGGATAAGCCGCTTGACCAGCAGTATTTACTGTATATGAAGAATCTCTTACATGGAGATTTGGGAGTGTCTTACAAAAAGACAGGTGTTTCAGTAAATACAATTATTGCACAGGGACTTCCGAATACGGTTTCACTCGGATTAAGTGCATTTGTATTTTCACTTATTGTAGGAGTTGCAATGGGAATATGGATGGCAGCAACGAAAAAAGAATGGGTGAGAGGTATTCTTCTTACCGGAACTACACTTGGTGTAAGTATTCCAAACTTTGTATTTGCGATTCTTTTAATGCTTGTATTTGGTGTTTACCTGAAAGTGCTTCCGGCAACGGGACTTACAACACCGAGACATTATATACTTCCTGTTCTTGCAATGTCGGCATATCCGATTTCACAGATTTCAAGACTTGTACAGTCAAGCTATTGCGAAGCAATGAATCAGGACTATGTGGTAATGGCAAAGGCGAAAGGTCTTAAAAAGAGCACTATTACTTTTAAGCATATTTTGAAAAATGCGATTTTACCTGTAATTACAATCGCAGGTCCAATGATAGCATTCCTTCTTACAGGTAGTTTTGTAATTGAAAATGTATTTGCTATTCCAGGTATCGGACGCGAGTTTGTAAATGCGATTTCAAACAGAGATTATACGATTATTATGGGAATGACAATTTTTATCGGTGCGATGATTATTGTATGCAATCTTCTGGTTGATATTATATCAGCTGTTGTTGATCCTAGAATAAAACTTTCAAAGTAGGAGGTAAGTGCCATGTTAAATAAATCAGAATATTTTGAACCGATAGACCCAGACGAAAAGAATGATGAATTTATCGCCATTGAAAGCAAGAGCTTTTTTAAAGATGTCTGTGAGAGGTTCGTAAAAAATAAAAGAGCAATGATTGCACTTGTAATATTTTTAATAATTGCACTTATGGCAATATTCGGACCGATGATTTCCCCATATTCATATGACGGAATGGATACAGCAATAATGAACCAGCGTCCCAGCACAGCACACTGGTTTGGAACAGACAGATTCGGAAGAGACCTTTTTACAAGAGTTCTTTATGGTGCAAGAATCAGTCTTATGGTTGGTATTGTTACAGCAGTGATTAATACGATAATCGGTGTTATTTACGGCGGTATCGCAGGATACGTCGGAGGACGTGTTGATATGTGGATGATGAGACTTACGGATATTCTTTATTCAATACCTGAACTTCTCTACATAATCCTCATAATGCTGATATTCGGTTCAAATGTGCGAAGCATTATTATTGGTGTCTGCGTGGCAGGCTGGATTTCAATGGCAAGAATGGTAAGGTCACAGATTATTACATTAAAAGAACAGGAATTTGCACTTGCCGCATTTGTTCTGGGAGCGAATAGCAGAAGGATTTTATTTAAACACCTGATTGTCAATTCACTCGGAACAATTATTGTAACAGTAACACTTATGATACCTCAGGCAATATTTATGGAAGCTTTTCTTAGCTTCGTAGGTGTAGGTATTTCGGCACCGATGGCAAGTCTCGGTACATTGGCACAGGATGCAAGAACATATCTTGAGATTTTCCCATATCAGATGCTGTTTCCTGTAGCGGCTATTTGTGTAACAATCTTCAGCCTTAACTTCATCGGTGAAGGTTTGAACTCAGCATTAAATCCTAAGGGAAAGAGATAAGGAGGCACGCCTATGAAACTCTTGGAAATAAAAAATCTGACAACAGAATTTAAAACAGGACAGGGAATTGTAAAGGCAGTAAGAAATGTCAATTACAGTCTTGAAAAAGGAGAAATATTAGGAATTGTCGGTGAATCCGGTTCCGGAAAAAGTGTCGGAATGCTTTCCTTAATGGGACTTTTGGCAGACAACGGAAGAATCGTATCTGGCAGCATTATATTTGATGGTGAGGAGATTTCTCCAATAAGCGAAAAATACAAAAACAATAAAAAAGCATATGAAAAAAGAATGCAGGAAATAAGGGGCAATGATATAGGAATGATTTTTCAGGACCCGATGACATTCTTAAATCCGATATTGAAAGTTGGAACACAGATTGAGGAACAGATTTTAAGACATACAAAGTGCAGTAAAAAGGAAGCGAGAGAAAGAGCTATAGAGCTGATGAAAAAAGTCGGAATACCAAGCCCGGAAAAGAGAATCGACCAGTATCCGTTCCAGTTTTCAGGTGGTATGAGACAAAGAATTATCATAGCGATTGCACTTTCATGCAATCCTAAGCTGATTATTGCAGATGAACCTACAACGGCACTGGATGTTACAGTTCAGAGCCAGATATTGGAACTTTTACAACAGATAGCCGAGGAAACGGGAACAGCGATTATTATGATAACACATGATCTCGGCGTAGTTGCAACACTTTGTCAGAAAATTAACATTATGTACGGCGGACAGATTGTTGAACACGGAACAACAGATGAGATTTTTTATAATCCTAAACACCCATACACAATGGGACTTTTAAGAAGTATAGGAACTCATACAAACGGTGAACGTCAGTCACTTATCCCGATTCCGGGAACACCGCCTGATTTGTTAAAGCTTAATTCGGGTTGTGCGTTTATGCCAAGATGCAGTAAGGCAATGAAAATCTGTAAGGATTATATGCCATGCAGGACGCAGTTTTCAGAAGACCAGTATTGCAGCTGCTGGGAATATTGCAAAGACAGTGCAGACAAAATTGTTCAGGAACAGTCAGCAGCAGTGAATGGATGATTGGCAGAGATTATAATACTTAAAAATCAAAAAGCTTAAATCAGGGACAAAGAAACGGAGGCAGGGCTTATGACAGAAAATGTAAAGGAAAATACACCGATTATTCGTGTAAAAGAGCTTGAAAAATATTTCCTCGCAAAAAGAGGTTATATCCATATGAGCCAATATGTTAAGGCTGTTGATGGAATTTCACTTGATGTTATGGAAGGCGAAACAGTAGGTCTTGTCGGTGAGAGCGGCTGCGGCAAATCAACACTCGGCAGAACAATTATGAAAATATATGAGCCTACAGGCGGAGAAATATTTTACCGCGGACAGAATATAACGAAACTCAGTAACAAAAAAATGCACAATTTAAGAAAAAGCATGCAGATGATATTTCAGGACCCATATGCGAGTCTTAATCCGAGATTTACAATCGGTGACATTATCGAAGAACCTATGGTAATCCATAACATGTATACAAAGGCTGAGAGAAAAGAAAAGGTTTATGAACTTCTTGAACTCGTTGGATTAAAGCCCGACCATATCAGAAGATATCCGCATGAGTTTTCGGGAGGTCAGAGACAGAGAGTTGGAATTGCAAGAACTCTTGCATTAAATCCTGATTTTATAGTCTGCGATGAACCTATATCAGCACTGGATGTTTCAATTCAGGCACAGATAATTAATCTTCTTGAAAAGATTCAGGACGAACAGGGAATTTCATATTTGTTTATCGCCCATGATCTGGGAATGGTAAAACATATAAGCCATAAAATAGGAGTTATGTATCTGGGACATCTCGTAGAATTCGGAGATGCCGATGAAGTGTATAATCACCCGCTTCATCCATACACGGAAGCACTTATGTCAGCCGCTCCTATTCCTGACCCTAAGCTGGCAAGGGAAAGTAAGAGAATCATGTTAAAGGGCGAAATACCAAGCCCTCTTGATATGCCGACAGGCTGTCCTTTTGCATCAAGGTGTCCGAGATGCAGAGAAGAATGTCTCGCAGGACCGCCAATCATGGTAAATGTTGGAGACAGAAAGGTTGCCTGTTTTGATTATTTATAATTGCAGTGTCAAAATATTGTGCACACACTTGTGCCGGCATAAAACAAATTGATTAACACGCCATAAGGCTGTTAATAGATACCCCGAACAAAAAAGGAGGAATTAATATGAGAAAAGGTTTTTTTAAGAAAATGGCAGCATTAGTGCTGGCAGTCGTAACCACAATGACAATGTTTACAGGCTGCGGCGGTGCAGGAAGCACATCAGCTTCAACAAAATCTATTACAATTCAGGGAGGTAATACCGAAGGTGACTTAGACCCTGCGGGTGTTGCACTGGGTATGTTTATCCAGTATTCAAGACTTTGTCTCGAACCGCTTATAACATACGATTCAGATGGTAAGGTAAGCAAGGCGATGGCTGAGTCATACGAGGAAAGTTCGGATGGACTTACTTGGACATTCCATCTTAGAAAAGACGCAAAATGGAGTGACGGTTCAGCAGTAACATCAGCCGATTTTGTAAACACAATCAAGCGTTCACTTGATGGAAAGACATCAAAATCAATATATGCGGATATGTTAAGCCCGATTGTGGGAGCCACAGAAGCATATGCAGGAACTGCATCTGTAGATAATGTCGGTGTTACAGCACCTGATGATTACACAATTGAATTCAAACTTGTAAAACCTTGTTCATATTTCTTAAAGCTCATTGCAATGCAGTGCTGTTATCCTTCAAAGGCAGGAATTGCAACAAATGAAAATGAGACATGGTATACAGACCCTAAGACAAACCTTGCAAATGGTGCATTTTACATGACCGAATATGTACAGGGCCAGTATTATAAGTTAAAGAAGAATCCTAACTATTATGATGCTGATAAGGTATATCTTGAAGATATTACAGTTAAGTTTATAGATGATGCGACAGCAGCAGTTTCAGCTTATAAGACAAACGAAGTTGATTTTGCAACAAATCTTCCGGCTTATGTAATGTCAGAGTACCAGGGCAAGAGCGATTTGGTATTACAGCCTAATATCACAACAAGATTTATACTTTTCAACGTGACAAAGGCACCATTTAACAACGATAAGGTAAGAAGAGCAATATCTATGGCACTTAGCAGAGCAGAAATCTGTAAGACAGTCGGTGATGACTACGAGGCATCAACACAGTTTATTGCAAAATACATGCTTTCTAATCTCGGAACAGGTAAGAAATTCAGTGATGAATCAGGAGAGATGGTAACAGAGGACATTGCAAAGGCAAAATCGCTTCTTGCCGAGGCAGGTTATCCTAACGGAGCAGGTTTCCCTACTGTTACATACAACTATCCTAATAATGAACAGGATAAACTTATTGCACAGGCGATACAGGCACAGTTAAAGTCAGCACTTAACATTAATGTTGAGCTTAACGGTATGGAATCACAGGTATGTGTATCAGAGAGAAAATCAGGAAACTTTGATATGACAAGACATAACTGGACAGCCGATTATGATGATGCAATGGATTATCTGCTTATGTGGACATCAACATCCGGACTTAATGATGCAGGAATTAAAGACGCTGATTATGACAAGCTTTGTGAGGATGCGACAGCAGAACTTGATGAGACAAAGAGAAATACTATAATGCATGATGCAGAAAAGCTTCTTGTAACAGACAAGGCATATGTTGCACCGCTTGCAACAAATAAGACAATCTGCCTCTTAAATCCAAAATACACAGGTTACTCATTTGATTCAGCCGGTCAGATTCTTCTCAAGTTCATCAAGGCAGCAGAATAAAAGATAATAATTAATAGTAACTAAAGGCATGACATGAGGGCTGCCACACATAAGTGCGGCAGCCTTTTATAACAAAGAGGGTAAATCCTCTGCTCCTGCAAGGGCAGACGTATTTTCCTTATAAAACAAGGAGGATTATTATGAGCTTAGAAGATTTAGTAAAAGACGGAATTAAGAATATACCTGCATACATACCGGGAGATACAGCAGAAAGTGTTGAAAAAAAATATGGAATCGCACCTGAAGATATTTTAAAACTTGCTTCTAATGAAAACCAGTTCGGACCTTCGCCGAAAGCAATTGAGGCAATGGCAAAGGAAGTCGGAAGAGTACATATTTATCCTGACCCATTCTGTATTGAGATAAGAAAGAAAATCGGTGTTATGAACGGATTTGATGACAGCGGCGATAATGTAGTTATTGCAGTCGGTGCGAGTGGAATTTTATCGCTTCTGGGAGAAGTATTTATCAAAAAAGGCGATGAAGTAATATTCTGTGAGCCTACATTTGGAGCATATGCGGGAGCAGTAATCCGAAATGACGGAACACCTGTAGTCCTTCCTCTCACAGAAGACTTGAAATTTGATTTAAAAGCAATGTATAACGCAATCACTGATAAGACAAAGATGATTTGCATATGTAATCCGAACAATCCTACAGGTACGGTTGTTGACAGTGAAGAATTAAAAGAGTTTATACATAAAGTTCCGAAAGATATAATCATTGTTGTTGATGAAGCTTATATCGAGCTTTCAAGCAATCCTGATGTAAAGAGTATGGTTTCTGAAATCAGCGATGATACAAATGTTGTTGTTGCGAGAACATTTTCAAAATTATATGGTCTTGCAGGCGTTAGATTAGGATATGCAATGTGTAATAAGGAAATGCATGCGATTCTCCAGAAATGCACAAGTGTATTTACAGGAAGCAGGGTTGCACTTGCAGGAGCAATGGCTGCACTTGACGATGAAGAATATATCAAAAAGACAAAAGCAGCAATGCTTGAGGGCAGAAAATATCTTACTGATGAATTTACAAAAATGGGATTTTACGTATATCCTTCCGAGACAAATTTCCTTTATGTGAATACAGGATACAATGCTGCTGAATTTGCAGAAGAATGTAAAAAATATGGCTTGATTATAAGAGGTAATTTCGATTATAGTAGAATTACAGTTGGTAGAATGGACCAGAATGAAAAAATGGTCGGAATTATCAAAAAAATAATTGAGAGCGGTGAACTTAAAAAATATGAAAATTATGTTTATGACACTCCGTGACAGAGTGGAGAGATTTACAGATTTCAGTAATCTTTCAAAAGACTGGGAGTATGTTTTTGCAGGATATGAAAAAGATACGTCAAAGCTTCTTGAAATGGGTGGTGATGCCGATGCGATACTGGCTGATGCCATTACGCCTGTTCCAAAAGAACTTATAGAAGCGATGCCGAATCTTAAAATTATTCATTCCGAGGGCGTAGGTTACGAAGGAATAAACCTTGCAGCGGCAGACGAAAAGCATATTTATGTATGTAATAACAGAGGTGCCAACAAGACCGCTGTTGCGGAACAGGCAGTAATGCTTATGCTCATGGTTTTAAGACATGCCGTTACAGGACATAACCGCGTGCTTGAGGGAAGACAGATTGAAGCAAAAGCATCTTGGAGCATGGAGGGAATTTCCGAGCTTGGAAGTATGCATGTGGGAATAATAGGAATGGGCGATATTGGCATTGAGACAGCAAAGCTTCTGAATGCATTCGGATGTCGTGTAAGCTATAACAAGAGATATCCGTTATCGCCTTCACAAGAAAAAGAATATAACGTAACATATATGAGTGCGGATGATATTTTAAAAAACTGTGACATTGTAAGTCTTCACATTCCGTCAAATAAGGAAACATTTGAGTATATGAACGAAGAGCGTTTTGCAATGATGAAAAAAGGTTCAATACTTATAAATACAGCGAGAGGTGAAGTTGTAAAAAATGAGGCACTTCTGGAAGCTTTAAAAAGCGGTCAGATTGCGGCGGCAGGACTTGATGTTCTTGCTCCGGAGCCTGTAAAAGAAGACAATATTATAGTTAAGGCAATGAAAAATGACGGCGAACTTGCAGAAAAAATAGTGTTAGCTCCTCATATAGCTGGTCTTACAGTACAGACATTTGACAAAATATATGGTACAATATGGAGTAATTTCAAAAAAGTATGTGCAGGCGAAACTCCTGTAAATATTGTAAATCACCCATAGAAAATGGAGCTTTAAAAAGTGAGATTCTTATTGTACAAATGGAAAGTATTTAATCAGGAAGATATAAAGGCAGCATTAGAACGTGCAGGGCATGAAGTGCACGTATTTAATGCTGTCGATTTTGTGCGTGAAAAACAGGAAGAAATAGAAAATATGCTTGCTGAAAAATTTGCTGGATATGACATTGTATTTTCGGTAAATTATTTTCAGGAAGTTTCGGGTGCCTGCATGAAAGCAGGGAAAAAGTATATTTCATGGACTGTAGACAGTCCGATGCTTACGATGTATCACGATTCTGTATACAATCCGTGCAATTACATATTTATATTTGACAAGTTTAATTATATGCAATTTAAGGCAATGGAGCTTAATCACGTATATTATCTCCCGCTTGCAGTGGATTCGGAAAGACTTGAGCATCTGCTTGAAAATACCAAACCGGACGAGAAGGAAAAATTCAGCTCCGATATTTCATTTGTCGGAGGATTGTATGACAAGAATTCGTATGATGATATTTATGAAAGCCTTCCACCTTATTTAAGAGGATATTTTGACTCGGCGTTTCGGGCACAGCTTGATATTTTCGGCGATAACATTTTTGACAGAATACTGACGCCCGATATTCTTGCAGAACTTTCTGAGTGTGTGGATTTCAGGCAGGATGAAAACAGCTTTTCCGATATAAAACTTATATTTACCAATACATTCCTGGGCTATAAAATGGCACAGACAGAAAGAATAGAGTGTCTTAATCTGCTTGCAAAGGCTGCAAAGGTTGACCTGTATACAGATGACCCTGCAAAGGACAGGCTAAGAAATGTAATTATTCGTGGAACGGTCAGTTATTTTAATGATATGCCGAAAGTGTTTGCTGCAAGTAAAATCAATATGAATTTTACGATAAGAAATATTAGAAGCGGAATTCCGCTGCGTGTGTGGGACGTGCTTGGTGCGGGGGGATTTCTTCTGACTAATTTCCAGCCGGAATTTTTATCATTTTTTGAGAATGGAAAAGATATTGTATTTTATGACAGCCTTTCCGATATGCAGGCAAAAGCTATTTATTATCTTGAGCATGAGGACGAAAGAAAGCAGATTGCCGAAAACGGGCATAAAAAGGTAAAAGAATTACACACGTATGATATAAGAATAAAGCAGATGCTTGAATATGTATTATGAACGGGCTGACACACTTAGAAAGTGTGCAGCCCGTTTTTACAGTTTACATTGTTCTTCCGCTGAAAATACCATCATATTCGTTAAACAAATCTTCAACTGTTTTACGCATCATAACAGTTAGGTATGAATCCTTAAAAGACAGCCCGATATAAAGATTACCGACAGCACTGTCAATAATCTGTATTTTTATAAGAAGATAATCTTCCATACGCCATGCGGCTGATGCAGCATATTCAAGGTCATATCCAGGGAAAATGCCATATTCATTTGTACACATTCCGAAATCAATAACCTGGATGCCATCGTTGTTTTTTATAGAAAGATGGCCTGTGTGAGTTGTTTTATCTATGTTTAACTGTATGCTCTTAACACCGCATGCATTTTCGTCACATATATAAATTTTATCTGTTATATCACACTCAAGGCTGCTTGTGCTGCTGCCGGTAATATTCATTACAGTGCGGCTTTCGCAGTATTTTATAAGTTCATCATGTGCTTTTTTATTTTCGGGAAGAGAATCACTGTCAATTGCAGAATAAATCTCATCCCAAAATGCATCATAGATAAGCTGTACACCGCCCTGACGCCCCTGTGCATCGGCAGTTGTAATCATAAAAATATCTTTATCAGGAACATATAATGCGAGTTGTCCTCCCATTCCAAATAAAACATAACCACCGTTTCTGGTGAGCCATATCTGGTATCCGTAACCCTGCATTTCTTCAAACGTGCCCTGTTTTCCATATGTATCGCTCTGGAGGCTTTTTGCAGCTTTGACATAGTCTTTTGGAAAATACTGCCTGCCGTTTAAAGCACCATCCCCTTTTATAAGCATCATCATAAGAAGAATATCCCTTGAAGATGCACACATTCCGGAACCGCCCATCTCAATGCCTTGAGGGTCTGTAAGAATATGGGCATCTTTAGAAAAGCCAAGTTCGTCAAGCCCCTTGCTTCTCAGGTAATCAAGAATAGTCATTCCCGATAATTTCTCAACAAGTGCACCAAGTACATGTGTTGAAGAAGTATCATATGAAAAAACAGTTCCGGGAACATGAGTTGGTTTAGTTGTAAAAAATGAGCCGACCCAGTCTGTAACACCTGGATTTTTATAAGTAGTCTTTGTATGACATGTTTTCATCTTCAGCATGTCACGGATAGTGAGCATTGCTGTGTATTTGTAAGTTCCGCTTTCTGGCTGCTTTTCCGGAAAATAGTCAACAATTTTATCATCAAGTTTAAGTTTGCCCTCTTCTGCAAGACATCCTATTGCCATAGAAACAAAACTTTTGGTAATTGAAAACATGCGGTGAAGAGAATCTTTATTATATGGTGCATAATAAGTTTCAGCACATATTTTTCCATGACGCATAATAATTGCACTGTGAAGAGGAAGCTGCTGCTTCTCAAGCCGTGTCAGAAAATTTTTAACAGCATAAGAAGGTATGCCGGTGCTTTCAGGTGAAGCTGTTTCAAAAATCATAAAATCCTCCTTGTTTTGCGAAGCAAAATGCGACTGCCCTTGCAGGAGCAGAGGATTTAGCCTCCTTGTTTTGCGAAGCAAAATGCGACTGCCCCATGCAGAAGCAGAGGATTTGGCCTCCTTGTTTTTATTCATAATTATAATTCATACACCACAAAACGTCAAAAAATACTTTTAATTTCTTCACGATTGATGTAACATTACATATTATACTATGAAAAATTACTTTGAGGTAGAGCTATGACAGAACTGTTGTTGAAAATATTTATAAAAAACAGCAATGATACCGACAATCCTGTTGTAAGGCAAAAATATGGCATGCTTTCAGGAATTGTAGGAATTACATGCAATATAATTTTATTTTTACTCAAATTTCTGGCAGGAATTATTACAGGTGCAGTATCAGTGGCAGCAGATGCGTTTAACAATTTGTCAGATGCAGGTTCATCAATTGTTACATTTATAGGATTTAAAGTTTCAGGAAAGCCCGCAGATACTGAGCATCCGTTTGGACATGGAAGAATAGAATACATATCGGGTCTTATAGTTGCGGCGGCAATTATAGTAATGGGTGTTGAACTTTTCAGAAGTTCTGTTGCACGGATATTTAATCCTGATGAGATGTATTTCAGCATCTTATCGGTAATAATACTTGTTGGTTCGATACTGATGAAAACATGGATGTTTTTATTTAACCGTTCACTTGGAAAAAGACTTGATTCGGCAGCTATGCTTGCAACGTCCACAGACAGTCTTTCAGACTGCGTTGCAACAGCTGTTGTTCTTTTATCACTTTTATTATGGAAAATTACAGGAATTAATATAGATGGTATTGCGGGAACAATAGTTGCCATATTTGTATTTGTTGCGGGCGTACAGGCAGCAAGAGATACTTTGCAGCCGCTTCTTGGGCAGCCGGCAGATGAGAAACTTGCACATAAAATTGAAGATACAGTCAAAGAAGATGAACATGTTATAGGTGTGCATGATCTGATTGTTCATGATTATGGTCCCGGAAGAAGATTCGCGTCACTTCATGCAGAACTTCCATACAACATGGATATGCTTGATGCACATGAGATTATAGATACAGCAGAAAAACGTGTGAAAAATAATCTGGGATGCGATATTTCAATACATCTTGACCCGGTTATAACTGATGATGAACAGATTAACGAATTGAGAAAAATAACAAATCAGATTATCAGTACAATAGATGTAAGGCTTTCAATGCATGATTTCAGGGTTATGAGAGGACCGATGATGAAAAAGCTGATGTTTGATGTGGTAGTTCCATATGATTTTGAAATCTCTGATGATGTTTTAAAGAAAAAAATCAACTCATATATAAAAATTTATGATGAGAACTGTTATGCGGTTATAAATATTGATAGGGCGATGGTGCGTTAGTATGAAAAAAATTTGGGAATTTTTTGAAAATATGGATGAATGTATGTATGTAGCTGATGTTGATACACATGAGCTTATATACATGAATAAAAAAGCATTAAATATATATGGATTTAAAAGTGTTGATGAAGTTGCCGGTAAAAAATGTTATGAAATTCTGCAAAACTCATCAAGTCCGTGCAAAATCTGTAACAATGAAGATTTATCAGTTGGACAGTTTAAGGAATGGCGTTATTTTAATCCGATTCTCAACAAACATTTTATTTTAAAAGATACAATTATCGAGGACGAAGGAAGAAGATGCCGTGCTGAGCTTGCACTTGATGTTACATTCGAGGAGCAGCAGAAAGGAATAGTTGACAACTACAGAGATCTTGAACTTGTCGTAAATAATGGCATACGTGTTGCATTTCAGGCAACATCACCTGATGAGGAAATTGATATTATACTTGAATATATGGGGAAAGCGTTAAATGCCGACCGTGTTTATATTATTGAGAAAGACGAGAAAGACTTTGATAATAACACATATGAGTGGTGTGCAGACGGCGTGGAACCTGAAAAAGACAGTCTTCAGAATCTTGTGCCGGATATATGCAGAGGCTGGTATGATATGTTTGGCAAAGATAAGGACATTGTAATAGCTGATATTGATAAATTAAAGGTAGAAGAGGCCGATGTGTATGATATATTAAGCCGGCAGAATATCAAGGCACTTGTTGCCGTGCCTCTTTATACAGATGGAAAAATAAGTGGATTTTACGGTGTTGACAATCCTCCTCAAAAATATATGGATTATGCACATAATATGCTTCAGATAGTAGGATATTTTATTTCTTCATGTATCAGGAGAAGAAATCTTTTAATGCAGCTTGAGAATATGAGTTATAAAGATGCACTTACAAAACTTGGCAACAGATTTCTTGTTGAAAAGTTTGTGAAACGTCTTGATAAGAATAAATGTATCGGTGCAGTCTACTGTGACATTACAGGACTTAAAAATGTTAATGACACACAAGGACATGAAGCGGGAGATAAACTAATTCTTCGTGCCAGTGATTGTTTAAAAAAAATATTTAGTGATTATGGAATATTCAGGATAGGAGGAGATGAATTTCTCGTATTATGTCCTGAAATTACAGAAGATGATTTATATAAAAAAACAGAGCAGTTAAAAGAATGTTCGAAGAAAAGCAATTCACTTATGGCAGTTGGTGCTGCGTGGAGAGAAAATTTCTATGAGGGTCTTGATAAGTTACTGACAGAATCAGAACATAATATGTATATAGATAAATCCGAATATTATCGTAAAGCTGGAATTGAGAGAAGAAAATTCTGAAAATAATGTGTGAATTACGACGGAGCCTGTTATATCCAGGCTCCGTCAAGTGTTATTATCTGTCCTGTAAGATAAGAAGGTGCATCAGCAAGCATAACAGCAAGCTTTCCGGCTTCGTCTGGTCTTCCCATTCTTCCTGCCGGGATTTCTTCAAAAAGACTGAGCTTGTCCTCGTCACTTAAAAAGGAGTTCATATCAGTATCTATTGCTCCACATGCAATTGCATTTACGCAGATTCCGCTTGGGGCAAGTTCTTTTGCAAGTGCCTTTGTGAGAGAATTGACAGCACCTTTTGTTGCAGAATATGCGGCTTCACAGCTTGCACCTGCATTTCCCCATACAGAAGAAATATTAATGATTCTTCCTGATTTTGCATTAATCATGTCCGGGATTGCAAAATGGCAGCAGTTATATACAGAACCGACATTTACATTCATGATTCTGTCCCATTCGTCTCTTGTCATATCCTGAAACAGTCCGATAATAGAAATACCGGCATTATTAACAAGAATGTCAACATTACCAAAATGCCGGTGAACCTCATCAAACATTTCCATAGCAGTGTTATAGTCACTTATATCGCTAGTGAAGCTTTCGCAGCATACACCCAAATCTCTTATTTGTTTCTTTACATTTTCAAGCAATTCACTGTTTTTTGCACAATTAACAAAAATATTATATTCTTTATGATTATTTTTAGAAGCACTTTTTTCAGCAAAAGCAAGTGCAACAGCCCTGCCAATTCCTCTTGATGCCCCTGTTATAACAACAGTCTGTTTCATAATCCACATTCTCCGTAAAATATTTATTTTCTGAATATTAGAATAAACTGCAAAACTATTTTTTACAAGCAGATATTAAGTCAATCAGAAATATTTTATAAAAAATGTAGGCATAAGCATATTGACAAAATCAATCTTGTGCATCATGACGAAAAATAATACAAATTAAAAAATTGATAAAAATCTATTGACATCATTCTACAAAATATACAGAAGTTATCCACACTGAATAACCCTCATTTTATCCAAATTTTAAGTTATACACCAAGTTATGCACATTATCCACAAAAAATATACACAATCCACATTGTGGATTATGTTGGTAACAGGAGAATAAATGTTTTGTTAATAAATCATAAATCGTATTTTTGGACAAAAAAATACCCGTATTTTGCTTGACAAAAATAATGATTGTCTAGTAGTGGCTTGAAATGGAATGTTGAACAATTAATAAATGAAAAAAGTATAAATTGCAAGAATTTACTTGCTAATATCTGAAATTATGTTATAATAATCACATCAGATGAGGAACGGCTAATAATATTGAAGATAAGGATATAAGGTGACAGATTAATGTGCCGTCGTATCTTGATAATCTATTAATAAAGGAGTTGGACATCATGCGTTTTATTATAACTGGAAGGAATATCGATGTAACAGAGGGTTTGAAATCAGCAGTCGAGGAGAAGCTTGGCAAGCTTGACAGATTCTTTGCTCCTGAAACAGAAGTTAATGTAACACTTAGCGTTGAGAAGGAAAGACAGAAGATTGAAGTTACTATACCGGTGAAAGGAAATATAATCCGTAGCGAGCAGGTCAGCAGTGATATGTATGTATCAATTGACCTCGTTGAAGAAGTTATTGAGCGTCAGCTGAAGAAATATAAGAACAAGATAGTTTCAAAGCAGCAGAATGCGGCAGCTTTTGCACAGGAATTTGTGGACAAGGATTACGATGATGAAGATGATGTAAAGATTATCAGAACTAAGAGATTTGGAATCAAGCCGATGGATCCTGAAGAAGCATGCGTACAGATGGAACTTCTCGGACATAATTTCTACGTATTCTTCAATTCAGAGACAGAAGAAGTCAACGTTGTTTACAAGAGAAAAGGCAATACATACGGATTGATAGAGCCTGAACTTGATTAATTAACATGACAATTTAATATGATTTAAGCTGGCCGGATGTTATGTTGCTGTACTATACAGAAAATATAACATCCGGTTTTTGGGCTTTTATTAAAAAAATTGACAAATTTGAATAAAACATAATTGAGATATGTCGCATATATAAGGCGTTCTACTTGCTTATATTATTATTTGGTGTTACAATTATGAATAATTTGAGTTTAATAATATTGCATTTTAAGGAGATTATGGAATGGGATTAATGCAGAAGCTGTTTGGTACACACAGCGAACATGAATTAAAACGAATATATCCAATTGTAGATAAGGTAGAAAGCTACCGTGATGCTATGGGTGCATTAAGCGATGAGCAGTTAAAAGGAAAGACAAAAGAGTTTAAGGAAAGGCTTGCAAAAGGCGAGACACTTGATGATATTCTTCCGGAAGCTTATGCTGTTGTCAGAGAGGCTGGTAAGAGAGTGCTTGGAATGGAGCATTACAGAGTCCAGATTATCGGTGGTATTATTCTTCATCAGGGACGTATAGCAGAGATGCGTACAGGTGAAGGTAAAACGCTTGTATCAACACTTCCGGCATATCTTAATGCTTTGACAGAAGAAGGCGTACTTGTTGTAACTGTAAATGATTATCTTGCAAAGCGTGATGCTGAGTGGATGGGTCAGATTCACAAGTTCCTTGGCCTCAGTGTTGGTATTGTTCTTCATGATATGAAAGATGATGAAAGAAGAGCAGCATATGCATGTGATATTACATATGTTACTAACAACGAATTAGGATTTGATTATCTTCGTGATAATATGGCTATTTACAAAGAACAGATAGTTCTTAGAGGGCTTAAATACTGTATTATCGATGAGGTCGATTCAGTTCTTATCGATGAAGCCAGAACACCGCTTATTATTTCAGGACAGAGCGGCAAGTCAACAAAGCTTTATGAATTGTGTGATGTACTTGCTCGTCAGCTTGTAAGAGGTGAGTATAAGGGCGAGATGACAAAGATGCAGGCCATCATGCAGGAAGAGATAGAAGAAGATGGCGATTTTATCGTCAATGAAAAAGATAAAGTTGTCAATCTTACAGAACAGGGTATTCATAAAGTTGAGCAGTTCTTCCATATAGATAATTATGCCGATCCTGAAAATCTTGAAATCCAGCATAATGTTACGCTTGCACTTCGTGCACATAATCTTATGTTCAGAGATAAGGATTATGTTGTCAAAGACGATGAGGTAATGATTGTAGATGAATTTACAGGACGTATTATGCCGGGACGCCGTTATTCAGATGGTCTTCATCAGGCAATTGAGGCAAAAGAGCATGTAAAAGTTAAGAGAGAAAGTAAGACACTTGCAACTATTACATTCCAGAATTTCTTTAATAAGTTTGAGAAAAAGGCAGGTATGACAGGTACTGCTCTCACAGAAGAAAAGGAATTCCGTGAAATTTATAACATGGACGTTGTTGAAGTTCCGACAAATAAGCCGGTTCAGAGAATTGATTATGATGATGCTGTATACAAGACAAAGAAAGGCAAGTTTAATGCAGTTGTGCAGTCTGTTATAGAATCACATGAAAAAGGGCAGCCTGTACTTGTAGGTACAATTACAATCGAGACATCAGAGCTTGTAAGTGAGATGTTAAGAAAGAAAGGAATACCTCATAATGTACTTAATGCCAAGTTCCATGAAAAGGAAGCTGAGATTGTAGCAGAGGCAGGTAAGCATGGTGCAGTTACAATTGCGACAAACATGGCTGGCCGTGGTACTGATATTAAACTTGATGATGAGGCAAGAGCAGCAGGCGGATTAAAGATTATTGGTACAGAAAGACATGAGAGCCGACGTATTGATAACCAGCTGCGTGGACGTGCCGGACGTCAGGGTGACCCGGGTGAATCAAGATTCTATATTTCACTTGAAGATGATCTTATGCGTTTGTTTGGACAGGAACGTCTTATGAATGTATTTAACAAGCTCGGTGTCGGTGAAGACGAACAGATTGAGCATAAGATGTTAAGTAATGCAATTGAGAGTGCACAGAAGAAGATAGAGACTAATAACTATGGTATAAGAAGCCATCTTCTTGAGTATGACCAGGTAATGAACGAACAGCGTGAAATCATCTATGCAGAAAGAAACAGAGTTCTCAATGGTGAGAGCATGCGTAATTCAGTTCTCAAGATGATTACAGATTTTGTTGAAAGTGTTGTAAACTGCTGTATCAATGATGATAAAGATGCAAAAGAGTGGGATTATAAAGAAATCAACGAACTTCTTCTTCCAACGATACCTCTTGCACCGGTTGAATACAATGATACAATAAAGAATAAAAATGAGCTTCTTCACAGTCTGAAAGAGCAGGCAGTAAAGTTTTATGAAGATAAAGAAGCATTATTTACAGAACCAGAACAGATAAGAGAGATTGAGCGTGTGGTTCTTCTTAAAGTTATCGACCGTAAGTGGATGGATCACATTGATGATATGGATCAGTTAAAGCAGGGTATCGGACTTCAGGCATATGGTCAGAAGGATCCTGTAATCCAGTACAAGATGATGGGATACGACATGTTTGATACCATGACACAGGGAATTACTGAAGATACAGTAAGACTTCTTATGCATATTCAGGTTGAACAGAAAGTTGAACGTGAACAGGTTGCCAAAGTAACAGGAACTAACAAGGATGATGGTCCGTCTGTAAAAGGTCCTGTAAAACGAGTAGAAAAGAAGATATATCCGAATGATCCTTGTCCATGTGGAAGTGGAAAGAAATATAAAAACTGTTGCGGAAGACAGGCATAATCGGAAAAAAGGAGTAATTGTGGTAGAATTAGACCAGTTCAGATATAAGATTTCGGGATTTGAAAAGCCAATGGAACAGATAAAAAAGTCATTGGATTTAGAAAATAAAAAGAAAAGAATAGAAGAACTAGAAGCTGATATGGAGGCTCCTGGCTTTTGGGATAATACAGAAAAGTCACAGCATGCCATGAAAGAATTAAAAACGCTCAAAAGCTCATTTGAAAAATACAATGAGCTTGAGCAAGGGCTTGAGGATGCCAAAACACTCATAGAGATGGCAGATGAAGAAAATGATGCTTCTCTTATTCCGGAAGTTGAGAATGAAATTAATTCATTTGAAGAAAAACTTGAAAATTTAAGGATTGAAACACTTCTCTCAGGTGAGTATGACAAAGATAATGCTATCCTTACATTGCATGCAGGAGCAGGCGGAACAGAGGCCTGCGACTGGTGTCAGATGCTTTTCAGAATGTATACAAGATGGGCAGAGGCTAACGGATATACAACACAGACTCTTGATTATCTTGAAGGTGAGGAAGCCGGAATTAAGTCTGTTACAATAGAAGTTTCCGGAGATAATGCTTATGGACATTTAAAATCAGAGCATGGTGTACATAGACTTGTAAGAATTTCACCATTTAATGCAGCAGGAAAAAGACAGACATCGTTTGTATCATGTGATGTAATGCCTGATATTGATGAAGATGTTGATATTGAGATTAATGATGATGATTTAAGAATAGATACTTATCGTTCGAGCGGTGCCGGTGGACAGCATATTAACAAGACATCATCTGCAATCAGAATTACACATATTCCGACAGGAATAGTAGTTCAGTGTCAGAATGAACGTTCACAGCACCAGAATAAGGATAAAGCTATGCAGATGCTTAAAGCAAAGCTGTATCTTATGAAACAGCAGGAAAATGCTGAAAAAACATCAGATATCAGAGGTGATGTCAAGGATATTAATTTTGGTAATCAGATACGAAGCTACGTTTTGCAGCCATATACAATGGTAAAAGACCATAGAACAAACAAAGATATAGGCAATGCGCAAAGCGTTCTTGACGGAAATATTAATCCTTTTATTAATGCATATCTTAATTGGGTTAATACAGGTAAAAAAGCAGATTAAAAATATAATGTATATACAAAAGCATGATAAGGAGGTATTTTATGTCAGATTACATTAAACCTGTAGTGTTTAAAGTCGGTAACGAAATGTATGGTGTAGACATTAATCTTGTACAGTCAATAGAACGAGAGATTCAGGTTGTTCCGGTTCCAAATTCAATGCCGTATATTAAAGGCATTGTAAATTTAAGGAGTGAGGTGATACCTGTATACAGTCTCAAAAAGAAATTTGGACTTGTTGATAATGGTGTGAGCGAAAATACAATTATTATTGATACAAAAAATGTTAAACTTGCACTTGAGGTTGATGAGGTAGTTGAGATAGGCGATATTGAACCTGAAAATATTGTTCCTATGCCGGAGATTGCTCTTAATGCACAGACACAATATATGCCTCGTGTTGCCAATGTTGATGGTAATCTTATAATTCTTCTTGATGTTACAGAACTTTTAAGTGAGGAAGAGGAAGCTGCTGTAAAGCAGATGGCAGAAGATATGAAGTAATCAGCTAATATCACAGGATGGTGATTAACATGGAAAATTCAGGTAAAATAGAAAGGTCGGCGGGAATACTTATGCATATAAGCAGCCTCCCGTCGCCATTTGGTATAGGAACATTCGGAAAAACAGCGTATGAATTTGTGGATTTTGTTGCACAGGCAAGACACAGATACTGGCAGGTGCTTCCGCTTGGACCAACTACATACGGAGACAGCCCATATCAGTCATATTCTGCTTTTGCAGGAAATCCATATTTTGTGGATCTTGAGATGTTGACTGATGACGGAATATTAGACAGAAATATATATGAAGATATAGACTGGGGCAGCGGCGATTATGTGGATTACGAAAAAGTCTACAATAACAGGTTCACTGTTTTGCATGAAGCATACAAAAATTATAGACAGAAACTCAGTGAAAGCCGTGTAAAACTTGCTGCCGGACTTCCGGAATATAAGAAATTTGACAATTTTAATAAAACAAATGCATACTGGCTTGATGACTATGCACTTTTTATGGCTCTTAAATGGCATTTTAACCAGAAGTCATGGCAGGACTGGGATGAAGATATTAAATTCCGGACACAGAAGGGCATGCAGAAGTATAAAGAACTGCTTGCAGACGAAATCGGATTCTGGAAGTTTGTCCAGTATGAATTTGATAAACAGTGGAAAAAACTCAAAGAATATGCCAATGAAAATAATGTAGATATAATAGGAGATATTCCTATTTATATGGGGCTTGATAGTTCAGATGTGTGGGCGGATGCAGGTGAATTTCTGCTGGATGAGAATCTTACGCCTGTTAAAGTTGCAGGGGTTCCGCCTGATGCTTTTTCTGAACTTGGACAGAAATGGGGAAATCCTCTTTACGACTGGAATAAGATGGAAGCTAACGGATTCAGGTGGTGGAGAGCCAGAATGGCACATTCTGCTGAATTATATGATGTTATAAGAATTGATCATTTTATAGGAATAGTAGAATATTATACAATTCCGGCTGACATGCCTGATGCAAGGCAAGGTTCATATGAGCAGGGACCGGGACAGAAACTTCTTGATGTTATCAATGAAGCTATCGGTGATAAAAAAATTATTGCAGAAGATCTAGGAGTATCACTTCCAGAGGTTGATGTGATTTTAAGAGAAAACAATTATCCTTCAATGAAAGTCCTTGAGTTTGCATTTGGCGGCGACAGAAAAAATCCGCATCTTCCATATAATTACAGTGATAACTGCGTAGTGTATGGCGGAACACATGACAATGAAACACTTATGGGATATTTTACCGGACACAATGAGTGGGAGCTTGGCTATGCTTTTGATTATCTTGATACAAGAGACAGGGCAAGGATGGTAGATAACGTATTCCGTGCAGCATATTCAAGTGTTGCATGTCTTGCAATATTTACAGTTCAGGATATTTTAAAGCTTGGAAATGAAGCACGAATGAATATGCCTTCAAGCTTTGGAAATAACTGGAAATGGAGAATGAGAGCAGGGTCGCTTAATAATGACCGTCTTAATGAGATGAGATATCTGGCAAGTGTATTTGGAAGAGAATCATAATAATTAATATAAAGACACATAATCTGAGAATGCGGTATCCGGCTATACTGTACAATCAGGTTATGTGTCTTTTTTTCTAAAAATCACATATAAGGTTGCATTGTTATAAATAATATGATAAGATTCTTTCTGTGAAAAACACATGTGTTTCGCACACGAACAACAAAACACATGTGTCTTTTGTAGGAAGACATCCTGTGAATTATGACTGATGTCAGAAAGGTATGAGGATATGACTGAGGACAGTAAATATTACGTTGTCAAACAGAAGGCACTGCCGGAAGTTCTGCTCAAAGTTGCACAGGTCAACAAAATAATTGAGACAAAGAGAATGTCTATAGCTGAAGCTACTGAATCGGTTGGAATCAGCAGAAGTTCTTATTATAAATATAAAGACGATATTTTTCCTTTTAGAGATAATGTAAAAGGCAAGACAATAACATTTGTATTATCAATGGATGATGAGCCGGGAATTCTGTCGGTTGTATTAAAGACAATTGCAGAATATAAAGCTAATCTTCTTACTATACATCAGACAATACCTGTAAATGGTGTTGCCTCGCTGACGTTAAGTGTTGACATACTTCCGACAACGGGAGATTCAGCAAAGATGATAGAGCAGATAGAACAGCTTTCAGGTGTCAGATATTTGAAAATTTTAAGCAGAGAGTAATCGCACAAGATGAGATAAATAATGAGAAAGAGGAAATTAAGATGGCTAAAATTGCAGTTTTAGGTTATGGAACAGTTGGTTCCGGAGTAGTTGAAGTATTAGAGACAAACAAAGACTCTATTACAAAAAGAGCAGGAAGAGAAATTGAAGTAAAGAGTGTTCTCGATTTGAGAGATTTCCCGGGTGATCCGATTCAGGAAAAAATAGTACATGATGTGGACGTTATCATCAACGACCCTGAAATAGAAGTAGTTGTTGAAGTTATGGGCGGTGTTGAGCCGGCATTTACATTTGTAAAGAGAGCACTTGAGGCAGGAAAGAGCGTGTGTACATCAAACAAGGCACTCGTTGCTGCACATGGACCTGAACTTCTTGAGATGGCAAAGAAAAGAAATCTTAACTTTATGTTTGAGGCATCAGTTGGCGGCGGTATTCCTATTATAAGACCATTAAACCAGTCTCTTACAGCGGATGAGATTACAAAAATAACAGGAATTCTTAATGGAACAACAAACTATATCCTTACAAAGATGGATAAAGAAGGCAGTACATACGAAGAAACATTAAAAGAAGCACAGGAACTTGGTTATGCCGAGAGAAATCCTGAAGCTGACGTTGAAGGTTTTGATGCCTGCCGTAAAATTGCAATTCTTACATCGCTTGCATATGGCTCAACAGTAAAATTTGAAGAAATCCGTACAGAGGGAATTACAAAAATCACAACAAAAGATTTCAAGTATGCAGAAAAACTTGGCTATGTAGTAAAGCTTCTTGCTACAAGCTGCAAAGAAAATGACAAAGTATATGCTATAACAGCACCATTTATGATTAATTCAACACATCCGTTATACAATGTAAATGATGTGTTAAACGGAATATATATTCATGGTAATGTTATCGGCAATGTAATGTTTTTTGGTGCCGGAGCAGGAAAACTTCCTACGGCAAGTGCCGTTGTAGCTGACGTTGTAGACTGTGTAAAGCATAAAGGCAAGAATGTCATGACAGTATGGAGCGTAGAGAAACTTGAACTTGGTGATGCAGATGATGAAGTAAGAAAGTTCTTCGTCAGAGTAAAAGGTAATGTCTCAGATTTATCAGCAGTAAATGCAGCATTTGGAAATGTGCAGACTGTTACTGTAGATGGAATAGACGGAGAGTTTGGATTCATTACAGAGCCTATGTCAGAAAGAGCATTTGCTGAAGCAGCAAAAAAGATAGATATGATTCATAGAATAAGAATCGATGAGACTACAATTTAATTATCAGCTTGATTAACTACAATTTATGGTTAGTATAAAAATTATCGTCAGTGCATATACTTGCACTGGAAAGGAAGAAAAATGAAATATTTAATTATTCTTGGCGATGGAATGGCAGATAAGGATATTCCTGAACTTGGAGGAAAAACACCGCTTGAGTATGCGGATACACCGACAATGGATAAGTATTCAAAGATGTCAGAGATAGGAATGGTACATACAATACCTGATGGAATGGCACCGGGAAGCGATACAGCTAATTTATCAGTTCTTGGCTATAATCCAAGGGATTATTACACAGGACGTTCACCGCTTGAAGCATTAAGCATCGGTGTTGACATGAAGACAACAGATGTTGCGTTAAGATGTAATATAGTTACAGTTTCAACAGATGAGCTTCCATATGAAGAAAAGACAATTATTGACCACAGCTCAAGCGAAATTTCAACAGAAGATGCGGCTGTTCTTCTTGAGGCAGTAAGAAAAGAGCTTGAAAATGATATATACAAGTTTTATGTGGGAACAAGTTACAGACATCTTACAATATGGGATAAAGGCGAAGTTGTAGACCTTACTCCTCCGCATGATGTACTTGGACAGAAAATAGGACAGTATCTTCCAAAAGATGATAAATTAAGAGAGATGATGAAGAAAAGCTATGATATTTTAAGCAATCATCCAATTAATGTTGAGAGAATGAAAAGGGGACTTAATCCTGCTAATTCGCTCTGGTTCTGGGGTGCAGGCACAAGACCGATGCTCACATCATTTGAAGAAAAGACAGGTCATAAAGGTGCGATGATTTCTGCTGTAGATCTTCTTAAAGGAATTGCAGTTGGTGCCGGCATGAAAGTTATAGAAGTAGAGGGGGCAAACGGCGGTCTTGATACTAATTATGAGGGCAAGGCTGACGCGGCAGTTGATGTGCTTTTAAACGGAGGATGTGATTTTGCATATATTCATCTTGAGGCACCTGACGAAATGGGTCATCAGGGAAGTTATGAACGCAAAGTAAAAGCAATTGAAAACCTTGATAAGAGAATCATAAAACGTGTTGTAGAAAAGATGGAAGCGGCAGGAGAAGATTTCAGGATGTTAGTTCTTCCGGATCATCCTACACCGGTGGCTATAAGAACACATGTCTCTGACCCTGTTCCATATATGTTATATGACAGCACAGACAAAAAGAATAATACATGGTCATATAATGAAAAAGATGGCGAGGCAAGTGGAAATTATATTGCTGAGGGTCATACAATAATAAACAGATTGTTTGAAAAATAGTTGCATAAGAAAAATAAAAAGAAGATGGAAAGGTAATAATAACAATGATTAAAGTTGTAAAATTTGGCGGAAGCTCACTCGCCAGTGCAGAACAGTTTAAAAAAGTCGGTAACATAATAAGAGAAGAGGAGAGCAGAAAATATGTTGTCCCTTCAGCTCCGGGAAAGCGTTTTTCTGAGGATACAAAAGTTACAGATATGCTTTATAAATGTTATGCAGAAGCAGAAGAAGGAAAAAATTTCGATAAACAGTTAAAAGCAATCAAAGAGCGTTACAATGAGATTATAAAGGGTCTTGGACTCAAACTTTCATTAGAAGAACAGTTCGAGACAATCAAGAAAAACTTTGAAGCAAAAGCAGGAAAAGATTATGCTGCTTCAAGAGGAGAATACCTTAATGGTATTATAATGGCAAATTATCTTGGATATCAGTTTGTTGATGCTGCAAATGTAATCTGTTTTGATGAAAATGGAGAATTCGATTCAGAAAAGACTAATGAAGTATGTTCAGAAAAGCTCGCTGCTACAGAAAATGCTGTAATTCCGGGATTTTATGGTGCAATGCCAAACGGAAAAGTTAAGACATTTTCAAGAGGTGGTTCTGATGTGACAGGTTCAATAGTTGCAAGAGCTATCAAAGCGGATGTGTACGAAAACTGGACGGATGTTTCGGGTTTCCTTGCAGCAGACCCAAGAATAGTAAAAAATCCAAAGCCAATCAAAGTTATTACATACAGGGAACTTAGGGAATTGTCTTACATGGGTGCTTCCGTTCTTCATGAATCAGCAATTTTCCCGGTAAGAAAAGAAGGAATTCCGATTAATATCAGAAATACAAATGCACCACAAGATCCGGGTACAATGATTGTTGAGACAACATGTAACAGACCGGATTGTGTAATTACTGGTATTGCCGGTAAGAAGGGATTCGTATCAATAAGCATCGACAAAGACATGATGAATTCAGAAATCGGATTTGGAAGAAAAGTTCTTCAGGTATTTGAAGATAATGGCATATCATTTGAACATATGCCATCAGGAATTGATACTATGACAGTATTTGTTCATCAGGATGAATTTGTTGAAAAAGAACAGAAAGTTCTTGCACAGCTTCATCGTGCAGTAAATCCTGATTCTATAGAACTTGAATCAGATCTTGCACTTATCGCTGTTGTAGGACGAGGAATGAAGAATAATTCAGGTATTGCTGCTAATATTTTCTCAGCACTTGCAAAGGCAAAGATTAACATTAAGATGATTGATCAGGGCTCAAGTGAGCTTAATATCATTATTGGTGTACGCAATCGCTATTTTGAAGATGCAATCAAGACAATTTACAGCGTATTTGTACCGGAAGAAGAGCAGTAAAACAAATCGAAAAATTAAATTTTATCCCGGCAGGAAAGCAATGGTGGCATTTGTTATCAGATGTTTTCCTGCCGGGATATTTTTGTGAAAATATTTAATGGAAAGTTATATACAATAAAAATAATAAAAAAACAAAAAATAAATACAGCTTGCTAAACTTCGTTTAGAATGGTAAAATAAAAAAGAAAACATAACATAAAAATGACAATGTTTAAGGAGTAATATTCAGAGAATGGAAATCACAAAGAAAATAGCAGAAGAGTTAAGCGTTAAGCCGTCACAGGTTGAAGCGGCAGTAAAGTTGATAGATGAAGGATGTACGATTCCTTTCATAGCCAGATACCGTAAGGAAGTTACAGGTTCACTTAATGATGAACAGCTTCGTAACCTTGATGACAGACTCAAATACCTTCGCAATCTTGAGGATAGAAAAGCACAGGTAATAGCAAGCATAGAAGAACAGGGTAAACTTACAGAAGAGTTAAAGGCACAGATTACAGATGCACAGACAATGGTGCTTGTGGAAGATTTATACAGACCGTACAAGCAGAAAAGAAGAACTCGTGCAACGATTGCAAAAGAGAAGGGACTTGAGCCTCTTGCACAGTTCATACTTGCACAGAATACAGACAAGCCTGTTGAAGATGAGGCACAGAAGTATATAAGCAGCGAGGAAGGCAAAGAAGTTGAGGATGCAGCGGCAGCGATACAGGGAGCACTTGATATAATTGCAGAACAGATTTCAGATGTCGCTGATTACAGAACATATATAAGAGATATAACTTTCAAGGAAGGAAAGATAGTTTCTGCTGCCAAAGATGCTGATGCAGAGTCTGTATATGAGAATTATTATGATTACAGTGAAGCACTTTCAACAATTCCGGGACACAGAATACTTGCATTAAACAGAGGTGAGGCAGAAAAGTTCCTTGCTATAAAAATAGAGGCACCTGTTGACAGAATTTTAAGGTATCTGGAGACAAAGACGCTTACATCAGATAATGAATATACAACACCATTAATCAAAGAGGTTGTAAGCGATGCATATGACAGGCTTATTGCACCTGCCATAGAAAGAGAGATAAGAAGCACACTCACAGATACGGCACAGGACGGAGCTATCAGGGTATTTGGTAAGAATCTTGAACAGCTTCTCTTACAGCCGCCAATTGCCGGTAAAGTTGTACTTGGCTGGGATCCTGCATTCAGAACCGGATGCAAACTTGCAGTTGTCGATGCTACAGGAAAGGTTCTTGATACAAAAGTTATATATCCTACAGAGCCACACAATAAAGTTGAACAGTCAAAGCAGGAAGTTAAGAAACTTATAGATAAGTATAATATAACGCTCATTTCATGCGGTAATGGAACTGCATCAAGAGAGTCAGAAAAAATCATAGCAGATATGATTAAAGAGTACGATTTGAAAAATGTAGATTATGTAATAACAAATGAAGCAGGTGCATCAGTGTACTCTGCAAGCAAACTTGCAACAGAAGAATTTCCTGATTTTGATGTGGCACAAAGAAGTGCAGTGTCAATAGCAAGACGAGTTCAGGATCCGCTTGCTGAACTTGTAAAGATAGATCCGAAGTCAATCGGTGTTGGACAGTATCAGCATGATATGAACCAGAAAAAGCTGAGCGAAACACTTACAGGTGTGGTTGAAGACAGCGTTAATAAAGTAGGCGTTGATTTAAATACAGCATCTGCATCACTTCTTGAATATATTTCGGGAATATCAAAAGCTGTTGCAAAAAATATTGTGGATTACAGAGAAACTAACGGAAGATTTACTAACAGAAAACAGCTTTTAAAAGTTGCAAAATTAGGACCTAAGGCATTTGAACAGTGTGCAGGTTTCATGCGTATAAGCGGAGGTGATAATCCGCTTGATGCCACAAGTGTACATCCGGAAAGTTATGATGCTGCAGCAAAACTTCTTGAGATATTAGGATATAATATTAACTCTATAAGTTCAGGTGAGTTAATAGGACTTGGTAAAAAAATAAGCAATCTCCACGAAATGGCAGAAAAAGTCGGCATTGGCGAGATAACACTTGAAGATATAGTAAAAGAACTTGAGAAACCTGGAAGAGACCCAAGAGAAGAGATGCCAAAACCAATACTCAGAAAAGATGTCCTTGATATGAAAGATTTAAAACCGGGAATGATTCTTAAAGGAACAGTAAGAAATGTAATAGATTTTGGTGCTTTTGTGGATATCGGTGTACATCAGGACGGACTTGTTCATATTTCACAGATGTGTGTTGACAGAAGAGTTGAGCATCCGCTTGATGTTGTGAGTGTCGGAGATGTTGTAGATGTACGTGTTATAGAAGCTGACCCGGCAAAGAACAGGGTTTCGCTATCAATGATTCTCGACGAAAAAGAGGCTGCTAACCGTAAAATGTCAGCGAATAAAGGCGACAGAAAAAATGATGCTTCAAAGAGAGATAACAGAAAGCAGGGACAGCATAAGAAAAAAGACAATGGACTTAATCTTAGTTCATTATCAAGATTTATGAGATAATTGTGCGGACAGCGAAACAAAGCCAATGTCTGCAAGAGACATTGGCGGCGTTTGATAAATATAGTTAATAATACAAACTGGAGTATTAAAATGGGTGAACAAGAACAGAGAGTAGAATTTGAAACACGAATAGGTGCAAAAGAACTGATGGATTTTAAAATATACCATAATTATCACAGCGTGAGTGGTATTGCATCACTGCTTTTTGGCATAATAGCATTGGTGATATGCATAGTTTCAATTAACAGAGTGAATATATCATATACACTTATGATGGGATTTTTTGGACTTTTCTTTACAGTGTACACACCGATTGGCATGAAGAGAAAAGTTAATAAACAGATAAAAACAGTTCCTGCATTTGCAGAGCCTGTAAAATATGTCATAACACCTGAAAAGATAACTCTCAGTCAGGGCGAAGTATCAGAAGAACTTTTATGGGATGATATATTTACGATAAAATGCACAGGAAAGAGCATGATTTTATATATAACATCAGTGAGGGCTAATATAATACCTCTTGAATGCCTTGACAGACAACAGGCAGAAAACTTTATAAAAATAGCAAGAGAGAAACTCAAGCCGTTTCAGGTTAAGTTAAATGATGCATCAGTAATAAACAAGTGCGGACGGTGACAGATATGGTAAATGTGATAGAAACATTTGATGCAAAAGAAACATTTGCATTAGGGGAAAAGATAGGAAAAGAAGTACAACCAGGAGATATATTCTGTCTTGAAGGTGACCTTGGCGTTGGGAAGACAGTATTTACACAGGGGTTTGCAAAAGGGATTGGCATAACAGAACCTGTTAACAGCCCTACATTTACAATAGTTCAGGAGTACAAAGAAGGAAGAATTCCCTTATATCATTTCGATTTATACAGGATAGCAGATATTTCGGAACTTGATGAGATCGGTTACGAAGAATATTTTTATTCAGAAGGAACATGTCTTGTTGAGTGGGGAAATCTATATCCGGAGATATTCCCTGAAAATACCATAAAAATTGAAATAAGCAAAGACCTTTCAAAAGGTTTTGACTACAGAAGAGTAACGATAGAAAAGCAGCAAAAGGAGGATTAACATGAGGATACTTGCAATAGAAAGTTCTGCCGTGACAGCATCAGTTGCAATTCTTACAGATGATACACTTACGGCAGAGTATACTATCAACTATAAGAAAACTCATTCACAGACACTTCTTCCTATGATAGATGAGATATGTGATATGACAGACGTTAAGCCGGATGAATTTGATGTGGTTGCAGTGTCAACAGGCCCGGGTTCTTTTACCGGGTTAAGGATAGGCGTTGCAACAGGAAAGGGCATTGCACTTGCCACAGGTATCAAGATGGCAGCAGTTCCGACACTTGATGCAATGGCAATGAATATGTATGGCACTGGTAAGCTTATATGTGCTGTCATGGATGCTAGAAGGCAGCATCTCTACAACAATATATTTTTCTTTGATGAAAGCAACAGACTCTGTAGATGCAGGGAACAGTCGCTTGATTCATATGATCAACTTGCTGCTGAATTAAATGGCCTTAACAGAGATGTAATATTTGTCGGTGATGGCATAAATGCCGCAAGAGAATATTTTGATAAATATTTAACATGTAAATATGAATATGCACCGGCACATATGACAACACAACGTGCCGGAAGTGTAGCTATGCTGGCAATGCAGATGGCAGCAGAAAATAAACTTGTTGATGCGGATGATGTAAAGCCCGATTATCTTCGCCCGTCACAGGCAGAGCGTGAATTTGCACAGAAAAAGGAGCCTAAGTAATGCTTAACATAAGAGCTATGGAAGAAAAAGATATTCCACAGGTCGAAGAGATAGAAAAAAAGATATTTTCACTGCCGTGGTCAGAGAAGTCATTTCATGATGCATGCAGTGATGAAAATAATATATATCTTGTCTGTGAAGATGAAGGCACAATTGCCGGATACTGCGGATTATGGACGGTGTTTGGTGAGGGGAATATTACGAATATGGCAGTTCATCCTGATTACAGAAAAAAAGGTATCGGAATGATGCTTATGGAAGAGATGGAAAAACGTGGAATACAGAAAAAAGTAGATGTGTTTTTTCTGGAAGTGCGTGAAAGCAATGACGCAGCACGAAGATTATATGAAAAAATGAAATACAAACAAATAGGTATACGCAAAAGATTTTATGAAAGACCGGTTGAGGATGCTATAGTAATGTCAAAAATGTATACGGAAGGAAATATATGTTAGATGTATGTTTGCTGGGAACCAGCGGAATGCTGCCATTGCCTGACAGATGGCTGACATCACTGATGACCAGATATAATGGAAGCAGTCTTTTGATAGATTGTGGGGAAGGAACACAGATTGCAATAAAAGAAAAAGGATGGAGTTTTAATCCGATAGATGTAATTTGTTTTACGCATTATCATGCTGACCATATAAGCGGACTTCCGGGGCTGCTTCTCACAATAGGAAATTCTGACAGGACAAAGCCTGTTACGCTTGTCGGGCCTAAAGGTCTGTCAAGAGTTGTTGGGGCACTGCGTGTGATAGCACCGGAACTTCCGTTTGAACTGAAATTTATAGAACTTACAAAACCGCAGGAACACATTTCAATAAATGGCTATGAGATAGAGGCATTTAAAGTTTCTCATACGGTTGCATGTTATGGGTATTCTATAAGTATTCCAAGAATAGGAAAGTTTGATGTAGAAAAAGCTAGAGAACTTATGATACCGCAGAAAGCGTGGAATAAGCTTCAGCATGGAAATACGGTTGAGATTGATGGAACTGTATATACACCGGATATGGTAATGGGAAAACCGAGAAAAGGTTTGAAAGTTACATATTGTACAGATACAAGACCGGTTACGGCTATTATAGAAAATGCAAAACATTCCGATTTATTTATATGTGAAGGAATGTATGGCGAAGAAGATAAAGACAGTAAAGCAAAAGAAAACAAACACATGACATTTTCAGAGGCGGCAGCACTTGCAAAAGATGCAGAAGTTGCAGAGATGTGGCTGACGCATTTCAGCCCGTCACTTGTAAGGCCGCAGGAGTATATACGTGGAATACAGAAAATATTTGAAAATGTCACAGCAGGTACAGATGGTAAAACGGTGGAACTTCAATTTGAAGAAGGGTAGCATTTAAAGATGCGGAAATGGAGGCGTGAGATGAAAAAATATGTAAAAACAATAATAATTGTAAGTGTTCTGGCACTAATGTGCATAGCCTATTTTTTCTATCTTTCAAACAGGAAATCGACAAAAGATGCAACTGATAAGTCAGTTGGGAATCAGGAAGTGGCAGCATTAACAACAAAAGATATTGATAAAAATTATCCTGAGTCTCCAAAAGAAGTTGTTAAATTGTATGCAAGAATAACAAAGGCATATTACAAGACATCTCTTACGGATGAACAGATAGAAGCACTTGGAACACATGCAAGAAAATTATTTGATAATGAGTTAAAGTCAAAACAGACAGATAAAGAATTTCTGGATGCATTAAAGGCTGATATAGCGGATTATAATTCGGCAAAAAGATATATAGCTGATTATACAATGGATGGCAGCCAGGCAGTAAAATATACAACTATTGATAATAAAGAATATGCATCATTGGTAGTGCTTTATAATGTCCGTGAGGGAAGTAAACTTCACAAATCATATACCAGATTTGTATTAAGGAAAGATTCCGATGGAAAATGGAAAATATTATACTGGGAGCTTATTAAAGGAAATAATAGCACACAGGAATAGAAAGGCATGGAAAGCAGTATGAAAGAACAGGAAGAAGTATTAATTCTTGCTATAGAAAGTTCATGTGATGAGACAGCGGCAGCTGTTGTAAAAAACGGAAGAACTGTTTTGTCAAATATAATAAATTCACAGATAGATATTCATACATTATATGGCGGTGTAGTACCGGAGATAGCATCAAGAAAACATATAGAAAATATTAATCCTGTAATAAACATGGCGTTAAAAGAGGCGAACGTAACACTGGATGATATAACAGCTATAGCTGTTACATATGGTCCGGGACTTGTAGGAGCGTTGCTTGTGGGTGTTGCGGAAGCAAAAGCTATTGCATTTGCAAAAAATAAACCACTTGTGGGAGTACATCATATAGAAGGGCATATATCAGCCAATTATATAGAGCATCCTGAATTGGAACCTCCATTTGCTGCACTTGTTGTATCAGGAGGACATACACATCTTGTAATGGTCAATGATTATGGTGATTATGAAATTATTGGAAGAACGAGGGATGATGCGGCTGGGGAAGCGTTTGACAAGGTCGCAAGAGCTGTAGGACTCGGTTATCCGGGCGGACCAAAGATAGATAAATTGGCAAAAGAAGGTAATCCGCATGCAATTGAATTTCCAAGGGCACATGTAGAAGATTCACCATATGATTTTTCGTTTAGCGGAATAAAATCAGCGGTTCTCAATTATATAAACCAGTGTGAGATGAAAAATGAAGAGATAAATAAAGCTGACCTTGTGGCATCGTTTCAGAATGCTGTAGTGGACGCACTTGTATCAAGGGCAATGATGCTTGTAAAAGAAAGAAATATCGACAAGCTGGCAATTGCCGGCGGCGTTGCATCTAATTCAGCATTAAGAGAGGCACTTTCAAGTGCTTGTGAGGAAAATGGAATAAAATATTATTCACCATCTCCTAAGTTATGTACAGATAATGCGGCAATGATAGGAGCTGCCGGGTATTATGATTACATAAAAGGTGTAAGGCATGGCTTTGATCTTAATGCGGTTCCAAATCTCAAACTTGGTGAAAGAATATAAATTAATAAAAAATATAAAAAATGCCGGGCATATTATATTGTGTCCGGCAAAATTCAGACATGGAGAAAAATATATGGGCAGCAAAGAAAAAGCATTAACAGCGGCAATAATACTTGCCGGAGGCAAAGGCAGCCGAATGCAGTCAGAGATTCCAAAACAATATATGAAAATAAATGGACGACCGGTAATATATTATGCACTGGAAGCATTTTCTGAAAGCAGTGTTGACAAAATAGTTCTGGTTACAGGGAATGCATGTATTGATGGTATGGATGAAAAAACATATTGCATAGAAAGAATAATAAAACCGTACAAATTTGAAAAAGTAATAATAGTTACAGAAGGTGGAAAGGAACGCTATAATTCTGTATATAATGGGCTGGAGGTACTGAAAAAGCATGGCAAGGTACCGGATTATGTTCTCATTCATGATGGAGCAAGAGCGTGTATTACAACTGATTTGATAGAAAAGTGCATATGCGAAGCCGAAAAATACAAGGCATGCGTGGCAGCAGTACCTGTCAAAGATACAATAAAAATATCTGATGAGAATGGATATGCCGTTAATACACCCGACAGAAATACATTGTGGCAGATACAGACACCACAAAGTTTTGAATATGAACTTATAATGGATGCATATGAAAAAATGATTAAAGATTCAGCCAGAGGTAATATAACTGATGATGCAATGGTTGTTGAAAAATATACATCAGTCAGAGTGAAATTAACGCAATCATCATATAAAAATATAAAAATAACCACACCGGATGACATAATAATAGCCGAAAGTTTTATTAAAAAATAAATTAGAACTAAGTGAGATATAAAAAAGGATTGATGCCGGAGATAATAAGATACTTATAATGCAGAATTTATGCGGAATTGTGGGCGTGAAATAATAAGGAATAAAAAAGTTAAAAAAAATCAAATAAAAGTGTTGACAAAGTTAAAACAGAGTGATAATATAAACAAGTCGTCAGCGAGCGGCACAATTAAATAAGTATTATGGAGAGGTACCGAAGTGGTCATAACGGGGCGGTCTTGAAAACCGTTTGTCTTCACGGGCGCATGGGTTCGAATCCCATCCTCTCCGCTAAGAACCACTTATACGTAAGTGGTTCTTATCTTCTCTAAAGTGCAGGGTGATGCATTTTGGGATTTGGATATCTTTAATGCAACAGGTTATAACAATCATGTTATTACATATATTACAATGGCAAGTTTAACAATGAGCTTATCTGGTCGATAGCCGGTTGAACAAATTTTGTAAAAAATAAAAAAACTTGTTGACAAACATTAAAATGAATGGTATTCTATTAAAGCTGTCGGCGTAAACGACAGTGATGAACACTGATAACTGAACAGTAAAACAACCCTGAAAATTCTTTAAGAATTATTCAACGAACAGCATCTTAAACAGATGCATCCTTTAAAACAGTACATCATGCAGATGATGAACGGATTGTATTTTAGCTAGTTAGTTTAACTGGCTGGAATCAGACACTTTTTATGAGAGTTTGATCCTGGCTCAGGATGAACGCTGGCGGCGTGCTTAACACATGCAAGTCGAACGAAGCATTTAAGACAGATTTTTTCGGAATGAAGTTTTTTATGACTGAGTGGCGGACGGGTGAGTAACGCGTGGGTAACCTGCCTCACACAGGGGGATAGCAGTTGGAAACGACTGGTAATACCGCATAAGCGCACAGCTTCGCATGAAGCGGTGTGAAAAACTCCGGTGGTGTGAGATGGACCCGCGTCTGATTAGGTAGTTGGTGAGGTAACGGCCCACCAAGCCGACGATCAGTAGCCGACCTGAGAGGGTGACCGGCCACATTGGGACTGAGACACGGCCCAGACTCCTACGGGAGGCAGCAGTGGGG